>ERZ1027231.237-NODE-237-length-22359-cov-55.969871_pt1 | contig 22359 bp, 17 predicted proteins | sample MGYA00520866_ERZ1027231 | MGnify/ENA primary metagenome ERZ1027231 (study PRJEB33311, sample SAMEA4378411) | marine metagenome | biome: Marine biome; feature: Fjord; material: Water | collected 2014-07-20T08:00:00Z/2014-07-... | depth 75 m ...
TGCATTTTACGATCCTTTTTATCCTTTAAAATGAAAATACATAAGTAATACAAATATTAACGGCATTATTATCTTTAAAATTGGAAAACACAAAAAAGCGCTAACATCAATGCTAGTAATGCTTTGCGGTTAAAATAAGCAAGAAATGGCAAATCTACACAAAAAAAAGTGTAACTTTAATAGTTACGACTCGGTGATTTATTATGCATAATGATATTTAGTTGTTGTTAATAAAATAAACTGAATAAAAACATGCCTCTATCGTCTTTTATCTTTGGCTTTTTACTATTAATTTTTTCACTTAATAGTGTTGCGGTGCAAAGAGATCTTTATTTTAATAATTTGTTACTTGAACAAGGCTTAAATCAAGGGTCTATCTACAGCTTAGCTAAGGATTCTTTCGGGTTTACTTGGATAGGAACACAAGATGGTTTACATCGTTTTGATGGTCATGTTATAGAATTAGTACCTTTGAGTGCCACTTTGCTACCTAAATATCGCTTTATTCGAGATATTAAGGTCATTAACAATCAGCTTTATGTGGCAACAACTGATGGCTTAGTGGTAATTAATCTCTTAACGGGGAAAAAGAGTTATCCTGATGTGAATAACAGTGTTATTTACAGTGTTATTGAAGTCAATGAACAAGTTTGGCTAGGCAGCGAAACAGGCCTTATCATATTGAATTTCGATCATGAAGCTATTGATTATTATGGTAAGAATAACTTAGTTAATAATTCATTTTGTCAAATATCAGCGGCACCTAAACGTTGCAGTAATGAGATTCGTACATTAGTCTTTGATCAAATTAAACAAACTGTTTGGCTTGGCACTAATACTTGGCTGTTTGAATTCAACCTTGATGATAAGTTATCTAATGCAAGTAAACAGCTAGGCGATTACCTTCAATACCATCAAGTTGATGCCAGATATTTGGCAGGAAATTCCATACGAAAATTATTTCTAGATAGCTATCATAAATTATGGATAGCTTCTTATTATGGTGTGCATTATCTAAACCTTGATAACTCCAATTATCAAGGAAGAATTAAGCATAGTTATCACCAAAAAAATCTCCCAAATACGTTAGCGAGTAACAGAGTTCTGGCTATTGCTCAAGATGATAATGGTGATATTTTGGTTGGAACCAGTAAAGGTTTAAGTCGTCATAAAAACTCACCAGATGATACGGATCTCAATTTCACTAATGGATGGCAGAACTTTAACTCTCATAATACTAGCGCACACAGTTTAGCAGACAATTGGATTCGTAGTTTATTGACCGATAGTGAAGGCCGTATATGGGTAGGTACTAATAAGGGGGTGTCGGTAACTAATGTTCAAAGGGAAAAAGTAGCTATTTATCGAGCTGCAGAAAATAATGTATTCAATAACTATATTTTAAGCTTTACAGAAGAGTCTGATGATAAGTATTGGGTTGGAACACAAGAAGGTTTATACCTTTTTGATAATAAAATTGCTTATTCTTTTCCTGAACTACAAAGTGATACCATTTACGATACGTTGATAACCTCTAACTACCTCTGGGCTGCAACACGTAGTGGTTTATATAAAATAAACAATAAAAACCATAAGGTTATTAATAGGTACAGTAGCGATAACTCGCCTATTGGTGAAGCTTTCATTTATAAAATACTCCGTATTGAAGATAGTATTTGGCTTGGCACTACTGCCGGCTTGCACCAATTAAACTTGCAGAGTAATCAGTGGAAAAGTTGGTATAAAAAGGATGGTTTGGCAGACTCTGAAATTTATACCTTATATTCACACCACAATAAGTTATGGATTGGGACCGCGAAAGGGTTAAGTATATTAGATCTGCATTTAAATAGTTTTAAAAGCTACTCACAACAAAACTCAAGCTTAGAGTCTCATTGGATTTTTAATATACATCATTTAAAAGATGATCGTTTTTTAGTTGCTAGTGATGGGGGCGTTTATGAGTTTAATAGCACAGATGAAAGTTTTGATTATATTGGCATTACACAAGGCAATGCCTATGGTTTAACACAAGATGATCAAGGTTATTTTTGGGTCACTTCAAATCATGGTTTATATCGTTACCACGCATCTACAAGAGAGTATGTAAAATTTGTTGAAAGCCATGGTTTTTCTAGTAATGAATATAACTTAAATGCAAGTTTAAAAAACAAGCAAGGTGAATTGCTGTTAGGGACTGTTAATGGCTTTGTTATATTTAAGCCAGAGAACTTTAGTCAAAATGAATATTCATTAAAATCTCGATTAGTGTCTAGTATGTTTATTGATAATAAACGTTACTCTTTATGGGATAAGGTCCCCTTTACTAATGATGATGCTATTTTTCTCGCTAAAGATTTCTCCATTGACTGGCATAATACAAAAATTTCTCTTCAGCTGAATAATCCATACTTTGCTATAGCTACACCAACACAAAGTGCTAACTTTCAGACCAATATCGATTTAAGTAATATACAAAGTGGCTCGTATATCATTCCTCTATCATTAAAAAGCAATAACTCTATTGAAGTTACAAAGCAGCCACATCCACTATTTAGTTGGTGGGCAATGGTGGGTTATGTTGCTTTATTTTCTGTTGTGTTGACTTTTTTAGTTCGCTATAGACTCATGCATAAGTTTAATAAAGCATTACTGGCAAACCATGAAGTCATTGCAAATCAGAAAAATGAAATAGAAAACCACATGCTGTTTAAGCAAAATTTATATTTACAAATTCAGCACAGTTTTAAATCACCCGTGTTCGCTTGTAGGGGGTTATCAAAACAAATAGATACACTGCTGACCAGTGAAAATGATATTGATAAAGCGAGCATTGAGCGAAAAAATAGCAAGCTATATAAAGCATTAAATGATATTTCAAATCTTATTGATGATTTTATTGTATTAACTCAAAAAGAACCTGTGGTAAAAGTTAAGTCAAAACAATATATATTGGCGACATTGGTCAAAATTAATGCACTGATGATAGATTTAGCAATCACTAAAAATGTGACACTAAACTTCATAGAAGATGCAAGTCTCAAAGAGCTTGATCATATTTTTGCCTGTGAGAAGTGCTTATATTTAATTTTAGAAAATGTACTCTCAAATGCAATAAAATTTTCTCAGCAGAATGGTCGTGTAAATATCTTAAGTAGCAAAATTTCAGGCCATGTAGTCATCGAAATTAGTGATAATGGCTGTGGATTTTCTAGTAAAGATTTGAGTAACATTTTTACCTTATATTATCGTGGTGAAAATAGTGAACAATATAGTGGAACTGGCGTAGGGTTAACGACAACTAAACAGCTTGTTGATGAAGTCAACGGTGAAATTTGTTTTGAAAAAAATAGCCCCTGTGGCACTATAGTAAGAATAGAAATTCCCTTAGCAGAACAAAATGGACTTTGATAAATTTTTTACTGAATTTGAACTAAGCCAACCTAAAAGTCATACTGTTTTAATTGTTGATGACAACCATGCAATGACAGATTATTTGTCGGAATTTTGTTTTGATCACAAAATAGTTTGTCATCCATTTAATAATCCATTAGACGCATTAAAAAACTTTATCGCTATTAAGCCCAGTCTATTAATTGTCGATTGGTTAATGCAGCCTATGGATGGTCTAACTTTTATTAGCCAAGTTCGAAAAAAATATGATCAATATGTTCCTATTTTATTTATGACGGGCTCTGCACAACCAACAACTCAAATAAGGGCGTTAAAAAATGCCACCTGCTTTGTTGAAAAGAACAATGACAATAACGAATTACTTGAAATGCAAATAAAAGCTTTGCTGAATCTTAAATCAATAAATAGCCCAAATACTTCTGAAAGAACAATCATCAATAGTTTGAACTTAAGTTCAAGTGAGTTACATTTATTTAACTCATGGCATGAGGCCATTAATAAATATATAAAAACTGATTACTCACTTACCGATATTATTAACTATATGCAACAAAGCCAGAGTAAAGTTAAAAGCCTTATTAATCGATATTTCAACATAACCCCGCAAGAATACGTTATTAGTTTTCGGCTCTATAAAGCAGAGCAGCTACTGTTATTAGGGGAGCCTATTCAGCATGTGGCGGAACAATTTGGTTACTCAAATTCAGGTAATTTTTCTAATTCTTTTAAAGCAAAATACGGTTTACCCCCCTTACAATATATTAAAAGTAAGCGTTTAGTTGCTGTTTTATAATTATTAATTGAAAACATTTGTGACGCTAAACACACTTAAGTGTGAGTAAATGCGTTTACTAAGCTTAGAAACTAAATACCACTCATTGTCAGGTTTCGGGCTAAAAGTCGTTGAGTATATTGCTCACTAGCATTAAGCATTAAAATACAAAATGAAATGGCGGTATATGTTGTAAACATATACCGCCATTTTTAGTTAAGTGCCAACTCAATTATTGCCAATGAAGTTTACTTCGATATTTTTCATTGGCATTATAGTTTTATCTCCCTACTCATTTATTCAAGGCATGTCATGAAGTTAAATCGCGCATTATTTCTCTGCACCCTATGTATCTGTTCAATTAGTTTATATTCCAATGCAAAGACACCATTAACCATTGAAGAGCAGCGCGTAACTAATGCTCAACAAGCGATGTCTGGAGTAAATGCACATTTTGATTGGTCTACTTTTAAAAATAGTTGGGCGAAAAAAACTACTTTCATTTTAGCGCGACAATCATTATCACTGCTGGGTGAGCAATTATGGCAATACAGTAAAGAACAAGCAAAGAATGGCCAAGTCGTGGATGATAGGCCGTTATATTGGACAAGGTTAGCTATCATTTCATTTGTTAAATCTTCTGAAAATAAATATTCTCAAACTGAATTGACAGCCTTAGTTGAAACCTTTGAAAATACTTCCCGTGGTCGCAACGATTTAACTTACCAGCAAGCTACAGATAAACGTGTTCTGTTAACTGGTTTTGACCCCTTCTTGCTTGATAGAAACATTAAGCAATCTAATCCTTCAGGTTTAGCAGCGTTGTTACTTGATGGCATTGTTATCGAATACATGCAGAACGGGAAAACAATAACGGCAGAAATAAATACCGCTATGATACCGGTACGTTATGCTGATTTTGATCAAGGTGAAGTTGAAAGCTTATTAGCCCCTTTTTATGCCTTAAACAGTGTTGACTTGATTGCGACTATTTCAATGGGACGAAGTGACTTTGATTTAGAGCATTTTCCAGGGTTAAGACGTAGCGCGACAGCACCAGATAACGTCAATGTGTATACGGGCGCTAATAAGAATAATCCTTTAATACCAAGTTTGCTTAAAGTGCCGCTTGAAGGTGATGAATTTGTGCTCTTTAGTTTACCGTATCAAGCGATGATGAAAGCTAAAGGAGCTTACAAAATTCATGATAACCGTGGGGTAACGATACTTGAAGCTGGCGCAGCAAAAGATATTACAGCAAATAGCTTAGCTGAGCTTACTGATAAAATCGCGGTACAAGGTGGCGGGGGAGGTTATTTATCAAATGAGATCTCTTATCGCAGCATTGCCTTGCGAAATAAATTAGGCTCAATAATTCCTACAGGTCATATTCATACGCCTCGTATCAGCGGTTTTGATGCTAGCACTAACCAAAAAATCATTAGCCAAATTGAAGCCATGTTGATACAAGCATTAGCAGAATTATAGAGGTATACCGGTAGTGTCGTTGCATAGGAAGAGTAGAAAGTATCACAAGTGGTTGATGTTATTTGTTGGTGTACAGCTGTTAGTTTGGTCTATAACGGGAGCTTACATGGTAGTGATGGATATACATTATATTCATGGGGATTCATTAGTAGCGACTAAGAAAAAAACAATCGACTTTGATGATGTTAAGTATTCCTTGAGACAGTTAATGGAAGATCATAGTGCCGCAGCAGATGTTGAGCTTAGTTTGTTGCTAAATCAAACGGTTTATCGTTTTAATAATGGCGATCAGAAAGTTATGCTTTCGGCCTATGATGGTCGTCAGATATCCCCCATTGATGAAAAATTAGCAATATCAATAGCCCAAAATTTGTATACAAATAACAAAGCCGTGGTAACCCGTGTTCAGTTGATTACGGATAACCCACCAAGAGAATTGAGTCGCCGTCATTTACCTGCGTGGCGAATTGATTTTGATGACTTTGCTAGCCCTAGTTTTTATATAAGTGCTAACTCAGGGCAATTGGTCACTAAGCGCCATAGTTATTGGCGAATTTTTGATTGGATGTTTGCTTTTCATGTTATGGATTATATCGACGAAGAGGCAGACAATAAGTTACTACTGGTTTTCACTTTTTTCGCCTTTATTGCCAGTATATGTGGCTTAGTATTAACTTATTTTCGTCTTATGCCTCAGAAGAACAAAAGAAACCGCCCCCTTGATGATAAGTTGGATAAAGGCATTGCAAATGAAAAAGCGTAATATCCCTAAGCCATCACTTATTAAGCTCTCTATTGTTAAGAAACTCCATAAATGGTTATCACTTCTCGTTTTTATTCAGTTATTGATTTGGCTGGGTACGGGATTGTTTTTTAATTTAATGGACCACGACAAAGCTCGAGGAAATCAAAATAAGAAAGCGATAATAGTAAAAGAAGTGGAGCATAAACGTTTACTCAACCTTGATTTCATCATGAACAAAAATAGTAAACCGGTAACTGAGGTTGCCTTGATACAGCGATTAGGAAAACCTTATTATTTATTAACTCATGAAAAAGGCTTATACAGTCATTTTAAAAGTGATTATAGCCTAGTAGACGCTTACGTTGGAGATGAGTTTATTATCGATGATGATGTTGCCAGTAAACTGGCTCAAGCAAGTTATATGGGCATAGGAGAGGTCAGTGCGGTGCTAAAGGTGAAGCCCCCCATTAAAGACATGCTCAAAGAAAGAAATATCGCATGGCAGGTAAATTTTTCAGATAGTTTAAATACCAGTGTTTATATCGACGCTAGCTCAGGTCGTTTGATTGGACACAGTAATGACGATAAACGATTTGTTGACCTCTTCTTTATGTTGCACTTCATGGATTATGCTTTTCTTGGTAAAGGATCAGTCGGTGGTTTCAATAACGGCCAAATTATTTTCTTTGCTTTATTAACCTTGCTGTTTTGTTTAACGGGGTTGATTTGGACTTTGGAGTTATTGATAAAAGGTCGCTATAAAATTAGATAAGGTGTTTATAGATAGATATATTTAGCAGCTAATCGACTTCTAAAAGCGTATTTTGAGTACATTAGGGATATACATTAGGGATATGAACTAGGAGGGTCTAGCTAGGGTTTGAACTAGAAAATTCTATGGGAGTTCAGAAGGGCATCAGATTAAGTGTCAGAAACAAAAAAGCGAAGGACGAGTTAAACTCATACTTCGCTCTTTTAGCTTAGCTTATAAGGTAAACTTATACAGCTAGAACGTTTTCTGCTTCAGGGCCTTTTTGACCTTGTTTAACAGTGAACGTTACCGCTTGACCGTCAGCTAGAGTACGGAAGCCGTCTCCAGAGATAGCGCTGAAGTGAACAAACACGTCAGGACCATTTTCTTGCTCTATAAAACCGAAACCTTTAGTTTCGTTGAAAAATTTAACTTTACCAGTAACTGTATCAGACATACTAACATTTTCCCGTAGTCATAAAATAATAATGTGGCTCTTTTCCATTATGGATAGAAACCGTTTTCACCCGAGTAAATGCCCTCTACCAAAAAGTACAGGAAGAGGAAGGAAACAAACCATATTCGACACAATCATTGCTTCAAACAATAGTTTGCATTGTTTAAATCCGTCTGTGTAGAATAATCAAGTATATCTGAACACTAAAAGTATATCAGATAGATAACCTACAACAAAAGTCAGTATAAACCTTCATCTGCAACGCAAGAACTCAACGCAAAAGTAGTCTAGCATAGTTATTTTTAATTTGCTTTATAAAAAATTAGATTAGTTCAAGTTTTCTTTATTTAAATGAGAGTAGCTATCAAAGCCAGTGTTTATAGCGACATACGGTAGGTTTAATAGGAGGGATTAACAAAAATATGACGGTTCTTGAAGCAAACCGTCATATTTTATAGTGAGATTACAGTGCTGCTATTTGCTCTTTTTGCTCTTGCATTTTAGCAAGTACCGATTCAGCGTCAGCTAATTTTGCTTTTTCCTTCTCGATAACTGCTGCAGGTGCTTTACCAACAAAATTCTCATTAGCTAACTTGCCGCGCGTCTTCGCGGCGTCTTTTTCAAGCTTATCTATCGCTTTATCTAAACGAGCCAGCTCAGCGGCTTTATCAATTAACCCTGCCATAGGGATAAGTACTGATAAATCACCAACAACAGCAGATGCTGAAGCAGGACCTTGTTCATCGTCGGCTAATACCGTGATGCTTTCTAATTTAGCTAGTGAGCTTAAGAACTGCTCGTTTTCATCCAAGCGACGTTGATCATTTTCATTAACGTTTTTCAGCAATACAGGTAACTCTTTGCTTGGCGAGATGTCCATTTCACCGCGGATATTTCGAATGGCAATGATAAACTGCTTAACCCACTCTAGATCGTCGATGGCTTTCTGGTCACAATTATCTTCGTTAAATTGTGGGAAAGCTTGCACCATTATTGAATCACCATTTTTACTAAAATCACTTAATGGCTGAACTCGCTGCCAAATAGTTTCAGTAATAAATGGCATAATTGGATGCATTAAGCGTAATAAGCTTTCTAATATATTGACTAAGGTATGACGAGTACCGCGTTGCTGCGCTTCGTTACCTTTAAACAAGACAGGTTTAGTTAATTCTAAATACCAATCACAGAATTGGTTCCAGGTAAATTCATACAAAGCTTGCGAGGCAAGATCAAAGCGATAGGTATCAAAGGCTTCATGTACAGTTTTTACTGTTTGTTCAAATTGACCTATGATCCAACGATCGGCAAGTGATAATTCCATCTCACCAGCTTCACCTTGTGCTGAAGATTGCCCGCAGTCAAACTCTTCAGTATTCATCATGACATAACGACTAGCGTTCCATAATTTATTGGTAAAGTTACGGTAACCCTCAAGACGCTTCATATCCCAGCTAATATCACGACCTGTGGTCGCCACAGAGGTTAAGGTGAAACGTAATGCATCAGTACCATGAGCTTCAATACCGTTTGGATATTCTTTCTTGGTAAGTTTTGTAATTTTAGCTGCCAGTTTAGGCTGCATCATATTACCAGTACGTTTTTCCAACAAATCTTCAAGTGAAATCCCATCGATCATATCTAATGGATCAACTACATTCCCTTTTGATTTACTCATCTTATCGCCATTTTCATCACGAATTAGGCCTGTCATGTAAACTTTCTTAAAAGGTATTTGTGATTTACCATTTTCATCTTTGTTAAAATGCATAGTCATCATGATCATGCGAGCTACCCAGAAGAAAATGATATCGAAACCTGTTACCAGTACATCAGTAGGGTGAAAGGTTTTTAAATCATCAGTATTGTTTGGCCAACCGAGTGTTGAGAAAGTCCATAAAGCGGATGAAAACCAAGTATCGAGGACATCATCATCTTGACGAAGTTTCATGTCATCGCTAATTGAGTTGTTAGCACGTACTTCTGCTTCGGTGCGTCCTACATACACCTTATTGTTTTCGTCATACCAAGCTGGAATTCTATGACCCCACCAAAGTTGGCGTGAAATACACCAATCTTGAATGTTATTCATCCAAGCAAAATACATATTTTCATATTGTTTAGGGACAAATTCAATTTGACCATCTTTCACTGCATCAACAGCCGGGCCCGCTAATTTTTCAACACGAACATACCATTGATCTGTTAGCAACGGCTCAATAATAACGCCAGAGCGATCGCCATAAGGTGCAACTAAATCATGCTCTTTTACTTCAACTAATAAACCGAGTTCATCAAACTTGGCAACGATAGCTTTACGGGCGACAAAACGGTCCATACCCGCAAATTCAGCTGGTAATTCAGTGCTGTAAGCATCAGATGCTTCACCTTTAGTATCATAGACTTCAGCGGCAGCTAAAACAGCGGCATCTTGATCCAAAATATTAATTTGCGGCAATGCATGTCGTTTACCAACTTCATTATCGTTAAAATCATGAGCAGGTGTTATTTTTACGCAACCTGTGCCTTTTTCCATATCGGCATGCTCGTCACCAACAATGGGGATTAAGCGATTAACTAAAGGTAATAATACTTTTTTACCAATTAAATCTTTATAACGAGGATCTTCAGGGTTAACAGCAACGCCCGTATCACCTAACATGGTTTCTGGACGTGTTGTCGCAACGACTAAGTAATCTAAGCCTTCAGCTGTTTCTTCACCATCAGCTAAAGGGTAGCGCAAGTGCCACATGTGACCTTTTTTATCTTTGTTCTCAACTTCTAAATCAGAAATAGCCGTATGAAATTTAGGATCCCAGTTGACTAAACGCTTGCCACGATAAATAAGGTCGTCTTCAAATAAGCGAACAAAGACTTCTTGTACGGCCTCAGACATGCCGTCATCCATAGTAAAACGTTCACGAGTCCAATCTATAGAGTTGCCTAAACGACGCATTTGTTTACCTATGGTGCCGCCTGACTCTTCTTTCCATTCCCAAATTTTATCGATAAAGCCTTCGCGACCGTAGTCATGACGTGTTTTATCTTCTTCGGCTGCAATTTTTCGTTCAACAACCATTTGTGTTGCGATACCAGCATGGTCACAACCTGTTTGCCATAAGGTATTTTTACCTTGCATGCGCTGATAACGAATAAGCGTATCCATGATGGTTTGCTGAAAAGCATGACCCATATGTAAGCTACCAGTCACATTAGGTGGCGGAATAGCTATGCTGTAACTGTCACCTTCACCTGTAGGGCTAAAGTAACCTTGCTCTTCCCAGCTAGTATAAAGGGACTGTTCAATGTCGGTAGGGTTAAAGGTTTTTTCCATCATTTTATCCGGTAATAGGTTTAATAGTTGTTCGTTGTTTTGTATTGGTCTTCATTTTCTGACTTATTTTTGTGCTAGCTCAGTATAAATATAAGCTGCTATTTACTGTTTTTTTCTGGCACAGTTACCGCTTGGTTATCAACTTGAAAACCCCATTGACGGCAAGTTTTAAAGCGTTCTCTCGCTTGTTGTTTCAGTGTTTCATCACTGGGCACAAAATCAACGATAAATTGAAATTGATTGGCAAAATTAGGTACATCGCTATTTAGATTAATAAGCACAGAGCGACGCCCTTGAGGAGCTTGATAGCCTATTTCGACCATAGCACCTTGTTTTGGACCTTCACCAACGAGGTTATGAGGTACAAAACTATCGCTATCAAATGCCCAAAGCATTTCATCAATTTGCTCAGCATGTTGCTGGTTTTGCGCATAAATATAAACACGGTGATTCTGGCGATAAAAATGACTAGCTTGCAAACAAGCATGATAAATTGCAGAGCGAGACTCTTTTTCTGTCTCGTCTGTTCCATCATCTTTAAGTAGATAAAACATTACTTGTGTTTGCATTTTCTTACCTATGAATAAGGCCTAATTTCATTGGCCTAATTTAACGACTAAGCCCCAATAGAAAACTACTAGGGCTTAATATTTATCGTTTCAGTTCGCTTTAGTAGCTTATTCGCCTTGCTCTTGACCAGAACGGTTAAGTAAAAATTGTGTTAGCATACTTACAGGGCGGCCTGTTGCGCCTTTATTTTTACCACTTCGCCATGCGGTACCGGCAATATCTAAATGCGCCCAATTATATTTTTTGGTGAAACGCGATAAGAAACAAGCTGCGGTAATCGTGCCAGCTTCTTTACCACCTAAGTTGGTAAAATCAGCAAATGGACTTTCAAGTTGATCCTGATAATCATCCCATAACGGCATACGCCATGCTCTGTCACCACTTTGCTCAGAAGCATTTAACAACTCATGTGCAAGGGGGTTGTGACTACTTAAAAGGCCTGTTGCATGTGCGCCTAAAGCTACTACACAGGCACCGGTTAAGGTGGCAACATCGATAACTGCATCAGGATTGAAACGCTCAACATATGTCAGTGCGTCACATAAAACTAAACGACCTTCAGCATCAGTATTTAGTACTTCAACCGTCTGACCTGACATCGTTGTTAATATATCACCAGGACGATACGCGTTACTGCTTGGCATATTTTCACAGCCAGCTAAAACGCCAATGACATTAATAGGTAAATCAAGCTCAACAAGCGCATGCATAGCACCTAATACGCCGGCAGCTCCACCCATGTCGTACTTCATTTCATCCATGCCTGCGCCTGGTTTTAATGAAATACCACCACTGTCAAATGTTAAGCCTTTACCCACTAAAACTAAGGGTTTGGAATCATCGCCAGCACCATCGTATTTTATGATACTCATTAATGACTCATTGACTGAACCACGGCCAACGGCTAAGTATGATCCCATACCAAGCTCTTCCATTTCTTTTTCATCGACAATCGTTGTAGTAACTTTGTCATAATCATTTTCAAGAATCTTGGCTTGCTCAGCAAGATAAGCTGGATTACAAATGTTTGGCGGCATGTTAGCAACGTTTTTACAGGTAGTAATACCTTCGGAAATAGCTAATGCATGGTTAACAGCGCGCTCACCTATTGGCAGTTCACGGCGCGTTGGCACATTAAAAACAACTTTGCGTAAAGGGCGGCGAGCCTCAGCTTTACGTGTTTTTAAACTATCAAAGCTGTATAAGCCATCTTGTGCTGCTTCAACCGCTTGGCGAACTTTCCAGTAAATATCACGACCTTTAACATGTAACTCAGATAAGAAGCATACCGCTTCCATAGAGCCTGTTTCATTTAAGGTGTTAATTGTTTTGGTAATTATTTGACGATACTGACGTTCATCAAGCTCTCGCTCTTTACCGCAACCTACTAATAAAACACGCTCACTTAAAATATTAGGCACGTGATGTAATAATAACATCTGTCCTGATTTACCTTCTAAATCGCCTTTACGTAAAAGGTTGCTTATGTAGCCTTCACTGATTTCATCAAGCTGTTCGGCTGTACCACTAAGTCTGCGTGGTTCAAAAACACCTACAACAATACAAGCGCTACGTTGTTTTTCTGGACTGCCGCTTTTTACACTGAACTCCATGACTTTTCCTTTTACAATTTAATAAGGGTTTATTTAGCTTAATACCAATCAGACTAATTAATTGCTCACTTAGTGAGTTTAAAAGGCTTAGAGACAAGGCATTGATTGAAGAGGATGGTTATTCCCTTGTCAAAATCAATAACGCCGCATATAAGCCTTTTAAACCCGCCCTTCGGGAGCCCACTAGTAAACTAATAGCATCACAAAATAAATGAAATATAGAGTAACTATATTTAACGCATTTTGTTTGCTCTAAGCTCACTATTGCAGCTCTAAGTTGATAAATTAACTAATCTGTTTGGTATGATTTGCTAAAATAAGTAAAAAATAGCACTCTTGTCTATTCAATTGATATCGCTAAGGGCTATAATTATAGTCGCACTCATCAATATGAGTTAGTCACTGACTATATAGTTTACTTATGAAAACGACAAGTTTACTCAATATTTGCCATTATGTCAGAAAAAAACTAAGTTTTTACGGGATCTTTTTGTGATCATTTTTCGTTATTTATTAAAAGAAGTCGCCAAAACACAATTAGCAGTATTTTTTGTGTTAATGACTATTTTTATCAGTCAAAAATTTGTCCGTGTGCTAGGTGATGCTTCTGAAGGAAGTATACCTGGACAGTTGGTAATGACCTTTATTGCCCTGAAAATACCAGATCTTGCGGGATTTATTTTACCTCTTAGCTTATTCCTAGGCGTTTTACTCGCTTATGGGCGTATTTATGCGGACAGTGAAATGACCGTGTTACATGCATGTGGGGTAAGTGAATGGTATGTGGTGCGAGTTACTTTAGTGCTTGCAATTGTTACGGCAATTTTTACCGGGATCTTTACTCTATACCTAGCACCATTAGCCTCAGAATATCAATATAAAGTTAAAGAAGAGCTTGCGGCAGATTCTGGACTGAGTGCCTTAGTTTCTGGACGTTTCCAACAAACGGGAAATCAAGATGCGGTAGTATTTATCCATGACAAGGACCGTGAAACTAATAGTTTTAATAAAGTCTTTGTTGCTCAGTTGCCTAAGGGTGACAATGTTGATGCCAGTATTATTAACTCAAGTTTAGTGTATGCAAAAACGGGTAAGGTTTTTGAAGATGATACTGGCTCTCAACAGTTAGTACTGGGTGATGGTATTCGTTATCACAGAGATATCGAAACTAAAGAGTTCCAATCAGTAGCATTTAATAAATATTATATTCAAATAAAAGATCAAGAAATTGAACATCAGCACCGTAAGCTCAGTGCAATATCTACCCCTGAGCTATATAACAATATGCCACCAGAGTTGGAGTCCGCTTACCGCGCGACTATTCAATGGCGAATTGCTTTTCCTTTAGCCTGTATTATTCTTATTTTTATTGCCGTGCCGTTAAGTGTTGTTAACCCAAGGCAGGGGAAGTTTGCCAAAATGCTGCCAGCCTTGATGCTATTTTTAGGCTATTTATTATTATTAACGTCAATGCGCTCAGCAATTGAAAAGAATGCTATTCCAAGTATTGTTGGCTTGTGGCCCATACATATCAGTGCTTTGTTTATTGGCATGATGTTGTTGATGAAAGAGCGTAGTAGTGGGCGAATTATCAAAGCAAAATTACCGAGCTTTAAACTCAAATCGAGTAAAAAAATGACTGAAGGAAAAGAGAGTTGATGCGCATTCTTGATTTTTATACTGGTCGCTTTACTCATCATAGTACCTCTACAACTTGCATTACCTTAGCTGTTTTTGTCAGTGTCTGTGTGAGTAGTGTGATGAGATTTATTGAACAAGTTAAGGGTGATTAATGCGCATTCTTGATATTTATATTGGTCGCTTTACTTATCTTCGTACCTCTACAGCTTTTATTACCTTACCTGTTGTTGTCGGGATCTGGATGAGTAGTGTGATGAGATTTATTGAACAAGTTAAGGGTAATTAATGCGTATTCTTGATTTTTATATTGGTCGTGTAATTACCTCTACAACTTTTATTACCTTAGCCGTTTTTGTTAGTGTTAGTGGCATTATTAAGTTTGTTGAGCAAATGCGTGCCATTGGTCGTGGTAATTATGATTTAGCCCATGCCGCATTGTATGTGCTTTATGCTGTGCCACGTGATGTTGAAGTGTTTTTCCCGATGTCAGCACTTATTGGCGGCTTAATTGGTATCGGCATGTTAGCGAGTAATAGTGAACTCATTGTGATGCAAGCCGCAGGTTTATCACGATTAGATATCATCAAGTCAGTGATGAAAACCGCTGTTATTTTGATTATGGTAAGTATGGCCATTGGTGAATGGTTGGCACCCAGTGGTGAAGCTAAAGCGCGTGAAATAAGAGCTCAAGCAATTTCAGGCGGAAGTTTGATTGCTGCTAAAAATGGTGTTTGGGCAAAAGACGGAGATTATTTTGTTAATATTGGTGAAGTATTGGACAAAGGCCAATTAAAGAAAATTCAAATCTATGGCTTTAATGATGAGTTAAAAATTGATAGTTGGCTTTCAGCAAAAAGTGCAATTTACCAAGATAAAAGCTGGTTATTAAGTGATGTTGAGGAGTTTTTATTAACTGATAATGAAATCACCTCTAAAAGTCATAGTCAAAAAATCTGGAACTCTTCACTTACACCGAAAAAGCTTGGTGTTGTAACGGTTACCCCGGAATCTCTTTCTTTGCGCGGCTTAATTGACTATTTAGATTATCTTGAAGCAAATGAACAAGATCCAAGTCGATATCAATTAGCTTTTTGGCGCAAACTAATGCAACCATTAACCGTTGCAGTCATGTTATTAGTGGCACTTTCTTTCATTTTTGGACCATTACGATCGGTTTCTATGGGGGCGCGCATTATGATGGGCGTCTTTACGGGGATTTTATTCTTCATCAGTAATGAAGTTTTGGGATCGTTGAGTTTGGTCTATCAATTACCCCCCATGCTGGGTGCTATGATGCCTAGCATGCTCTTTGTTGGTCTTGCTTGGTATTTTATGAGTAAGAAAACTGCGTAGTTTCAGCTAGTTTTTCAAAGCTATTTAAACTAGCAAAAGCAGGAAAAAGAATATAGCACTGCTGTTAATAGCATTATTCTCTAAAGGAATATTGCTATTAACAGGTGAGTATACCGCCCAAATTCAGTAGTATTTATAAGCGGCCTCTATTTGCCTCAAGTGATAATAACACCACTTCAGTGTTGGTAACTCTATCTTGTAAGCTGAGTTTGTTTTTTCTATCGAAAATAACCCAAAGAGTCCCTAAGCCCAACAGTGTTGGTAGTAATCGTTTAATTGCTGTTGTTTTGCTAAGTAGTGAGCCATCACGGTTTTGTAAACGTAATCGCCATGCTCTCATACCTAATGTTTGACCTTTCTTAGACCAAAAATAGATAAAAAACAGACAAACCCAAGCCACACACCAAAAGTTAAAAGCGACTTTGTAAGCTACATGAGTTGCATTCCAATCAATACCAAAACCACTTCTGGCAATTGAAATTAACCCTGCGGCATCTAAGGCAACAAAAAGCGCTACACATACGTAGCCAGAAAGCATAAAAATAGCGATGATAATTAATAGATCATATATCCATGAGCCAAAACGTCTTCTAAAGCCAGCTCTAGGAAAATTTGCAGGGGTAGTATCAGTCATTTAATGTTCTTTATGTTAGTAACAGTGAGTTGCAGCTGTAAAAATAATTCGGCAGTTTAACAAAGTTTATCTTAATTGAGTATCCTTGTTAACTAGTGCTAAATAACTAAATGTTAATCAATACAAAACATCACTAAAAAGCCAACTTCCTCGGCTGAGAAAGTTGGCTTTTTTATGCCTTAAGCAAAGTAAGTTGGGGCTTGGGTTATTACACAGGCCTTGTTTGATTATCAGTAATTTTATAAAAACCACAATATAATGCTGGCACTACTGCCAAGGTCAAAATAGTGCCAATACCTAGGCCAAATGCAATAACGTTTGCCATACCGTAAAATAGCGGGTCTTTGCCAATGATCAGTGGTAATAATCCCATTATGGTCGTGATGGTGGTCATCGCGATTGGACGTAATCGCGTTAAACAGGCATCAACCACGGCTTGATAGTCGGACTTTCCAGATGCAGTTTCAATTTTGATTCGGTCAATCAGTACAATTGCATTATTGATGATAATACCCGCTAAGCTATATAAACCTAGGGTTACCATAAAACCAAAGGGTGCCTGCATCAAAAACAGACCTAATACTGCTCCAATAAACGATAGCGGGATGGTTAAGGTGATCACTGCGGCCTGTCTAAACGAATTAAACTGCGCGACTAACAAGATTAAAATCAAACCTAATACTATTGGCATGCTAGCCCCTAGTGCTTTTTGAGCAGCACGAGACTCTTTAATCACACCATCATATTCAATGCTATGGTTTATCGGTAAATCAACTGCAAGGGCTTGGATTTGTTCATCAATAATTAATTTAAGATCCTCAGCTGCCATATCGGTATTTCGCGCTTGAATACTGATGGTACGAAAGAGATCTTCATGATGAATAATTGAAAATTGATTATAGGGCGCTAAGTTAGCCACTTGGAATAAGGGGACTGTTTGGCCCGTTTTGTTCGAGTAAATATTAAGGGTTCTAAGTCTATCTAAGCTTTGTCGTTCTGCTTGCTCAGCACGCAAGACCACTGGGATAATATTATCACCTTCTCGAAACTCCGTAATTTTAGAACCGGAAAAGTATGCATCGAGTGCTTGTGCTATTTCTTCCGAGGTCAGGCCTGAACGTTTGGCTCTATGCTGATCTATTTGCACGTCTATTTTAGTGATCAAGTTTTCCCAATCGGTGCGTATATCAAGGGTATTAGGTACATTGTGCAACACCGCCATTATCTGTTGAGCTTTTTTATAGATAACTTCTTTATCGGGTCCTTTTACTTGAATTTTGATGGTACTTGAATCCGAAGGACCTAAAAACATTTTCTTAACGCGGGCTGAAACGTTAGGAAAATCATGCTCTATTTGTTGATCTAACCTTAATACCGTTGCACTGATATCTGTCTCATCTTTAACGTTTAATACCATGAAGCCTTTATTTTGCGCAGGGTCTTCAGGGTTAAGTGACATTACAAATCTTGGACCACTAAAACCAACATAAGCGGAATAACTTTCAATGAAATCAAAGCGTGTATCATCTTCTAACCAAGTGAAAATATCTTTCATCTGGCGATTGGTTTCTGTCGATGAAGTACCATTTGGCAAGTCAATATTTACCAGTATTTGCGTACGATCAGAGTCAGGAAAAAATTGTTTGGCGACATATTTCATTGAAAGTACAGAGCCAATGAACAGTGCCAACATTGCGGTCATGAAAAGCGCTTTATGTTTGAGTAACCAATGCAAGAATGTCTCATAGTATCGGTAAAATTTACTAGACTCTTCGCTGGAAGACTCTTTATTTGCAGGTGCTTTATCTTTTGGCAGGATAATAAAGAAATAACACAGTAGTGGCGTAACACACAAAGCCAAAATCCAACTGGTAAGCAAAGTAATGAGAATAACGAGTGAAATAGAGCGAGTATATTCGCCGGCAACATGTTCCGCTAACATGAGTGGTAAAAAGAATAAAACCGTTGTTACAGATGAACTCAATAAAGGAACCGCTAGCTCTTTACTGCCTTGTAACATTGCGTTATAACGGTCTACGCCATCTTCTAAACGGCGTTTGAAATCTTCTGCGATAACAATGCCATTATCAACCAATAAACCGAGCGAAATAATAAGAGTTGCTAAGCTCATTCGCTCAAGTTTCATGTCACTAAATTGCATTATGCTTAGGGTTGCAAGCATAACAAAGGGCACAATAGCGCCAACAATCAGGCCTGTACGTAATCCTAAGAACAAAATGACAACCACAAGTACAATCGCTAGGGTCTGCAGCACATTCACAGAAACACCATTAATCGTTTTTGCCACTTGGTCAGCTTGATACGTGGCAATTTCGAGGCTATAACCAATGGGCAAACTTGATTCGACCTCATTGATTTTGTCGAGTACACGCGGGGCATACTCCAATAGGTTATTCTCTGGCAGCATAGAAATTGCAAAAAATATAGCTGATTGACCATTTAAATAGGCGGTTTTATCGGGCGGGTCGATAAAATCACGGCGTAAAGTAACAACATCTTTTAGCGCGATAAAGTCTTCAGTGTTTGGAATGCTGATATATGTATTGCCAATCTCAGATAGGTTATTGAAGTTCCCTGAGGGTTCAACAATAAAACTGATTGCACCGGTATTAATTTGGCCGCCAGAGCGAACAATATTCTGCTTTTGTAATTCGTTTATAAGAGATTGAGGGGAAATACCTAACTGGGCAAGTTTAGCATTTGAAGCTTCTAAAAAAACTCGCTCTTCTTGTCGGCCTAATATTTCAATTTTTTTAGTGCCCTCAACGCCATATAAGGTATCGCGAATATGTTGAGAGATATCATACATTTCACCCAGATCAAAACCATCGGCAGTTAATGCTAGAGTGACAACAGACACATCACCAAACTCATCATTAACGAAAGGTGTATGGGTGCCAGAGGGCATTTTACTGTGGGCGGCAGTCACCTTATTACGTAGGTTTTGCCAAATGTCATCAAGATTAAAATAACGGTCGTAAATTTTAACGTGAATAATTGATATACCGGTGGCTGAGCTGGATTTTATCTCTTTAACCTGCGGGATTTTTCGTATTTCTTCTTCTAACTTTTTAGTGATTAACTGTTCTATTCTATCGGGTGCCATACCTGGAAAAGAAGTACTAACAATCGCCTCTCGAATGGTAATTGTTGGATCTTCTTGTGAGGGTAAAGTGAAGTAAGCGAAAAGGCCATTAATAAGTAACACAGCAATAATCAAAAAGACGCTTTTTCGGTAGGTAAAAGCTACTTGGGTAATGTTCATTTATTTTCCTAATCCTGACTTAATTAAAACGCTGAACGTTATTATCAGTCAAACTCACTTGTTGGCCATCGCGCAAAAAGGCAACACCTGCTATCGCAATGATATCGCCTTGTTTTAAGCCTGATGAAATGAACACTTCATTTTTGAAAATGTTTTCTGTCTGTACTTGGGTTTTAATGACTTGTTGATTGTCAGGATTATAAACAAAAACATAAGCCTTCTGTTCTAACCCTGCGCTTAGCGCCGTTGCAGGGATACGAAAAACATCTCCCTTATGACCTGTTCTTCCTGTTCCCGAAAAAGAAAAATCTACCTCAGCCGTCATACCTGCACGTAATAAAGGATTATCACCTTCTAATACTGCTGTAACAGGGAAGGCATTAGCAAATTCAGCACGTGTGCCAATCTCGGTAATTTGTCCTTGCATCGTTAACTCTGGTAATACTGGGAAATGGATAGGGAGGATAGACAGCTGTCTTAATTCACGAATGAGCGTTTCAGGTACCATGACATGAACTTCAAGACCATGTTTACCTTCAATTTCAAAGAGGGATTGTCCTGCGGATATTTGCTGTGAAGGCTCAAATAAACGTTTAGTAATGATACCGTCATACGGGGCTAATAAAATACTGTCTTGCAAATTTTTACTAGCAATATCTAGTTGTGCTTGCGCGACATCTGCAGCACTTTTGCTGGCATCATAGGTGGCCTTAGCATTATCAAAGCCTGATTGTGATACCACGCCTTGCTTAAGCAATTGTTCGTATCGTCTATGACTATTGCGGGCATCTACTAATGTTGCTTCGGCTTGTTGGTATTGTGCTTGTGCCGATTGAAGACCTAAATTAAAGCTACGCTGATTTAAGCGCGCTAACTCTTGTCCTTTAACCACCTCATTCCCCAGATTAACCTCAATACTTTGAATTTTACCTTCTACTTCAAAGCTCAACTTAGTGGCTTCAACAGGAGCAACAATGCCAGACAGGGTGCGAATTTGTTCAAAGGGAGAAATCTCGATTTTTTTCCACATAATTGGACGAATTGGTTTAGCTATTTCTTTAACTGGTTCATTGCAACCAACAAGTATCAGAGCAATAAATATAAATGAGAGCGCGCGCATACGTTTTCCTTCAGGTGCAGGGATATCCCTGTCAGTAAAGTTCAATTTTACTGATCTGTACAATTGGTACTAGTCAGTACCGTATATTCTGGTACTATACAGTACCAAAGTCAACAATATAGTTACAAATATGGACAATCATATGGTTAAAGACAGCGTTGTAGAAATAGAAAAACTCAGCCCAAGGGGAGTATTGATTTTAGATGCAGCACAAAAACTTTTCTATGACTTGGGTTTTGATGAAACGTCTTTAGCAATGATCATCAATGAAACTGGCGGCTCAAGGCGCTCCATTTATAATGAATTTGGTAATAAGCATGGCTTGTTGATGGCTGTTATTCAACGACAAGTAAAAACACAATCTGAAATTTTGACGTCGATAAATCGCGACTTAGATGCGAAGGAAGCGCTCAACCAAGTGTGCTTTAAATTTGTAGTTGGTATGTTGTCGCCAGAATTAATGTCACTATTTCGTTTAGTGGTTCAGCAAGTAGTGAAGTTTCCTGAGCTGGGTGAAATGATATATAAAAATGGTCCAATGACTGGCATATTGCCTTTAGTGGATTATTTAACCTGGTTGACCGAGCAAAAGGTATTAAAAATCGAAAACTGTCATTTTAGTGCGCAAATGTTAATGGAAATGGCAAAAGGGCCGCTTCATACTCGCAGTTTGCTATTACCAGATAAAAAAGCCAGTGATGAAGAAATTTTTTATCAAGTGACTAAGGCTGTTGAAATATTTTTACATGCCCACAGAATGTAAAATGATTGCACAAATAAGCGACACTTGATGACTATGTGTCGTGAAGGCATGAAAAACTTGTTGCTTACTGAAATAAGTTTCGTATAATGCCCCCATCTTTAGCTCGTAGCTAAAGCAGTTAACATAGTTAAAAAGAAAAATTTGCAAAGAATTCAGTTTTTAAATAAAAATTTAACTCTTTGCAAATTGCAATAATAGGTTAAAACCTATGCCAGCGTGGTGAAATTGGTATACACGGGGGATTCAAAATCCCCTGTCGCGAGACGTGTCGGTTCGAGTCCGACCGCTGGTACCATTATTTAGAAGCCCTGATTCGAAAGAATCAGGGCTTTTTTTATGTTCAAAAGATAATGTTTAAAAGGTTTTTTAAATGGCAGCTACAGCGTACGCACTTCACATATTGGTTAAGCACAAAGAA
>ERZ1027231.238-NODE-238-length-21945-cov-22.442028_pt1 | contig 21945 bp, 17 predicted proteins | sample MGYA00520866_ERZ1027231 | MGnify/ENA primary metagenome ERZ1027231 (study PRJEB33311, sample SAMEA4378411) | marine metagenome | biome: Marine biome; feature: Fjord; material: Water | collected 2014-07-20T08:00:00Z/2014-07-... | depth 75 m ...
CGTGGTGACCCAACCCGGCCCCTTGATGACTCTGGGACCCGCATCAACTCCACAAACCGGTTTATCGGTTTTATACAATCCGGCCTCTGCCGAAACCGTGATTAAAGAAGGCGATGATTATCGCTGGGGTTACCTGGGTTCTACTGGGTTTTCAATTGAAATGGGGGATGTGGATAACTTCTCTGATGAAGTGAACGACCTCATCGACAACCTGGATCGCGATGACATAGGCCTAATTGAGGGCAACCAGATCATCGATGATTACAACAACAACCTAAGACAAAAACTAGGCACCAACGGCTACATTAAATTTGATGCTCAATTTGTAGCACCACTTGCTCCACTGTTAATGCGCTCAGATTTACTAGGTGGCGTGGTTTCTCTAGATTTGGTTGGCGGCATCACAGGCAAAGGCATCGTATTGGATGATGACATTTCAATTGATGCCATCAACTCAAGTTTGGTTACCGACACCGCCTTTTATTTGAAAAGCGTGCAATACACAACTCTGGGTTTAGGCTACGGCCATGAAATGGATAACGCCCTATTAGATAGCTTGAAGCAGCATGTTGAAGGCCGTTTATTGGTCGGTGCCCGAGCCAACATGTACAACCTTAAGTTATCCAAGCAAGTTATCGGTTTACAAAATATTGATGATGGCGATGAACTTGCCGATGTCATCTCCGATGACTTAACCAATAACCAGGCCAGCTCTACTCAAACCGGTATCGATCTGGGTTTAATTTGGGAAGCCGAGAATTATCACCTAGGAGCCACCTGGCGCAACATTAACGAGCCTGAGTTTGATTTTGGTGTAGTGGGTGTTGATTGTAATGACAAATCTACCACCACCTCTGTAAATAACTGCTTTACTGCATTTCACTTTGTAAACGAAGGTCGTATCTCTCAAAACGAAACTCACGTTATGACCAGCCAAACAACGCTAGACGCTGCCATTAACAGCGCCAACAAGCGCTGGCGTCTAGCGGCTTCTTACGATTTACAAGCCATGCGCGATCCGGTGGGCGATGAATACCAGTGGATGACGGCATCGGCCGCTTATGTATCGTCTTCATTGTTTGGCATGCGTGTGGGCTTAAGCGAAAACCTGGCAGGTACTGAACTGACTATGATGAACGCCGGTATGACTTTATTTGGGGTATTGAATCTGGATGTTCGCTACAGCCTGGATACCACAGAAGTAGACGGCACCGAAGTACCCAGAACCTTTGGTATAAATCTTGGGCTAGAAAGCAGCTTCTAAAAAATAAGAGTTTGGAAATTTAATATGAACATTCAAAAATCTTTTTTGGCCCTGGCCATTACCGCAGTTAGCCTTTCAGGCTGTGGCACCCAGGAACAAGACAATTCAAGTAATACCGATGGTCGCAGCGCCACTAGCCAAGCCATTCCAGGTATTGCCGTTGACGGCCCAGTGGTACGCGCCACGGTTTATGCCGACTTAAATAACAACTTAATTAAAGACTCGTTCGAGCCTTCGGCTCTTACCGATAACAACGGTTATTTCAGTGCCGATTCATCTCGCGGTGTCTCTTACTGCCCTGAGATAGAACTCACCACTTTCGAAAATCGCCCTGAGTTTTGCCTTGATTTACAAAACGTTTCCGGCGATACCAATATCATCGTTACCGGTGGTTACGACCTTTACACCGGCGAGCCGTTTGAAGGTTCTTTGTCTATTCCATTTAGCCAAGCCACATCTGGCGATGGCAGCGACGGCGCTTATCTATCGGTAACGCCCTTGTCCTCAATTGCCGGTAACAGCGGTGAAGGCAGCGATGCTTATTTAGCTGCTCTGGGTATTACCGATGGTAATTTAAATTTGCTTGACCCTTCTGAGGGTCAAGAATTTAACGCTGCGTTGTTTGAAAGTACTTACCAGATGCATAAATTTGTATCTGTGATTAACGATTGGCTCATGGATTATTACCCACACATCGGTGAAGACGAAGACTTCCCCACCGATGCCAGTGCCTTAATTTATCAGCAGTTTCAAAACTTGAATGAAGGTAATTATGAAGCAGCAATTATTGCCATTGAAGCCGGTATTGCTGCCATGTATCAGCAAACCGAGATTCAAATGCCAGCAGGTCCAGGCCTAATTGCTGTAGCTGGGTTAGTTCAAAAACTTAACGATGTAAGCGCTGCAATTAACACAGCCTTTGGTGAAGATTTAAATCTTGATAATGTTAAAGCACGCATGCGTGGCGTAGAAGTGGTGGTGATTAAGATTCTGCGTGGCAGTGATTATGCTCAAGCACAAGCTGCCCTAAGCGATGCCAACTATTTAGAAAGTTTAAATGGTGATAGCAACGACAATGGCAATATCAACTTTACCCAGTTGGTTGAATTTGATGGCAGCGCCGTGGAGTTAGCTGCAGAAGCTGTAGACGCTGCGCAAAGCTCCGGCACTAGCCTGAGTGCTTTGTCGGGCAAGTATCTAACCTTCGCCACCGATGGCACCCCTAACGATGAGGGTGAGATTATTGATAGTAGCGCCGCCATCTTCTTCACCGGTGGTGAAACTCAGGGGCAAATTCACCTTTGCCTACAATACGATAGTGAAACCGAGTCTAACTACGAGTTAGACGGCAACTACATTGGCGGTGAATGGGAAACCCTTACGGCGCTAAATAATACAGTTATGTTGCGCCTGGATTTATTTGGCGGCATCACCGCGGTATTAAAGAAGGTGGGAGATAACAATGCAGGTGGTACCGATTACCGCTTCGACTACGATGACAACATCACCCACTTCAGTGGCGGCAATGAGTTCTTAGACATTACCGATACCACTGAGATTCCAGCCTCAGATGAAGCCTGTGTAAACTATCTTGGCCTGAACCTTTAATCTAGCCAATATTAACCCACCACTTTTATAAAGGTGGTGGGTTAAACCTTTTCTCCCCAACCTAATTCAACCCTAATTTACATATCTATATTCAGCTTACAAATTTGTCACTATTTACTATCCTTCTGGCAGTTAACAACTGTGGCACCCAAGCTTGCTAACTGGCACACTGGTTCAGACTTTTTATAAAAAATAAAATAACAAGAGTGAAACCTATGGCCACCAATATGATGGATCGCCCGCTGTTAATTTCAGGGCTGCTAGACCACGCACAAAACAACCACCCTAATACAGAAATAGTCAGCCGCCGCGTAGAGGGTGATATTCACCGTTGCACTATGGGCGAGGCAGGCCAAAGAGCCAAACAACTGGCCAATGCATTAAGAGACTTAGGGATTGGTCACGGTGATCGAGTGGCCACATTAGCTTGGAATACTTATCGTCATTATGAAATTTATTTTGCGGTTTCCGGCATGGGTGCCATTACCCATACCATTAATCCACGGCTTTTTCCTGAACAAGTTATTTACATAATTAACCACGCTCAAGACCAGTATGTGTTTGTCGACATAAATCTATTGCCCATATTAGAAGCGGTAAAAGATAAAATTAGTTTAGTAAAAGGTTTTATCGTATTGGCCGACAAGGACAAGATGCCAGAAACCACTCTGCCCAATGTTATTTGTTATGAAGAACTGATTGAGCAATATAGTGATGATTATGTTTGGCCGGAATTTGATGAAAATACCAACGCTGCCTTGTGTTACACCTCGGGCACCACGGGCAATCCTAAGGGCGTTATGTACACTCACCGCTCTACCGTGTTACATGCTTTTTCAAGTATTTCTAACGATGTCTTAGGGCTCTCGGGTGAGTCTTCTATTTTACCAGTTGTGCCCATGTTTCACGTAAATGCTTGGGGCATTCCCTATTCGGCAACCCTCACCGGTGCCAAACTAGTGATGCCTGGGGCGGGCATGGATGGCGAATCCCTTTACGAATTAATTAAAGAAGAAGAGGTCGATTTATTATTAGGTGTGCCCACGGTTTGGCTAAACCTGTTAAATTATTTAGATGAAATAAACGCCACCTTAGACAGCGTAGAAAATGTGGTAGTAGGCGGTTCCGCCGCTCCATTAAGCATGGTTAAAAAATTCCAGGAAACACATGATGCCTTTTTAATTCATGCCTGGGGCATGACAGAAATGAGCCCCATTGGCACCATTAATAATTTAACCCGTGCCATGAAAAAAATGCCTCTGGAAGAACGTTATCAATTACAGCTTAAACAAGGACGCCCGGTCTTTGGTGTAGAAGTTAAAATAGTCAATGATGAAAATCATGAACAACCCAAAGATGGAAAAAGTTTTGGCCGATTATTGGTACGCGGCCCCTGGATAGCCGATGGTTATTATTTACATCAGGATAAAAGCGCTTTTGAAGGTGGCTGGCTAGACACAGGTGACGTGGCCACTTTGGATGAACAAAACTACGTGCAAATAGTCGACCGTTCAAAAGACGTTATTAAGAGTGGTGGAGAATGGATCAGCAGTATCGACTTAGAAAACGCAGCGGTAAATCATCCTGACTTGGTAGAGTGCTGTGTCATAGGTGTGCGCCATCCTAAATGGGATGAACGCCCGCTATTGTTAGCCATTAAAAATAAAGATGCAAAAGTTGAAGAAAAAGATGTTCTAGAATTTCTGGAGGATAAAGTGGCTAAATGGTGGCTGCCTGATGCAGTGGTGTTTGTGGATGAACTGCCTCATACCGCCACAGGAAAGTTACTTAAAATTGCAGTGCGAGATAAGTACCAGGATTATTTAATGGAGCCAGTTACTTAGGTTTTTTCTTAAAATTAGAAAGCTGATAAATTAAAAGTTAAAAATAAAAAGGGCTGCAATTGCAGCCCTCTTTATTAATGCTAATTTAAAGCAGCTCTACGAGTTACTCTGCATCTATAAGTGCGTTGTCGCGTACCGCGCCTTTATCGGCACTGGTGGCAAACTTAGCGTAAACCTTCAACGCTCGGCTCACTTTACGTGGACGCTCTTCTACAGGTCTCCAACCTTTTTTGTCTTGTGTATGACGACGGTGAGACAGCTCTTCGGCGGTAAGGGCAACGTTAATACTACGGTTTGGAATATCTATATTAATGATATCACCCGTTTGCAATAAACCAATGGCACCACCAGAAGCAGCTTCAGGTGAGCAGTGACCAATAGACAGTCCAGATGTTCCACCAGAGAAACGTCCATCGGTTAATAGCGCACACTCGGCACCTAAACCTTTCGATTTAAGGTACGAAGTTGGGTACAACATTTCTTGCATACCCGGGCCGCCTTTAGGGCCTTCGTAACGGATGATTACGATATCACCGGCCACTACTTCATCGGCCAAAATGCCTCTTACTGCATCGTCCTGGCTTTCAAATATTTTTGCCTTACCTTGGAAAACGTGAATGCTTTCGTCAACACCTGCTGTTTTAACCACACAGCCATCAAGGGCGATGTTACCGTATAAAACCGCTAGGCCGCCTTCAAGCGAATAAGCATTTTCAAGATTACGAATACAACCATTTTCACGGTCGCCGTCTACCGTTGGGTAACGGGTGCTTTGGCTAAACGCAGTTTGCGTTGGGATACCAGCAGGGCCTGCTTTGTAAAACTTAATCACTTCTTCGCTTGGGTTACGCATGATGTCCCACTTGTCTAAAGCTTCTTTCATGGTTTTGCTGTGAACCGTTGGCAGCTCTGCATGCAACAAGCCTGCGCGATCAATCTCACCCAAGATACCCATGATGCCACCGGCACGGTGTACATCTTCCATGTGATAAAGCGGCGAGTTAGGCGCCACTTTACAAAGCTGAGGCACAACACGAGACAAACGGTCGATGTCTTTTAAATCAAAATCTAATTCAGCTTCTTGTGCGGCTGCCAACAAGTGAAGAATGGTATTGGTAGAACCACCCATTACGATGTCTAGAGACATGGCGTTTTCAAACGCTTTAAAGTTGGCGATAGAGCGCGGCAAGACAGACTCATCGTCTTCTTCGTAATAACGCTTGGCGTTTTTAACAATGGTGCGGCCTGCTTCCAAGAAAAGCTGCTCACGGTCTGAGTGAGTGGCTAGTTGTGAGCCGTTACCAGGAAGCGCTAAACCTAGTGCTTCCATCAAACAGTTCATAGAATTTGCAGTGAACATACCAGAGCAAGAGCCACAGGTTGGACAGGCGCTACGTTCATATTCCGCTACCTTTTCGTCACTGGCAGTATCATCGGCCGCGATTACCATGGCATCAACCAAGTCTAATTTGTGCTCAGACAATTTGGTTTTACCCGCTTCCATAGGGCCACCGGAAACAAAGATAACCGGAATGTTTAAGCGCAAAGAAGCCAGTAACATCCCAGGAGTGATCTTGTCACAGTTAGAAATACAGACGATGGCATCGGCACAGTGGGCGTTTACCATATATTCAACCGAATCGGCGATCAACTCGCGGCTTGGCAGGCTATACAGCATGCCGTCGTGACCCATGGCAATACCGTCATCTACAGCGATAGTGTTGAATTCTTTGGCAACACCGCCGGCTTTTTCAATCTCACGAGCAACCAATTGGCCCATGTCTTTAAGGTGTACGTGACCGGGTACAAACTGGGTGAAACTATTAGCTACGGCGATAATAGGCTTAGAAAAATCATCGTCTTTCATGCCGGTAGCACGCCAAAGGGCGCGGGCTCCGGCCATATTACGGCCGCCGGTGGAGGTTTTACTTCTGTATTCTGGCATGAGGTTTTCTCTCATCTAAGGCGGATGAAGTGGGCCTTATGGGGCACATTGGGCATCGGCCGTGGGGTGTTTAATTTGGGTTGCCGAAGTATAGCAAATGGTGGCGGGGTTTGGGTATTAGTGGGTAATGGGTTCTTTTCTTAGGATTATTGATTAATTTGCCCAGATAAAGCTAGTACGGTTTTTCTTTGTGGGGACTTCCCCCACTCCCCGCTTCACTCATCTTTCGGCCTTTGGGCGTTTATATAGTGAATTCGGTTATGGTGATAAAGGCCGAAAAAATTCGCAAGTTATTATCGGTTCGGGTTTGAGGTTGTTAATCCACTGGGTATTTTCCGTTAATCTTTCCATAGCCTAACCAATATAGCTTAAATCATTGGTTTTAAGATCAGCGAGCCACTTTATATTTAATCGTCAACAAAACCGAATCGATGCTAACAGAGGCGTAAGTAGCGCCTGAAAATGTTTTATTTTTCTGCAGCTGTAGGCACACGATGTGCCGAAAAGGTTCGTAGGGCAGGACGCCCGTTTGAACCGGGTTGCTCGATAAAATAAATAAGGTTGAAGGTTAAGCATACGGGCAACCACCATGGATGGTGGGAATGCAGATTTTGTCTGGAACAAAAATATGTCGACAGCTGGGGAGTGGGGGTAAGTCCCCCACAAAAGAAAACGTGCTAGCTTTGAATTCACAGATAATTAAACTCTACAAACTCTTAATAAACACCTTACTGCCCCGCTGAAAATTATAAAGCTGCTGCTTTTTCTGCGGTAGGTCGTCTATTTTCGCCGCTTTAAAACCACGCTCTTCAAACCACTGAGCGGTTCGTGTGGTTAAAACAAAGAGCTTTTTAGTACCTTGGTTTTTTGCTTCGGTTTCCAGGGTATTTAACAATCTGTCTCCCCTGTCACCACCACGGTAGTCATTATGAATAGCCACACATGCAAGCTCTGCCATGTTTTCGTAGGTATATAAAGCGGCGCAGCCCAATACCATGCCATCTTTCACCAACACTCTAAAACGATCTATTTCAGTCTCCAATGCTTCACGACTTCTGCGCACTAAAATACCTTTATCTTCTAAAGGTTTAAGCAATTCTAAAATGCCCACCACGTCTTCCATGCGTGCGCTGCGTAACTGTTCTTGCTGGCTTTGGCTTACTAATGTGCCCACACCATCAAGAGTAAATAACTCGCTGAGCAATGCGCCATCCACTGCATGCTGTACTAATTGGCAACGCTTAACGCCGCCATCCACTGCTTTTTTGGCAGCCGCCAGCTGAGTAATTTGTTCACTGGATAAATCGTTATTAGAAGTTTGATTTAATAAACCCGAAATTGAACTGGTGATCACTTCTTTTATCAAAGCGCCGTTTTCATCGGTTAAACAATTTTGCTCACCAAATAAAATTAGCTTATCGGCCTGCAGTGCTAACGCGGTTTGTGTTGCCACGTCTTCCACGGGCAAATTAAAAGTTTCACCGGTGCGACTATGACCTAAGCAATTTAACAAAACTATGGCGTTGTTTTTTAAAACCGTTTCAATGGCCATGCTATCAACCTTGCGCACCTCCCCAGTATTGGCAAAGTCCACACCATCAATTACACCCAGCGGTTTGGCCATAACAAAATTGCCACCCAATACACGAATATCGGCGCCATGCATGGGGCTATTGCTCATGCCTGTGCTGAGCATGGCTTCAATTTGCGAACGCAATTGCCCTACCGCTTGCTGTACGGTTTCTAACATGGGGCCATCTGTGATGCGTTTGTTTAGACTAAAACTGGCTGTTACATTTTTTTGCTTGCACAAGGAATCAATTTGCGGACGAGCACCGTGAACCAATACCAGGCGCACACCAAGACTATTAAGCAGGGCAATATCATGAATGATGTGTTCAAACTGAGGGTGAGCAATCGTTTCACCGCCCAACATAATCACAAAAGTTTTACCGCGATGCGCATTAATATACGGGCTGCATTGGCGAAACCAACTAACATATTGTGAGTTGTCTTGGACATTTGTAATAGCACTGGTAGGTATTTTTTTATCCGTCACGGTTTTTACTTTTATTTAAAATGAGTACTTTTATTTAAAATTAGTTCTGCCAAGCCAAGCTTAGCGTCTTTATCATACAGACATTCGTTGTAAACAAGCACCACAAACGCCTTTCACCGACACTCTGTACAGACACTTTTTACAGGCATTCTTCACAAACAATAGTGCTGAATCATTTTTTCCAAATAACCAATCATAGGATCTATTTGATCAAGGGCTAAAAACTCATCTGGCTGATGAGCCTGATCAATTGAGCCCGCTCCCATAACAACCGTATCAATTTTAGCTGCCGCAAAAAATGGCGCCTCAGTCGCAAAGGCCACGGCTTCAGCACCATGGCCAGATAGTTTTTCGGCTAGTGTAACTAGCTCGCTGTTTTCATCGCTGGCGAAGGCCTCTACCCCATCGAATAACGAAACCCGTTCAATCTTGGTTTGGCTTAGTTTAGCTATTTTTTGCAATCTCGCTTCTATGCCGGCCCGTAATTGGCTCATGTTCATACCGGGGATAAAACGTAAATCAAAATGCAATTCACACTGACCACAAATACGATTGGGATTATCTCCGCCGTGAATGCAGCCAAGATTAAGCGTAGGTGTGGGCACACTAAAACCACTATGACTGTATTGGGTTTTCAATTCACTGCGGTAATCCATTAATTCACTAATCACGCTATGCATTGCGTCCATGGCATTATTACCAAGCTCTGGGTTTGAACTATGACCTGCCTGCCCAGTAATGCGCACCGACTCCATCATAATGCCCTTGTGCATATTAATAGGGCGTAACCCGGTGGGTTCACCAATAATAGCCGCACGCGCTTTAGGTAAACCCAAAGATGCCAGCGTTCTAGCACCTTGCATGCTGGTTTCTTCATCGCTGGTGGCCAGGATAAAGATTGGTGCCTTTAGTTTGTTTTTATCAATGCTGGCCACCGCCGCCAGCACCAAAGGGAAAAAACCCTTCATGTCGCAGCTGCCTAAACCATAAAAGCGGTCATTCTTCTCGGTAAGGGTAAAAGGGTCTGAATTCCAACGATTTTCATTGCAAGGCACTGTATCGGTATGGCCCGATAAAATAAGCCCACCCGGGCCTCGTCCTAATGTGGCCATTAAATTGTACTTTTTACGCTCTTCATCCACACACTGAATATCAACCTTAAAACCCAGGGTTTCGCACCAGGCAGCCAGCTGTTCAATAACCGCTTGATTGCTTAAGTCATATTCACCCAGGGTGCTGCTAATGCTGGGCAATCCAATCAGGGTGCTTAATTGTTGCTTGGTACTAGGTAAAAGAGCCATGATGTTATTTATTTAATAGCCAAGTGAGAGTAATCATCCTATCAAAAGTGTAGCCAGATTAACTGCACTAATATGAAGTATTATGAAAACAGGTAGCTCTAAAGACTGACTATTAATTAACGGCTGCAACCATTACCTAAAGGCCAATTTGAAAAGCAGCAGTAAATAAGCCAAATATGATAATTTATCGCCAATTATTGCAAAAAAAAGTGTGTTAGATCACGCCAGAGCTACTGAGTAGCGCACATCTTTCTGCTAAACTTCTGCCAATTATAAAAAATAGTGATACGGCTATGGCCAACGAAGTAGAACTTAAATTAACCCTACCCAGCGTCGCGGTAGAGCATTTCTTACAAGACAGTGAGCTCACTGGCTATCAAGGGGATCCGCTAATTCTGGATAACCAGTATTTTGATAGTGATGACCTGCTACTCAATCAGTCCCATGCGGCTTTGCGTATTCGAAAATCCCAACATGGCTACCAGCAAACGTTAAAGAACAAAGGCTCCTCCATTGCCGGTTTGCACGTGCGTGGCGAATGGGAATACGACATTGCCAGCCCCGAGCTAAACTGGGACTTGTTCCCCAGTGATATCCAAATAGATAAAAAAGTACAAGAATCTATAAAACCACTGTTTAAAACCGATTTCACCCGTCATGTATGGATGATTGATTACAACCAAAGCCTCATTGAACTGGTTTTGGACCAAGGAACAATTAGCGCCACGGGACGCAACAAACCCTTATGCGAAGTAGAGCTTGAACTAAAAAGTGGCGATGCCAACGATTTATTTACCCTGGCCCTTCAACTAGCCAGCCGTCACCCTTTGGTGCCTTGCGACATTAGTAAAGCCGAGCGCGGTTACAAATTACTGCACCCCAATTTAAGTTTCTTTACGCCCACGGATTTTACCCAAGCGTTTAAAAATCAGCATGACTTCTCCTTAACCGAATTTCTACAAGAAACCATGTTGCATATTAGCCGTCGCTGGGACGATGTGTGTGCTACTGAAAACTGGTGGTCATTACTGGTTTTATCTCGCCAAATACAAGCCCTTAATTGGATTGTAAATCAACTTCCCATGGTGCCTCAGGATATTCAGGATAACCTGCAGCGCCTGGCCAATTGCATGGTGGATTTACTCGAACCCGCCAGCCTAGTAATTGCTTTATACGTAGATGAAAACAACAACAGCCAGGGTTTAAACCAGCGTTTATTAAGCTTGCACCAACCTGAAATGCGTGAAGCTCTGAAAGGCTTCATTAAGAGCAATGAACTAGGCATTAGCCTGCTGCAATTGGGGCAGTTTTTATATGGCCACAAGCAAGACATAGCGTTTAAAGAATACCTGGCCAGTTCTCTTTACACTTTGCAAGTTAGCCAGTGGCAAGAAGCCAATAAAGAACAAATGCAAATGCTGCAAGCCTTGGCTTACGTATTTCAACGCTTGGGGCATCCATCTTATGAGTCACTCAATCACTTCATCAACCAAACTCTGGTAGTGCAAGCCATGATTAAAGCCCAGCAAATTATGGGCTCCATCAGCGATGAAAGCAGCCGCGCCAAATTAGGCAGCTGGGTACGACGCTTAACGGTGGAAAATAGAACCTTGCAAGATGCCCGTGCCAGCTTGTTTGAAGAGTTGAAACAGTAATTCAGCGTTAAGGAAGACTGCATGTTCCCGACGCAGTCTATAACTAAAACAATACGCACAAGACTGCAGGTTCCCGACGCAGTCTATGTACCTACATCCATGTAGGCACTTTGGAAAAACAGGTTATGGCTCAAGTACAGGATTTAAAAATCTCGTTACAGTCGCTCACTAAGCAACTAAGCCAGCTGGGTCATCTGCAAAAAGATCAATTAAGCGAAATCTCTCAAAAAGGCCTTAACGGTCAGAAACACCCAGTACAAGCCATTAGCAGCCACAATTTCAAAAGCGCTAAAAACCACGACATTAATTTAGATGAAACTTTTTTAATGACGCTATTGGCGGCTGAAGTAAAACTTGATTACTTCATCATTGACCCACTCAAAGTAAAAGCCAGTGAAGTTACGCCCACCATGTCCTTTGCCTTTGCCAAGCGTCACGGCCTGCTACCGGTGGGAATCGACAAGGACACCGTGACCGTCGCCACAGCCGAACCTTTTGATAAACGCTGGATTGCCGACATTGAACACATCAACCGTCGCCAAGTTAAACTGGTCGTCGCCAAGCCCAGTGACATAGAACGCTATCAGGTGGAGTTTTTTACTTTGGCTGCATCGGTTACCGGTGCACACGCCCAACATCAAAAGCAAGACAGCAATCTTGAATCCTTAGTGGAGCTGGGCAAGGCAGGCCACGCGGATGCCAACGATGAACACATAGTTAACATCGTTGATTGGCTGTTCCAATATGCCTTCGAGCAAAGAGCCAGTGATATTCACATTGAACCGCGCCGCGAAATTTCCAAGGTACGCTTTCGCATCGATGGCATATTGCACCCTGTGTACGAATTTCCTGCCACGGTTTCTAACGCTATTACCAGCCGCATTAAAATTCTGGGGCGCATGAACATTGCCGAAAAACGTAAACCTCAGGATAGCCGTCTTAAAACGCGTACTCCAGCCGGGCAAGAAGTGGAGCTGCGTCTCAGCACTATGCCCACCGCCTTTGGCGAAAAGCTGGTCATGCGTATTTTTGATCCTAATGTGTTGTTAAGAAACTTCAGCGAACTGGGTTTTAGCAAGGAAGACCGTGAACAGTGGGATAACATGACCCACCAGACCTCAGGTATTGTCTTATTAACCGGGCCTACGGGTTCGGGTAAAACCACCACGCTTTACAGCACTCTAAAACAACTGGCCACTGAAGCGGTTAATGTGTGCACGGTTGAGGACCCCATCGAAATGGTGGAGCCCACCTTTAATCAGATGCAGGTTAATACCACCATAGACTTATCCTTTGCCGCCAGTATTCGTACTCTTATGCGCCAAGATCCGGATATCATTATGGTGGGGGAAATACGCGACAAAGAAACCGCAGAAATGGCAGTGCAAGCCGCACTCACCGGCCACTTGGTATTATCTACCCTGCACACCAATGATGCCCCAAGTGCGGTATCACGCCTGTTACACATAGGCGTGCCTCATTATCTTATTAAGAGCGCCGTAGTGGGCGTGATGGCACAGCGACTAATACGAACCCTGTGCCCACATTGCAAACAAAAAGAACCCTGTGACCAAAATCTGTGGCAATCATTAGTACACCCATGGAGCGCCAAAGCCCCTGAGTTCGCTTATCATCCAGTGGGATGTCTAGAGTGTCGCAATACCGGTTTTATGGGACGTGCAGGCCTCTATGAAGTCATGCCCATGAGTGATACATTGGCTGAACATATCCACGCCGACACCGATATTGTGAAGCTAAGACGACACGCCATGAAAGAAGGCATGCGCAGCTTGAGATTAAGCGGCGCACAAAAAGTAGCCTCGGGTTTAACCACCATAGAAGAAGTGCTACGTGTCACACCCGTGGATATGCACTAAAAATAATCAGATTGAATGACATTAGTAGGCGCGAGCAGCCTTTCATTTAGAGAGAGACGTATGGAGCTACCGGCCATAATTGATTTAGAAGCGTCCGGATTTGGACGTGGCAGCTACCCAATAGAGGTAGGCGTAAAATTGTCAGACGGCACTGTACATGCTTTATTAATTAAACCTGCCACCAGTTGGGATCATTGGGATGAAAATGCCCAGGCCATTCACGGTATAAGCCGTGAGCAATTAATGGAACAGGGTAAAACTGTACGAGAAGTGGCCATATTTCTCAACGACTTATGCCGAGGCCAAACCCTTTATAGCGATGCCTGGAGTTTTGACAGTTCTTGGTTAGGACGTTTATTTGATGAAGCTGAAATTGTTCAGCGCTTTAAACTCGATACCCTAATGCGCCTGTTAACTGAATCCGAATTGGCCCGCTGGAGCGACACTAAGGATGCCATGGCAAAAGTACTGGCATTGGAATTACATCGTGCCGCTAACGACGTACAGCTATTGTCAGAAACCTTTAAGAAAATAAAAGAAAACTGAGTTACGCTCAGTTTTCTCATCCGCCCTTCCCGCTTTTATTTTTTCACCTTCAAAAAACGGCTTAAAATTTTATCCAGCTCATTGGCAAACTGCTGCCTATCTCCATGATTCATAGCAGCCTGGCCACCGGTATCCACGCCACTTGATCTTAATGTGTCGAGAAAATCTCGCATATTAAGCCGAGCGCGAATATTCTCCTTAGTTAATAACTCCCCTCTTGGACTTAACACAGTAGCCCCTTTGTCGATGGCCTCATCGGATAGTGGGATATCACTGCTAATGAGCAAGTCACCGCTCTCAATACGCTTAACTATTTCGTCATCGGCCACATCAAAACCCGAAGGTACATTTACGAACTTAATAAATTCGCTGGGAGGAATGCGCATGGCATGATTAGCCACTAGAGTGGTGTGTATTTTGGTGCGCTGGGCAGCCTTAAATATGATCTCTTTTATTACACCGGGGCAAGCATCGGCATCAACCCATATTTTCATTCAGTTTATCTCTCAAATAGTTTTAAAATTTTTACACTTTAGGATTCAAAGAAAATTTTATAAATTACAAAAACAACAACAGCAAGAACAATTCCATTAATCAGGCCTTTTCTTGAACTTGCTTCCCTGCTTACACTTGTTTTAGGATCAACTGATACCCCATCCACCAGCATCTTGGCTTCTTTTAAGCCTAAGCCTCTGTGTCCTCTCAACAACTTAATGGCCGTCACTTTTTTACCGTTATCCAGTGCAGCCTGAACGTCCGCTTCCAACTTAGGTGTTTGCGACATACTTGTCTCCCGGGTTGTAATTGAGTTGTTATTGAAGACAGGGAGTTTAAAGAGCACGGCTGAGATTATCAAACATGCTTTCCACTAAGCGAGCCCGCTCAAAACGATCAAGGCCTTCTTGTGCAAATGAAGCACGTGAATAAAACCAACTAGTTGATGTGTTAAGCTAGCCCACCTGCTCTAACGAGCCCTTCATTGTCAGCAGAAGTCGTACATGAGCCAAGCCAGTGACAACACACTAAAAGGAATTGCCTACGGTTTTGCCACCACTATAGTGGGCAGCAGTGCTGCTGCAGCTGGAAAATGGGTGGCGGTGGTGGTACCTGTTCCGACCATTGTATTCATTCAATATGCCATTTGCCTGCTCGTCATCCTACCCTGGTTTATTAAACGCCCGTTGCATGGCTTGCGCACCAAGCGCTTAAAGGCCCACTTGATCAGAGGTATTGGCGGCTGGTTATGTTTTTACAGTTATTACGCTGCTCTTGATCAGGTGCCATTGGTAGATGCCACTTTATTACGCAATACCGCGCCCTTATTTGTGCCCATCATCGCTCTCTTTTGGCTCTATGAGAAAATAACCTTGCTGCGCTGGACTCCTATCTTATTGGGATTCATTGGTGTGCTTTTTATCTTGCGCCCAGGTAGTAGTGGCATTGGCATTGGCCACCTCATTGGGTTGATCTCTGGCTTAACCCTGGCCATCTCTATGGTGGGGACGCGCACGCTATCTAAAACCGATAGCGGCAAAAGCATTATGTTTTATTATTTTGCTATTTCATTTTTACTAAGCCTGCCCTTGGCCATTTATCATTGGCAGCCCATTCCGTTATGGGCCTGGCCTTATTTAATTTTCATTGGTGTTTCTATTTTTATAACCATGTGGCTTTACACCAAGGCATTTAGCTATGCAAAAGCCAGTGTGGTTTCACCTATTAATTATTTTTCGGTGGTGATATCTGGCATATTAGGCTGGATTATTTGGGCTGACATTCCTACCAATACTGCCATCATTGGAGCCTTGTTTGTCATTAGTGCGGCGGCCTTAAGCTTTTACCTTTCCAGACAAGAAGAGCGTTCACCTCCCTCAACTTAAAAATAAATAAGTAGAACCTAAAAATGTAAGTAAAGTAAAAAGACTGTCAATTTACTTACATCCCATACTTTTCAATTGCACATAAAGACTATATCCATAGCGTTTTCCGCCAGCCAATACATCCATTTTTTTGGCCATTACCAATCAGAAATAAAGCTGCTATGTTGGCGCCACTCGTCGATATTAGCAGCCACTTTTTGCAATTAAAGGTCGACAGTTTTTTATTTTTATTGATCATTTCTAGATGTGAATTTTAGGCAGGAAATTACAAATGCGATATTTCAACGAATTAACTGTGGGTGAAACCACCACCTCTCACGAATACCTTGTGACCCGTGAAGAAATTATTTCCATGGCCAAACAGTGGGACCCTCAACCTTTTCATATAGATGAAGAGGTGGCTAAAAACGGCATTTTTGGCGATGTCATTGCTTGTACTGCACACATTTTTTGCATCATGTCTAAGCTGTCTACTGACCTGCCAGATCAAGATAAATTGGCGCTGGTATCGGGTTTGGGCATAGATAAAGGTAAACTATTGATACCGGTCAAACCCGGTGACAAGCTAAAGGTAAGCATTGAAATTATTGATAAAAGATTATCTAAGTCGAAACCCAACTGGGGGATTTCGGTAGCACAACACCAGCTACACAATCAAAATGGAGACAAGGTTTTCTCTATAGATACTTCGGCACTAATTGAACTTAATAGACCTAGCTGATAAATAAAAAGGACGTAAAAACGTCCTTTTTATTGGCTCTTTTAATGCCGTCATCACCCAGAAAAATAGTGATTTAAAACATAAAAAGCTCCGGCCAGAATACTGCTCACGGTAGCCAGCATGTACAGAGTATTTTGCTCTGGAGTATCCCCACCTACTGATAAATCTAACGATTGAGTGCTAAAGCCCTGGCCACAGTTTTCACATATTTGGCTTCCATGGCGGATTGAACCATGACATTCAGGGCAGAAAGTAAAAGCAGCAGAATCACCCTTAACCAATATATCCATACCATCATCCTTAATTCAATTGTCCATTGCTTGGCATACATCCTTGGCAAGCGATCAAACATATAAACACACTTTAAAAAATAAAGGCACAGCAATTATCACATTCCCATGTCGGCTTGTGCCATATAGTGAAAATAGACGCAACTCACCGCATACACTGACTCTCATCCTTTATTGGGACGCGCATAAAGTATTTATTCGGCTTCCCTCAGGATCCTTCACAGGGTGTTTAAACACTGTCACTAGTGGATAGTTGGTACATTTTCACAAGTGAGTTGGTGTGTTAGGCGATTAACTCCGCTAAATCAGCGTGTTACCTTGGCTGTAATGGACGTATGTATGTTTGTCCATAATGAATTTAAGAATCACGAAGTTTGTCACTAGCCCGCATTTTTTTTGGCTATGGGCTTCTGCTTTATTGCTACTGATTATAATTTTCCAATTTTTGAAACAGAGGCTGAATCACCATGGCAACGATGGATCTTCAAGTTAAAGAAGGCATACACGTTCTAACCCTGACCAATGGCGACAATGACAACAAGTTTAATCTGGATGTCATGCATGAATATCTTGCCGCCTTCGATGTTGTGGAACAGTACAAGGGCAACACCGCTTTATTAATTACTTGTGAACATGAAAAAACTTTCACCACAGGTATCGACCTTGCTTGGATGATGGCACAGTCACCCGAGGGCGTGACAAAATTCAGACATGCTCTAGAAACCGTTTTATATCGTTTAGCCATGCTAAACGCCCCTACGTTAATGTGTATCAATGGTAACGCTTACGCCGGCGGTGCCCTGTTATTTGCCGCCACCGATTTCAATTACATGCGTTCTGACCGCGGCCGTATTTGCTATCCGGAAGTAGATATTAAAATTCCATTTACACCATCTATGTACGACTTAATTGATAACATTCCTAATAAACAATTATTAAAAAGAATGTCTCTACTAGGTGAACGCGTAAGTAGCCAAGATGCGTTTGATGCCGGTATTCTAGATGCCATTTACCCTATGGAAGAACTTCAACAGAAATCATTTGAATTTGCCAAAGAGCTGGCCAAGAAAGATCGTAAGGCTTATACAGTCATTAAGCATGGGTTGAAACGTCATATGCTTAAATGGGAAGAAGAATTTGGCCAGAAAATTACGCCATAAAAAGCCCATAAGATAAAAGGCCTGTTACAGGCCTTTTATCTTTATTGTTTACACTTGCTAAAGCATTAATCAATTCATCCAACTCAGCCAGTTAGCGCTTATTCAAAGCTCAGCTAAAACCTAGCTCGAATCAATTTTTCCAAACAAACTATATTATTTCTATTTTGTCAGAACAACTCAGCGTGATGCGGATAGTATCCTAAAGTCAGATATTTATACTGACCGCCAACTCCACATTCAGGCCAGCCTGTGTTTAAAGACCTTTCACCACAAGATGTGATTCATAACACTATCAACTACATAGTTAACAGCAGCGTCCGTTTATTTATCTGCCAGAACATAAAAGTTAAAGCTATGCATCGTAGATTTAATGAAATCGGTGAATGATTATTTAGAGTGAAGGGCTAGCAAGAAAATAGAAAGTGAATGGCAGTCAGTCTTATTCGTTAAAAAAACTGCCTACCTCGGCTACTGAACCAGCCTTCACCGATAAATCTGACGACGGGTTTCTATCAAACACCCTTGCGTACAACTCAGTTAATCGCCCCAAGTGCTTGAAACCGCAACTGTAGGCGGCCTCCGTAACGCTACTGGATACTGCCAGCAAACCTCGGAATCGGTGTAACCTGAACTGCTGCAAATACTTGTTAGGGCTTATATCCAGCTCCTGCTTGAATACCATTTGCAGGTTACGTACCGAAGTAGACGAAGCCGAAGCCAGATCGGCCAAGCGTATGGGTTGTTTAAAATTCTCACGAATGTGGTCCAACGAACGGCTCAATATCTTCTGGCGTGTACTAACTTTTACCTCACTAAGATCCGATTTAATCAAAGGCAAGAATATATCTCGCAGCAGGCTGGACAAGGTGTCGCTATCCATCTCTTTTTGCTGTTTTTTATATTCAACGGCCGTGCTCATAGCACGCTCCATGGCCGTTGCCGCCTGCAACAAGGCCTCGCTATCATAAGCCTTGCGGGAATGGGCGCTGCACAACTCCTGATAATCTTTTTTGGCTTGCAGACCAATCATGGGCAACAACAAGCGTCTATCCACATGCAGGTGTAACATGGGCAAGTCTTGCGGAATCAGCCATTGCGAACGAGCCCCTGGCATTTGAAATGGACTATGGCACGACCCACCCGGCAAGTTTTGAAAGCGGGCAATAACGGTTTTATCGGCAATGGGAAGTTGGATCGCTAGGGTATGCTGCTTCACAACCGTATCTTCTACAGCTGGCACATAATTACAGCGGCGTAACATCACTACAGGGCCCAAATCGATTATGGTTAAATCATGGGTTGAATCACCATTTAAAGGCGTCGATACGAGGTCTAAACAGGGCAATGACTGCGTAAACTTCAAGTTGCTAAGCCCTTGAAGTTCAAATGTTTTTATATAAAAGGCACCTTCAAAATCCATTAAATCGGCGTTCCAATAGCTAATTGATATATATCTTAATAGAAACTATATCACCTCATATTTGTAACAAAATGCATTGTTCGTAATGTGGACATATCTAACACCTTAAAACCATTTATATGCGTTATTTGGCTAAAAAAAGATCTGGAATGACCGCTTTCTAGCTCACCTCAATTCTACTTTAGCCCTTGAAGTTGAGTATTCAAGCCCCATTACTTTGGTTCAGTCACTTAAGACATCCAAATTTAAAGAGCAATTTATGACAACCATATTATCCGTGCGCCGTGAAGATGAAGTGGTCATGGGCGGCGATGGTCAGGTCAGCCTTGGCAACACAGTAATGAAGGGCAACGCCCGCAAAGTACGCACACTACACAATGGCGAAGTTATTGCTGGCTTCGCCGGTGCCACCGCCGATGCCTTCACCTTATTTGAAAAATTTGAGAGTCACCTGCAAAAACACAATGGCCAACTCACGCGCTCGGCGGTGGAAATGGCAAAAGAGTGGCGCAGCGATCGCGCACTGCGAAAAATGGAAGCCATACTGGTGGTGGCCAACAAAACCGACAGCTTAATCATTACCGGTAACGGTGACGTATTGGAACAAGATGACAATATTTTAGCGGTAGGCAGCGGCGGCAACTATGCCCTGGCCAGTGCCAAGGCGCTGTTACAGGAAACCGATATGCCCGCCCGTGAGATCGTTGAAAAAAGCCTTAAAATTGCTGGGGATATTTGTGTATTCACCAACCACAACCTCACCATCGAATCCCTGTCTACACAAGACACAAGCAAATAGCCGGTTATCAATTTAGAGAACAAATCATGCAAACACTTGAACAAAATCTAACACCGGCTCAAATTGTTAAAGAGCTAGATCGCCATATCGTAGGCCAGTCTGCCGCCAAACGCAGTGTTGCCATAGCCTTGCGTAATCGCTGGCGTCGCATGCAGTTGCCCGAAGAACTGCGCAATGAAATCAGCCCTAAAAATATTTTAATGATTGGCCCAACCGGCGTCGGTAAAACTGAAATAGCTCGCCGTTTGGCCAAGCTATCTAATGCGCCTTTCATTAAAGTAGAAGCCACTAAATTTACCGAAGTGGGTTATGTGGGCCGTGACGTTGAAACCATTATTCGTGACCTTGTTGAAACCGGCGTAAAGATGTTCCGAGAACAGGAAGTAGCCGCGGTCGCCGAGCGCGCCAGAGAAGCAGCGTTAGAGCGTATATTAGACGCGTTATTAACCCCTGCCCGTGACGGTTTTTCTTCAGAAGCAGAAAAACCAGAAGAAAACAGCACTCGTACCTTATTCCGTAAAAAAGTCTTAAACGGCGACATGGACGACAAAGAAATTGAAATGGACGTGGCCCAAGCTCAGGTAGGCGTTGAGATCATGGCACCTCCTGGCATGGAAGATATGTCTAGCCAAATTCAAAACATGTTCAGCAATTTAGGCGCGGGCAAAACCAATAAGCGTAAACTTAAAGTAAAAGATGCACTTAAAATTGCCCAGGATGAAGAAGCTCATAACCTTCTCAACATGGACGATATTAAGTCCCGTGCGGTAGAGGCGGTTGAGCAAAATGGTATCGTCTTCCTAGATGAAATTGACAAGGTTGCCAAGCGTCAAGAAAGCTCCGGTGGTGACGTGAGTCGCGAAGGGGTGCAGCGTGATTTACTGCCGTTAATTGAAGGCTGCACCGTGAGCACCAAACACGGCATGATCAAAACCGATCATATTTTGTTTATCGCATCCGGCGCATTCAGCATGAGCAAGCCATCTGACTTAATTCCAGAATTACAGGGTCGTCTACCTATTCGTGTTGAATTGGAAGCACTTACCCCTAACGACTTTAAGCGCATTTTAACCGAGCCTAATGCCTCGTTAACCGAGCAATATTGTGAGCTGCTAGGCACCGAAGGCTTAAAAGTTGAATTCACCGAAGAAGGTATTACTCAACTAGCCGAAACCGCCTACAAGGTAAACGAAACCACAGAAAATATTGGTGCCCGTCGCCTGCATACCATGATGGAACGTTTACTTGAAAAAGTCAGTTTCGATGCCGAAAGCTTGGCGCTGCAATACAGCGAGAGCCCGTTGCAAGTGAATGCTGGCTTTGTAATAGAAAATCTAGGTGACATAGCTCAAGACGAAGATTTAAGCCGCTTCATCTTATAGCGCCCTCTATTGGCCTTGTATTCCTATGGCGTACAAGGCCAATTGTCTGTCCCGTCAAGAAATTGCAGCGCAGGCAGATCCCTTTATAGTGGAATATGCAGTATCTAACAGGATCTTCATATGACAAATAAATCCCCCCTAAAAGTCGTTATTGCTGGTGCCGGTAGCATCGGCTGTTATGTGGGTGGCATGCT
>ERZ1027231.239-NODE-239-length-21874-cov-15.976763_pt1 | contig 21874 bp, 30 predicted proteins | sample MGYA00520866_ERZ1027231 | MGnify/ENA primary metagenome ERZ1027231 (study PRJEB33311, sample SAMEA4378411) | marine metagenome | biome: Marine biome; feature: Fjord; material: Water | collected 2014-07-20T08:00:00Z/2014-07-... | depth 75 m ...
GTGATAGCCCAAGGGCCATTCACCATATCTAATACAGACATTTGTTTGCTCCAATAAAAAAGCCCGCTAGTTGCGGGCTTTATTGTGGGTTGTCAGGGTTGTAGGGTTCTTCTTCTGTGGCCGTTGGCGGCTCAGTGACACCGATAACATCACGTTCTTTTTTACGCTGCCGAGTCGTTTGCTCCCAGTCTCCACCGTCATACGCGGCCTTTTCTTCTGCCAAGCTGGTTAAGTTAATACTTAACCGTTTCTCTATGGCATTGGCTTCTTTTAGCGGGTCGATAGCACCAGGGCCATCACCATGCCAAAGCGCACCGCAATAGGATTTACGAATTAGCGGATCGGTAAAAAAACCCGGCGCCTTAATACGACCAATAGAAACGGCTTCCTCTAACCAAGCCTCATAAATGGGCTGGCAAAAATTAATGGCTAACAAGCGGCGGCGCTTGCTAAAGAACTTCCAGGCATCCATGAGCTCAGCTCTGGCTGCACTGTAAGAAGACATAAAACACTTCACTAATACTGATCGGGGCAACTCCAAAGCCACACCTACTTGCTGCAATATGGCGCTGACAAAAGGATCAAATTCTTTATTGGGGCGGCCTGCATCTATGGTTTCAATGCTATCACCGGGTACACCTTCAATTATTGAACCGTTACCCAGGGCGTAATCACGTGATTTATTCTGTATATCATCCGATCCAAGCAATGAGCCCTGCCCAGGTTCCGATTTAACAAATACGGTGAACAATCCAGATACCACAGCCGCCATTAATTCGGCTTCCGTATAGCGCCCTAATTGTTTTAGTGGCTCTATCACCGCAGCCAAATAAGGCACACCCCGCAGCTGACCAATACGGCGACGATCAATTAACTGAACCACATTAGTTCGGCCTGTGTTTTCACCAAAAAAACGAATTTTATCCCATTGTTTTTTGGCTCTTATGGCACTGCCCGGATGGGACTTTAAAACATGCAGCCATTCTGGCGCGCCATATTCATCAATGGCTATGCCACCCGCTAAACGGTCTGAATCACGAGCATCTTTATCATTACAAATGCGATCGCTTTCTATGAGCTGAACGCGCGTACTGTAAGGGCTGCCTGCCACTGGCACCATAGGTAACAAGGCAAATGAATCGCCATTTTCTAAAGCAGAGCGAAAGGCTAAATCCTGTAAACCTGCAAAATTTTGAGTGCGGGTAATATCACAGCCTTTACTGTCAGCAAATAATTTGAACTCACGCTCTACGGTTTCTTGCCAAGCGGCGGCATCGTCATCATTCATGCCTAAAAACTTACTATCTATATTGCTTTGCAAGCTTAATCCCGCACCCACAACATTGCTGACCACGGTATTAATGGCACCACCTGCAATGGGCTGGTTTCGTATTAAGTCACGGCTTCTCGCCCTTAGCATGGGGAGATCAGGAATTATGTCGGCATTGGCATCACTACTGGATGCAAACCAGCTTTTAAAGGCAGCACCCTTGCGACTGGCCCCAGTGTAACTACCTGAAATAGCCGACATAGTGCGCGCTTGCTGGCGATGATAGCCCGCCACGGGATTATAAAAGCTCACCAATTTATCAATAAAATTGGGCTTCATGGCCTTTATCATGGCCGGATCCGGTTTGCTCATAATAGAGTTACCCGACTAATGCCACGGCGGGTGGTGCCTTTCAATGCCATGACCTTACCGTTCCAATAATCAATCTTGTCGGTAATGGCTTTGGCATCTGCACGAGTAAGCGTGCGACCTTGATGGCTATAAGATTGCCCACGAGAAACCACTTCATCTGCTTTTAACCAAAGAGCTAATTGCGTTTGAGCATGTTGCAAAGTAATTCCCGACATTTACAGCTCCACCCCTTTACTAATAACACGCCCAGAGGGCCTTTTAGGCTGCGCAACTGGCGCGGCCTCTTTTGGTTCTGAAAACAAATCGCTTTGCATCAGTTTCTTTTCTATTTCATCCCATGCTGAAGGCAACATGCGATGCAGTTTTAAATATCTGGCGGCATGCAGGGCATAAACTTCGCAATCGGTGGCTTCATTTCTTACCCCGGCTCGACAATCCCAGGTTAATTTTCCACGCATGGATTTATGGGGAACCTTTGCCTCAGCAGTAATCTGTGCATAGTAATCTTGACGCACATTTTTATACCAGTGCATGCGGCCAGGGCCATTGCCTGTTAATGACAAACGGCCTTTATCACCAAACAACAAATCTTTTGCTTTATGGGTACCCACCACGTGAATAGCCAAACCCGCAGCAGCTGCCTTGGTTTTGTTTTTATGGTCTACGGTACGTGGGCGGCTATAAATTTCTTTATTGCCGTAATCGTTTGACGCCCCTTTAATGGCCATAACATCACGGCGTTGACGTGGGCGAACCCAATGATAAACCGCGTCATTGGTGCCACCGTCAGAGGAATCAATACTCACCGCACTGACACGAAGTTGAAAACCTCGTTCATGCTTGATAGGTGAAAACAAAAGCGAATCCAGTTCTTTCCATACTGGGTCATTAACATCGGTCATGCTGTTACGGGCAGACAACTCACCCCAGTACAACAACCAACTTTCTTCACCACGGCCATAAACTCTGATAATCACGGCGGCCCTATCATGCTGAATATCTACGCCAGCAACGATGACCAACCCACCATCAGGCACCACCATTTCTTCATAATCTTCTGCACGATCTTCTAACGCATCTTCCGATGGCGCATCGTTTTCATATTCATAGGGATTGCCCAGCTTTTGGTTAATGAATTTAATCATTAACGACTGATCACCTTGATCTGAAAGCTTTTGAGCATTTAGATATTCTTGAACCACTTGGGCTAAGCTTGTGCCATCTACACACACATAGAGTTCACTTAAACCAGTGAAGCCCGCCACCCCATTCGATTTTCTGGTAGGTACCCAGCCTGCAAATTCATCACCCCGCTCAACCGCATCAAAGCAGGTGGCTCTAATGTTTTTTTGGCGCTGATAATCGTCCCAATGCTCACCACAGTCAGGGCAAACATAAACAGCAGTTTCGGGTAACGAGTAGCCGTATATTTCATGGCGTTCTAATTGAATTTCACCCGTTGACGGGTCGCACTGTGGATCACCGTCCTTGCCTTCCCACCAAACGTTATCCCAATTAAGAACGTGGGCATTGCCACAATCATGGCAAACGATGGGAAGCACCCGACAATCTGAGCGAGCCAAGCGAGCTTCTGTTTTAGAAAATCCCTTAACCGCTGGCGTACCACCTACAATTAACTTTTTATTGCCAGTAAAACGCTTTAAACGCTCTTCAGCATTGCCAATAGAATCACCCTGATTGGCCACGTTATCACTGGTGTCGTCAGGCTCTTCAATGAAAACCACACCCACTGAAGAGGTAGATTTAACATTACCCGGCGAATTAGAGCCCACCAGTTTTAAGAATCCACCAGGGTAGTTTTTTAAATCCCAGCGATTGCCTGACTTACGTGAAGTACTGACATCCATCACCGCCGCAATCTTTGAATTGGTTTGTGCCGTAGGAATTAGCTTTTCATCATGAAAAGCCTTGGCATCTTTCTCTTTAGCAAATACACCTAAGATGGGACAGGAGTCACCATCGATCCGCGCAAACAAGTAACCCAGAATAAAATATGTCCAACCTATTTGGCTGGCTTTCATTAAATCAACTTCGTATATGCTGCGATCATCCAGTGCCAAGGCCACACCGATAAAATAAGGTGAGCGCTCAAACTGATAACCACCACTAAAGCCGGTCACATCTGGCAGGTAATAATTATCAGGTATCCATTCAACCGATTTTAGAATCTTTGGTGGGCTAAACTCCTGCGCTACTTCCGTTAAAAGACTCTGCAAGTTTTCCTGCATGATCTCTAATTCGTTCGGTTGCAGGCACAGCAATTTTTTTCACCAATTCATCATTTATATCAATGTCATACTCTGCCTGAACATCAGACACCAAAGAGCTAATGGCATCTGCAAATTCACGATTTGCAAAGCCTGCCCAGTCTTTCAAAATCAATGCGCAGAAATCACGGGGAATGAGTTGTTCTATTTTTGCCAGATAATCTACTCGACCATTAGCGGATTTAATGCGCGATTCATCAATTCGAGCCGCTGCCAATTCATCGCTAAGCGATCCACCACGCCCTGCCGCTTCATCTCGCAAATGCTGGCTATAAGCCAATAACCAATCTTGGTAAGTTCCGTCACGAGGTAAGCGACCTTTTTCAAGGTGCTTGCTAATACTGGGCTGAGAAGCCCCAACTAAACGAGCAAAGCGGGTTTGATTGGCTATTTCATTAAGATCAATAACTTCAGACATAATAAATACCAATAAATCTAATCATTACTATAACCCCCTATAGGCACAGACTTCTGCGCAAAATCCGCGAGTCATATAACCGTAGTGGCCCATATTCCCCAAAGTACCTTTTGTTATTTGAGGCCAACACGGGTCACTTGCTCAAGGGCTTTAGTGCTTAACTTATCTCGCAACAAGTCAGCCCAGGCTGCTGGCTTATTGGTTAACATCTGGGGCCAGCTCAATACATCAGGCTGATTAAGAGAGCTATTGAATGCCAGTGTTTGAAGTAGTTTGTTAAGCAGTATCATCACTGCATTATCAATTGGGTTAGCCGTGCGGTTTGCTACAAAGCCAATGAACGGCATGAGTGCAGATATACCACCAACAATCATGGCAGCCTGCGGGCTATTCTTTATGGCAGTGATTAAGATTGGTGAAAGGTAATCGGCTAACGAGCCATCCGCCGCAGCCTTAACCACCTCACCTGCATCAATCACAGAAGCCAAAGCAGTAGCAGGCAACGCAATGGCAACCGCTATTAATAATTTATTCATGCATCACCTATGGGTAGAAAGTAAGAATGCCAGGGCCATGATTGCCCACACCAAAGTGCAACCAACTTACACCCATCTCTATTGAGCTTATGTAAGGGAATTCATCAGGGTTATCTAAAATGTATTGGCGCACTACCTCAGCGCTAATATCACGAAAAGTACAATCGTCAGCACGCCCAAACCTATGCTGGCTATATTCAGCACCGACATCACAATCAGCCTCACGAAAGCCGCGATACTGGTTTGCACCACCCCAAGACCAATCATTAACCGTGATAGGCCCAAAGCGATCACGCAAGGCATCTAATGTTTTCAAGGCACGCTCATCTAATAAGCCCCATGCCTTGGTGCCACGATCCTCATAAACCTTTTTAGAAACTAATTCTTTAATACCGAAGTGTTTGCACTTATACATTGTCATTCACCTTAGCCCGTGCGGCTTCAACCAGTTGTTTTTCATGCACACTAGTTTTGTAGCGGAAATACCCATTAACCAGCCAACCCATAGTGGCCACCACCAACCCGCCTACAGCTGCTATCTCGTTTGCAGTTAGGCCGCCAAAAGCTGCTATCCCCCCACTTCCATATGTAATGCCCGTGGCAATATTTTGAACACCTGCAGTAGACATGTTTTCCCTCGACATAAAAAAGCCCCTGCATGCAAAGCATGAGGGGCTAAAAGTTTAAAAAATTGTAGTTGGCCTATTTAGGCAGCCTTAGTGCTCAAGCTTTCCTCAATTTGTTCATGAGCTTCCTGCAAACGACGATACAAGGTGCGCTTAGATACCTGCAATGCTCTAAGAGTTTGTTCAACGGTTGATGTGTTATTTAAGTAAAACTCTTTCACTATTAACCTTAGGGATTCCGGCAGCTTAAGTACTGCCTTTTCAGTTTCATATGCCAAGGCACCAGATTTAGTTTCATGATTCCCACAAGATGAGCCCATTTCGCCAGACAAGATCTTATTCCAAATACTGGCGACACCACCTGCACTCATTCCACCTTGAATATCTAAAGCCCAATACTCTAGTCGTGCATGGATAGCATCAATCACCTCAACCCCTTGGAAAGTTATATTTGACCATGAGCCAAACTCTAACACAGCCGTGCCACGCCTGTTTTAAGGTGAAATTTTTTGTTAAGCTGTGGATAATCATACAAGCCTGTAAACATCAACACACCAGCTGTAGTGATACAATAAAACAACCACTACTGTGGACAACTTAAAGCGGAATTAGCAGCCTTACTGTGGATTAAATAAATTCAAGCAATCCTTTGCCATTAAGGCTGCACGTTATTTTTTAGGAATAAAATGTTAGAAAATTTCAGTGATTCAATTAAAGCTAGCCTTTGGGAGCGCCTATCTACCCCATTTTTCTTTTGTATAGTTCTTTCTTGGATAGCCTGTAATTGGCAAGGGCTAATTTATTTGGTGAGTGCTGAGTCTGATATCACTTATAAAATCAAATATATAGAGTCACACTACATGAGCTTTAGTCGAAACGTATTACTCCCTGTAATGCTTGGCTTTATTTCCAGCATATTATTTCCTTGGGTAAACTACCTAGTTTTTAGATCACAAGAATATGTAAAATCCTTAATGCAAAAAGCTAGGAATGATTTATTCCAAAAACAGACGATTGATTCAGCCATACTGGCTGAAGCACAACAGGAGCATGGAAAGGTAGTTAGTAACTTAAATAATTCTATTGGAAGTTTATCTAAGAGAGTGGAAGAATATAAAGGTGAAATCATTGATTTAAAACAAAAAATAAGGAACCAGCCAACGCCTCTAGAAAATATAGATTCAGATACTCCCGACCATAATATCCTTATAAACAGAACACACAATGAGTTAACAATATTAGATTGCTTAATAAATGAAACACCAGGGAGTGCTCCATCGTATAAGCTTTCACAGATAGACACCAAAGGGTTTGAAGACACAATTATTAGTCTAACTACAGACAAGTTAATAGCCAGTAAAAGCGGGACAGCCCCTGTATCCAAAAAAGCACTTGATTTTGCATTGCGGTCGATTAAAGCTGAACAACAGGAAGGAGCTATTGGAAGCTACGTCCTTGATAATTATTACAAGTTCTTAAAGACAGTAATCGTCACTGCTACGGGCAAGCAGGTTTACTATTCAAATGACAATGTCCTTCATAAGATAACTAATAAAGCGTAGCCACACCCAAATTCTGCACTCACTCTCAACTTTAATAATATTTTAGGCTTGTATTTCTACAAGCCTAAAGCTTACGTCAATCCTTATGGTGAATATTGAAAGGTTTTACGACACCCACCTATCTTTTACTGGCATATGACACTTCAATTTCAAGCGTCACATTTAAAGTCACACCAAAAAACCCTTTAAAATCAATTGGTTACTATCTTTATATGACACTATGACACTATGACAGGTATATAAGAATTACGTGCGCGCGTACGTGTGCGGGTGTGAGAAGTGTCATAGTGTCATATCGCCCGTGGTTGCTGGGCTGAAACCTGTCATACGAAGTGTCATACGAAGCGTCATAGTGTCATACATTTAAGAATTTCCTTCGCTCAAGTCGCGTCTATCCAACTTTTCGAGAAACTTCCTAGCTTGCTCACCAACAATGTCATTTCTACTACCATCCACTTCGCTCTCTAAAGCTACATCAGGCACATACACCCTACATGTCTTCCTATCACTTGCATACTTGGGGTAACGAATATTAACGCGCTCCTGCTTCATTACCCGTTGCAACTCTTGCCCAAAAAATCGGCTAGTGCGCCTGAATTCCCCATTGGCTTCACACCATTTTTGAAAATAACGATAAAGATCATCGGCTTTGGCCGCAGTATAAGGAATATCCAATTCACCAGCCGCCCATAATTTATGAAAATACTGCGGGCTAGGCATACTGGCAGATATTAATTTATCCTTTTCTTCATTAAAAGGTGGCTTAGTGCGTTCATCAAAATCACCCAAGTTCAAATTTAGTAGGTAATGGTAAAACGCCTCTACCCCGCCATTGTCAATTTCTTCAAAAAGTTCTTTAAAGTACTCAGCTGGTGGCACGGCATCCACATACAAAACTAAATACCGTCTATCCCCAATATCAAGTTCTAATGGCACCGAACTGTTTGAAAGAAATACAAAGTTAATGTGATTAGTCTCCTCTCTAAGCGCCATGTGCTTTTGATCTATTTGTAGAGACGACCCAGTAACCAAATGTTTAAGCATTCCCTTGTGATGATTTCGCTCACTACGAGAAACAACCTCTTCAGCCACCGCAAACAACCGCCTAGACTGCCAATCGGTAAAGCTGCTCTCTAATTGGGCTTGCCCAATTGTAATGGCATGACGCCCATATATTTTACCCAGAACCGAGTCAAACATAATGGATTTACCAGGGCCTTCCGACCCATACATCACAACAGATGAGTCCATTTTAGCCCCAGGGTTCTGAAACGGAAAAGCTATCCACTTCATTAACCACTTATATTCTTCTTCCCTAAAATTACACAACCGCCAAACATGATTTATAATTTTTTTACAGCCCTCCTCACCTTTAGGGTTAGGATCAAGCGCAAACCCTTCAAATAAATTTACATACTCTGAACTCAACTCATTGCCCGGCTCAAAGCGTAATTCTTGTATAGTTTTTCGATCCCTGTGCTCATCCCAGTACTTAAATTTTTCACGACCAACCAAGTGCCTAAGGTGAGCGAGCTTCATCAATTCTTTGGTAATAGAATCCCAACACATATCAGTGTTATAGACATAAGCAAAATTCTCTAACAAAGTCGCCACGGTATAGCGTCCATCAAAATCCTTTTCAATTACTGGAAGCGCTATTTGGTTTTCACACGCTTCAGAGGGTGCGGGAGATTCATTAGCAGCCTCAGTACTGGAATTAATCACAGTACTAATGGAAATTCCAATCGCCGCATTAATTTGCTGCCTTACCACATCTAACCCACAAGCCAAATGCAAGTCGTTAAAGTCGCTGCAGTCTTTTATATCAAGCATTGGCGGCTACCTTAGTTTCTATGGCAAGTGAATTAAAGTCAGGCAATACGTAACGACACTTGGCCAACTCAGCTGCCTTAGTAGCCGCCAACAACCCTGTGTTTTTGGCATTAACTGCTTTGGTTTCTTTGTGATAAACATCGTTATCACCACAAATCAGTAATGTGTAGTTAAGAAAAGCCGCTTGTATTTGTGTGGCCATTTTTACTAAATTGCCTGAATCCCAACACACAAACACAGGGTAACGGGTTGCCATATAAACAGATGCCCCCGTTGCAAAACCTTCTGCCAAACAAATGGGTGTTTTTTGGTCATTATTAATTTGGCCGATTAAAAAGCAGGTATCACTTTTCAGGCTGTTTTTTATGAACAGTTTTTTGCCACTGGCTAAAATAAATTGCAGGCTCCATAAGGTGCCTTGCATATCAAACATGGGTAACACTAAGGTGCCCTTCTTTAACCAAAAGAAAGTTATGTCGTCAGGGTGTTGTTTTTTGTATTCAGCCATACGTGCCATCTCACCATGATCGGTTATGACGTAAACACTGTTATTTACTAGATCCACCACAAACATGAACGCTGTGGTAACAAAACGCGCACCACAAGCATTTACTTTTTTGCTCACTAAGTAGTCAGACTCCCCTTCTAGGGCTAATGATTTCCAAACAGTTTGGCAGGCTGTGGCAATGCTTTGTTGTAGCTCGCCTAGTAAGCGCTGTTCTTCAATGGCTTCTTGATCACGCAATATACGGCGCTGCTGATATTCTTGCTGGCGCTGTTGTTTATCTTGCTCGCTTAACTCTTGCTTGCTGGGTTTATAGCCCGCAGTAATGGCTTGTTTAAATAACGTAGCAATGCTCACCGATCCATTACGGCCGTTTTGCTTAAAGGATTTCCATGCGCTATTAAAATTAACCTTATTGTATTTATCACTACTGGCAGACCAATCTTCAAAGGTGGTTTTGCCACCCTCTCCAAATTCACTTTTAATGGCCATGCCTATAATGGCCCAATCGTCACGGGCCACTCCTGCATCTAAAAAAGCCAAAGCTTCACTTACTTCGTCTAGCGAGCATTGCTCAAACATGCTCAACCACCATAAATTGTCTTGAACGCTCAACCACCGCCAAACTTGCTTGCACTAAGCGCATGTTGGCTTTTTCCAGCTCAATCATTTCAGCTGTATCCACTTCACCATCTGCCAAGCTTGTTTGAACATTGGCGGTTAAATTCCCCACCCGCGTCACCAATTCAGTAATGTTGTCCAGCATGCTGGCATCACAGGGCAAGCTCTCTAACTTGCTTAAATCTATCCAGGCCGCATGGTGGCGCTGACATACCACATCCAATACATGCTCAGTGCGGGTAATGGCCATAATCTTGTCTAAATCTTCTAGAGTGACTTTGTTGCGCTCGGTCTTTTCATTCAATTTTTGCTGCAACGAACGAACCCCTGATTTTCTGGCCACGGCCTCTATGCCACCCGGATATGCCTGCACATCGGCGCGACAGGCTTGAACTAATGTTTGAGTGCTCATGTAGTGGTTGTCCCTTTCATCACTGTTTTTTAATTAGTTAATAATGCGAACATGTATTAATAAATTCGCTTAAGAGCTTTCTCATGAAATTCAGACTCATACAGCCTGAAGATTCTTTCACCCAAATCCCAAGAGGGCATAGAGCCTTTATAAATACGATGTATGGTGGGCTGCGAAGTCTGTACATTTTGCGCCACAGCTCTTTCTGTCCATTTTTTATCGCTATCTATGAGCGCCTTAACCATCTCACTAGGATTCAATTTCCATCTCCTCTTTAAGTTCGTATTAGATGATACGTATTGGTATCTTTCATTGCAAGCGATACGTAAGCGTATTTAAAATACGTACACGCATAATGTGAGTGGGTTAAAGAATGTCTGTTATTGCAAAGCGCTTAGAAGCCTTGTTGGCCTCTAACAAATGGAATGAATACGATCTTGAAAGAGCAAGCGGTGTACACCAGCCTACTATTCACAGAATAATAAGCGGCGAAAGCAAAAGCCCAAGGCTGCCCACTTTAGCAAAACTTGCCAAAGCACTGAATGTATCAGTGGCTTACATCATGGGAACCGAAACCGAAGGGACAAATACAATTAACAGCTATGAACACCTCTCCCCTGCTGCGCTCAAGCTAGTTAATAAAATTGAAAGTCTGGCAGACAAAGCCATATCAGAAGATGACTATCTGCTATTAAACCAAATGCTAAACCGGCTATCTAAAAGTTAACCAAGTTACTTAGTAATTGCCTGCCTACAATGAGGGCAAACATTAGCCTTTTTCATAATGAGTTCAGCACAAGACGGGCATGAAACTCTGTCTTTATTATCTTGAATCATTACGATAATCACCCCCAACGGCCCTAAAATAAGACCATTAATAAACCCTAAAAAAGGAATCCCTTTTTGGGTGCCTAAATAGGTCGCCACTAAAATACAAATAATCCACAAAAATATAGCTAACGACAAACTCATAAACTGCTCCGACCTGATAACAACAATGGCATTTATTTATCGAAATTTCATATGCGAAATGATCCCGATTTAAACTCAACTGTATAAGACAGGTTCATAAGTTGGAATAGCAGTTATCACTCTTTGTTTGAATAAACCCGCCTTAAATAAGCCAACAGTAATTCCCGTTCAAAAAGCGGAATCTTGTTAAATAAATACTCTGCCGAACTACCCTTTACATTTTCCACCGCAAGCAGAAGAAAATCTGTCGTGCATTTTAAATGGGTCGCCAGCTGAATTACTCTATTACTGGGTAAATTATACCCACGCCTCCATTTGTAAACTGCTTGAGTACCAACACCACATAACTCGGCCAGCGCCTCTACTGTTAGCTTTAGCTCATTCATTCGCCGGGTAATTCTCGCTCCCCGCGCTTTATCTAGCATGCAGTACCCATCTGGTTTAGGTAAAAATTGTCAGCCATTCTACTAATAGTAGAAAATCATACTAAATTACCAAATTTTTCTACTAACCGTGAATGGCCAAAAATCTCCAATACCGTATTTTCACCGTGCTTTTAACAGTTCTCCACTGGATGGAATTTTATGGAACAAACAATATGGAATTCGATGCAAATTTGCGCCTGGGTAAAAGACAGAAAACACAAATATCTAAAGTGCAGCGAGCGATTTGCCCAACTGGCCGGACTCGATAGCGCCCACGCTATTGCGGGCAAGCGCGATCAGGACCTAATTTGGAAGAATGCAGCCAACGACATATACAAAGAAGACGTTATGGTGCTGGCCGGCCTGTCTGTTAAAAACGCCCACCACACTCGCCTTACCTTCCAAGGCCCTAAAAGCGTACTGATCAATAAGCAGCATGAAAAAAATTGGCTAGTAGGCACTGCCATGGATATTAGCGGCCAAGTACTTATGGAACAAAATGGCCAGTGGAACATGCAAACCCGTAATTTTGAGGTAAATGGCATTCAACTCACCCCTAAAGAAATAGAGGTGGTGCGCCTATTACTGATAGGCCAATCCAGCAAACTCATGGCCGCCAAGTTGGCAATTAGCATTAAAACCATAGAGCAGCGTATTGAAAGCCTGCGCCGAAAATTCAATGCGGGCAGCAAGGTGGCATTGGCGCAAATTTTACACCGTATCGGTCTAACCTATCTGGCCACGCACAAAGACCAGTACATGGTTTAAGTAAACACGCTACTAACAAACATAGGAGTTTTCCCCATACAAAAGTACCGACCTGTATAGCAAACTAATGATTTAGGACAATCATCAGTGGACACATCATGACGCAGTTACAGCAAATCACCCTACAAAGCCAAGATTCAAAAACCAAGATATACATAGAATCTCATCAGCAAGATATTTACCTCAGCGTAAAAGGCTGGCTCTCCCCTGCCCTGGCAAAAAAACTCATTTCCCAACTCCAAGACTCATTAGCCCTTAAATAAAAATACGCTTTCGCATTGACATGATCCGTATTTGTATCATTTAATACGCAAACACATCATCGAATACAAAGAAGGGGTTAAATATGACTCACAAAACGGAATTTGAATTAGCCAAATTAAAGAAAGACGTAAACGGCCTAATAGAAGTCATAGGCGAAAGCAAAGACCGCATGCAAGAAATAGAAGAAGAAGTTTCCCTGCAAGGCAAAACCCTTAAAAGCATGCAAGACCCCGCTCAAGGATTAAACCAAACAGGCCGCCGCTTATTGGCAAAACTATCAAGCAAGGTGGACGAGCTAGATCTGGCTCAACAGTTAGACCGCAGCTTCATAAAAAGCACCGCACTTAACATGCAACAAATGGCTGCCCAGCTTACCCAAACGGTGGCCGCCAATGACTGCTAACTCAGTACAAAACCACCTAATACAATCTAAACCCATACGCCTAAGCGTGTTTATTCTTGGCTGCACGGTGGCCATAATTTCCATTACATGCAGCGTTATTTTGTGGCTATCTTTTGCCAATAATACATTAGATTCCATATTGGCCTTTTTCACCGCAGCCGCCATGGTGGCTGCCTCTTACATATTTGTGCCGGTACTGACCAGTCTAAAAGAATACAAACGCTGGGGCTTATTTTCCTTAGTTTTAGTATTGGAATTTGTCTTGGTGGGCAGTTCCCTGGCAGCCAGCATTGGCTGGATTGAAAACAACTATCAAAACAACTACCAAGCAAGCATCACCAGTAGTGACAGCTACGTTAATAAACAAGACCAAATTAAAAGCCTCACCCAACAAATTAACGAACTTACCGCCATTGCTGCGCAAGATCGTGAATCTAAAACCTATCGTGGCCGTGCCCTGCGCACGTTAAGCAGCGCCAATGCCCTAAGTGATAAACGCAATTTATTAACCCAGCAAAAATTCACGCATTCAACCAGCAACAGCGGCGGCACACTGGCCAATAATTTGGGGCAAAGCCGTTATGCGCTTTGGTTCATGTTTGCATCTATTGTAGATGGCGTGCCCATGGCCTGTTTTGCGGTATTAAGTGCCAGTGCCAGCCGCACTAAAAAAGCCAACACCTGCCCAGGTACAAGCGACAAAACCGCCAACCCAACAACTAACGCTGCGCGCTTGCAGCCCCTGATAACTGATGAACAAAACATTTATGAAGAGATAGCCCAAGAAATAAGAGATGGCCTATGGGGCGACAAGCCCGCCATGCGCAATATCATCGCCACTAAAAAGATTCGTCACAGCCAAGCCAAAGAAATATTTAAAAAACTGGTGAGCGAAAATGAAGTCATTCAAAAGGGAAATAGATATGAGAGGGTTACTTAATGAACACAATATTTTTATTAATGGCTGAATTTGAAAGCCCTACACTACCCCTAGAGCAAGTGGCCAATAAATACTTTGGCCTCAAGGATTTAGCCAAAGCAAAACGCAAGGCTGCCGCTAACGAACTGCCGATTGCCTTTTTTCGCACCAACGACAAAAGCCAAAAGTGCCCATGGGTGTGTGACATCCGCGACCTTGCCAATTTAATTGATACCAAACGCAAGGCAGCAAATGATGAATACGAAAAGTTCAATGGGTAACTGGGGCTGGTTAAGACCCTGAAGTACGCTGAAAGGCACGTACTGTCTCAAAAACGATTAAGCTCGGAAGAATTTTAAATTTGGAGCGACAAAAAAAACACTGCCAGTGATGATTAAAAAAGAACAGGGGATTTAATGATGGCTTTAATTACATCAGCGATACTCGTTGCTTTTTCATTGCAATGTTTTTCCATGGGCAAGATTCTATGCTTCTTTACGGGATTTATGGCGATAATTTTAATGGGGTAAATTTAAAACTAGGGGTGAATTACGCGCTTTATCAAGGTAGCTATAAAGAAGCTTCAATCATGGTTTGATAGGTGGGTATCCCCTAAGTATTACCATCAACCTATGGGCAAAATTACTCTCACAGGCACGGTCTGCTACTCATTTCGTAATGGAATGCTTCATCAAGGCCGTAGCAATCATAAGGAACAGGGATTTAGCCGAGTTCCTTTTACCGAACCAAGCAGTCCTATTGGTATTCACAATGGCGTTATAATCGACGTTTTATGTTTAGACCTTGAGCGTTTCTGTAGCGAAGTTATTACAGGAGTAGAAGATTGGCTTGCTCATGTTCAAGATAACGAATTTTTCAAAAACAATTACAAGCACTATATGAAACGGCATCCTGATAGGATTGCTCCAGTGGGAAAAGGCTTCCCAATGATCGGCTGAAAATCACTTAGGGGAATAATTAGAGTAACCGCATCTATTAGAAGAGAATGCGGTTTACTTTTAGATACAATATTTAACGGCTTTACTTAATCCGTTTTGGTAGTGGCGCTAGATTTTATAGTAGCACTGTTAGTGCTAGCTTTACCTTGTACCTTTGGGGTTGTTGTTGTTGTAACAGAGGAATTAAGCATATTTAATGCTTGTTGTTTGTTTGCACTGGTTACTAGGGCAGTAAATTCTGTCCCGTGATCTGTAGTTTTAGCAGAAACATGAGCTTTTGTGCTTTTATTGTTTTTTTGTATTTTATCCCATAAATAATTACCGAAAACGCCGCTTAATGCGCCTACTATAAATCCAACGACAAACCCAACAGTTTCAGTAAAAACCGACGTTAAGCTAATAGGATTTTCAGGCTCTATTGGTGACCCCATAACAATTCACCATTAAACTTTAGGTTCGACTAATACAGGAACTTCTCCAAATATTTTTTCATACTCATCAACTTTTTCGCTTAAAAGATTGATTAACCTTTTTGTGTGTGAAGGCGTTAATACAACTCTGGCTACCACAGAGCTTGAGAGCGCCCCTAAATTCATAAAGTCAATAGATATGGCCTCCGGTTCAAACTGAGCAGAAGCAGAATTACAAAATGCAGCCGCCTTCAAATTTTCTGGAAGGTGGATCAGCATATTTTCAACTTTATCTTCGGGTAAGCCATTTTTATTATTGTCTTGCATTTTATTTTCCAATCGGTCTAATTTTATTGGGCTGTGAAATTAACACAGTACGAGGCATTTTGCACACATGGTGATATTGATAAAGGTTAATAATTATGATATCAAACATTAAAAATATAGTATTTACGATTTTCCTAGCTTCTATTTCGGGAGCAGCTAGCGCACATAGTGGCGGGCTAAATAAAGGTGGCTGTCATAATGAAATGCAGGGGCAATTTCATTGCCATAAAAAATTTTCTTCGGCGTTAACAGTGACACCTAAAACCAAGTACAACCGTGATAGCTGGTCGCACTGGTCTGATTTTGATAATGACTGCATGAATACACGCCATGAAATACTGCTAGTCCAAGCTGATGGCCCCGTCAAAAGGACTAGCAATGACTGCTCTATCTTAACTGGTACTTGGAACGATCCATTTAGTGGAAATACATTTTCACTCGCCAGTGATTTGGATGTAGATCATATCATTCCATTGAAATGGGCAAGTGAACATGGTGGTTTAAAATGGCCTGCTAATAAAAAAGAACGTTTTGCCAATGATCCACTCAACCTATTGGCCGTTGATGACAGCCTGAACCAATCCAAAGGGGCAAAAGGGCCGACACAGTGGATGCCACCAAACCATGCTTTTCGCTGTGAATACTTAGGGCTTTGGCAATCTGTCTTGTCTAAATATTCTGGATTAAAAATGACCTCTAAAGAAAATCGGACATTTAAAAAGCAGTTGGCAGCTTGTAATTAAAGATAGGGAAATATAAGTGGGAGAACCCCTTGCTACGTTCGGCTAGAGAACTAGCAGCAAGATTAGGATTGGATCGATTTCGATACAAAACTTAGCGAAAATAAATTTCATCTAAGGCTCCTTGTTAGCTACCCGGATCGAGCCGGGCCTCGTTTTGCTCAATATTGAGCTTACGATCATCACAAGGGGTTCAGAGTCAGTATAGTTGATACACTCAATACCAGTTAGATCAAAACACGTAGGGAATATGAGTTAGGGAAATATGGGTATCTAAAGCAAACAACCTGCTCGATAAACACCCAATCTAACAGCGCCCTTCAACCCTCTAGCCTTCCTTCATTTATTCCCAAAGTTATCCCCATTTTTTGTGGATAGTTTAAATTTTTCATTGGCAATATTAATCGCTACTTGAGCATGTAAGCGTATTCCCTCGATATGAATGAAAGATTTAAAATCCAGTGGCATCCGAAAAATTCAAAGGAATGATATTTAATGGCCAGCTCTAAGAATGTAGAAACAAAAGTTACCCTGTCACTCATAGCGGTCATGGCCATTTCATTTGGTGGTTATTTCTTTTATGAACTTAAAAGTAAAGAGGCGACCCTCAAAACTGAAATTGAGGGGCTTGATGAATATGAATTGTGCCAGTACACCTATGAGAAGTTTGGTATTAAGGGCGCTGAAGAGATTGGGTGTACCTCTCCTAATTACGGTTTGCCGAATTATGGCAAGTAAAGACCTTACAGCGCCCCCATTCAGAATGAAACTAAGCCGCTTTTTTAAGAGCTCTTCCTTCATAATCACTCTGAACTAATCTTGATAAACCTCCTTCATTCAAGATTAAATCATAAGATCCTTCTAACACATCATATCCAGTAACTATTTCTAGTAGTCTAATTTTTTTCTGGGTAACAGCCTGATATGCCAAGCATATTTTTTCAACATCAGTCATTCGAGACACAATCAAATCAATATACTGCTGATACTTTTTAACGCCTGAGTTTTCGATGTATTCAAATAAAGATATTATTGACACTCCATAGGAAGAAAATGGAACTCTTAGAGTTTGATTAGACTTATCGATCTCATGAATTAAGATATTAACTTTATCCTCAAATGTATCTTTTTTAGCTGCACTACGCTGGTAGCTTTTATATATTCGCTCAGCAAACTCCATAAAACAGCGCCTTCCTTTATGAGAGGCCCTTCCTGCCAACTGACTAAACATTTCTAACTCATCTATGGTCTCATAGTGCATTTTTAGCACTTGAAAAAAACCACTTTCAAAATTCTGAATGCTAATTTGTTCTCTCTGTTGATCCATTACCTCTTTCTGGTCCTCCATTACTTTTCTGGTATCTGACAGCTCTTCTCTTTGCGCCTTAAGCTCTTTCATTTGAACAATTAAAGTACAAATAAGACCCGCAAACGCCAAACCTGAAAACAACGAATTAACGGCACCAAACATATCACCAAAGGTACCACGCTCTCCTACGCTTAAATAAATATCACTTAACTCATAGGGAATTCCAAGCCAAGACGCACCCGTTAAAAAATACCAACATGACGCCCATATTAAAATCACAAACCCAAAAAGTAAAAATCCATATCGCTTTTTCATCAATCCAACACCTTGTCTTTCCATTCCCAATCCGCCCACTTATCTATGGGCTTAATGTGGCGCAGGTTCGCATATCTCTTAAGTGAATTCCAGTTCTGATGGCCAGTCACTAGCGCCACCCTTGGCACATCCCAACGCTCATCCCCTAACCCGTTTTTTTCAAATAACCAACTGGTGCATTCATGGCGTAAGTCATGAAAACGCAAATTGGGGTTATCAGGGTCTTCTTCTTGCCCATCAAAATATTGATTAAAGCCCGTTTCTTTTCGCATGCGCCTGTAATAGTCCCCCACCGATCTGGCCACAAAAGGAAACCACCTATCATCCCCGTTTATAACAGGCATGCTTAACATTACCTTCCAGGCTTCATCAGGCACATAACACCACACATTATTGCCTTCCTTTTTACTGGGGTGCTTCATATCTCGAATGAGCACTTCTTGGCGATCATAGTCAGTATCGGTTCGGTTTATGCGGCAAATCTCAGACTGCCTACGGCCAGAGAACATCGCAAACACAATCACTTTATCCATCATGATATTGCCCTCGCGATAATAACGAGAATGGCGCTTACGGTATGACAGCGCCACCATGGCACTAATTTCATCTATCTCAGGCCGCCGCTCACGGTCTTTGCTTTTACCTATGGCTCCTATCTTAGATAACGTCTTTTGGGCTCTATCAATCACCCCAAAATTCACCTTCACGCCTAATAGGTCTTCAGCCACCGAAAACACCTGGCGAATGTACATATAGTCTTGGCCAGCGGTTTGTGGCGATGATTCTTGTGAACGCATAACAATATGGTCAATCACATGCTTGGCCGTGATCTCTTCAGCGCGCCTTTTAGAAATGGGGTATTTCTTAAGCAGCTGCAACACACCCTCTTTAGTGAGCCCCCAGGGCTTTAGCGGCTTCACTACTTCTATGTATTTATCAATCATCTCACTAAGGGTAATACCACGGGCATCGACCCCGCTTTCCTTTTTAGCAATGGCCGCTTCTAATTCCGATGGAATTTCAAGCTCGCTTTCACGGCGCTTAGCCCAGCTTTTGGCCAGAGCATCTTTAGAGAAAGTATTGGATTCGGTATAGATTACTTCCTTACCTTTAATAACCCTTATGTAGGCAGTATGAGAAATACTGCCATCGGCCTTCTGCCGCTTTCTAAAGGTAGCCATGTTATAATATCCGCCAGATGTGACAAGAATGGATGTGACAAGCTAATTGTACGAGACTCGTCACACCTTTGTCACATCTATATATAGAAAACAGACATAAACAAGCAGTAACAGGCAGCAATAGACACATGACAGAAACGGCTACCCGCCCCATAAACACTGACAAGCCCCATGAATTCAAGGCTCACCGTTTTTGCACCGCCCCTCTCATGGATTGGTCTGACAGACACTGCCGCTATTTTTGGCGCACACTTAGCCAAAATGCCTTTGTTTATTCTGAAATGGTCACCACTGGCGCCATCATTCATGGCAAAGGCGGGCCAGAAAGGTTTTTAGGCTACAACCAGGAAGAACACCCGGTGGCGCTTCAGCTCGGTGGCAGCAAGCCCAGTGAGTTGGCGCAGTGCTCCAAGATTGCGCAGAGCTATGGTTATGACGAGGTCAATTTAAACGCTGGCTGCCCCAGCGATCGTGTACAAAACAACATGATCGGAGCCTGTCTAATGGGTCACGCACCTTTAGTGGCCGACTGCATTAAGGCCATGCAGGATGCCGTCGAAATCCCAGTGACCATCAAACACAGGATAGGCATTGATGATCAGGACTCTTACCAGGAGTTGGTGGATTTTGTTGGCACCGTCGCCGCCACTGGCTGCAACACGTTTATAGTCCATGCGCGTAAGGCTATCTTGCAGGGCTTATCACCCAAGCAGAACCGCGAAATTCCCCCGCTGAAATACGACGTTGTTAAAAAAATAAAGCAGGACTTTCCGCAACTAGAGATCGTCTTAAATGGTGGCCTTGAAACCATAGAACAAATGCATGACGTACTAGACTATACAGACGGCGTTATGGTGGGTCGCGCAGCCTATCACAACCCAGCTCTATTACTGGATGTGGACCATGAATTTTACGGCCAAGCGAAAAACGTTATTGACCGCAAACAGGTAGTGCGAAACATGTACCCCTATATAGAGAACCACCTCAGCCAAGATGGCAAGCTGGCTTACATTACCCGCCACATGCTGGGGCTTTTTAATGGCTTGGCAGGCAGCCGCCAATTTAGACGCCACCTAAGTGAAGAAGCCTATAAAAAAACCGCCACCATTGACGTACTAGAGACGGCTCTGGCTTTCATGCCAGACCAAATAGATGAACTCACACCCGCTTAATTTCACCATCTGAATGCCCAGGCCAATAATGAATTTGACATTATTGGCCATATTCCACAAAGTAAGCCCAAAGCAGCCACAATAAGAAAGCTGCTCAAAGTGACAAGGAATAGTGGGCAAACAATGAACAAATTAGAACAATTAAAAAAAATGACTTCCGTAGTGGCCGACACCGGCGACATTGAAGCCATTAAACGCTACCAACCTCAAGATGCCACCACTAACCCCTCTCTCGTCTATAAGGCAGCCCTGTTACCACAATATCAAAGCCTTATTCAGCAATCGGCCAACTGGGCTAAGCAACAAGGCGGCGATGTACTTGAAAACACCCTGGATATGGTGTCTGTTAAATTAGGCGTGGAGATTTTAAAAACAGTGCCAGGTTATGTTTCCACTGAAGTGGATGCACGCCTTTCTTTCGATACTATCGCCACCGTTAAAAAAGCACGCCAGCTTATTGCTTTATATGAAGCTGAGGGCATCAGTCGCAACCGAATTCTAATCAAGATTGCCTCCAGCTGGGAAGGCATCCAAGCAGCAAAAGTGCTCGAAGAGGAAGGCATTCAATGTAACCTCACCCTGTTATTTAGCTTTGCCCAAGCGGTGGCCTGCGCTCAAGCTAATATCACTCTAATTAGTCCGTTTGTCGGCAGAATTTTAGATTGGTATAAAAAGGCGGAAGGCAAAGATAGCTACGAGAGTCATCTAGACCCAGGCGTCATTTCGGTCAGTAACATCTACCGCTATTTCAAAACATACCAGTACAAGACTGTGGTGATGGGGGCCAGCTTTCGAAATACTGGCGAAATTGAAGCCCTTAGCGGGTGTGATAAATTAACCATTAGTCCACAGCTTCTGGAAGATTTAAGCAAAGATAACTCCAAAATGCCGCAGCAACTGGATGATTCACAAACCAGCGAAGATGCCAAATGGGAAGCACTCACCGAAGCGGATTTCCGCTGGCAAATGAATGAAGACCCCATGGCCACTGAAAAACTGGCCGAAGGTATTCGTAACTTCACCCTTGATCTCATTAAGCTTGAAGACCTTCTTAAAAAAGATTTTCTGAATTAAAGCAATACTGACGCAGCTTAAAGCCAACAACTAATCAATCAGAGAAATCACACACCTTGCTCTGATTGATTAGATCCCCATAATATGAATTCAATTTCACAGCTACCCTACAGGTCAATGCCATGTTTAAACGCGTTCTGGATTGGTTTAAAGATGAACAACAAACTGAAGAGTCCAATGCCAACTCACCCAG
>ERZ1027231.240-NODE-240-length-21714-cov-17.811210_pt1 | contig 21714 bp, 18 predicted proteins | sample MGYA00520866_ERZ1027231 | MGnify/ENA primary metagenome ERZ1027231 (study PRJEB33311, sample SAMEA4378411) | marine metagenome | biome: Marine biome; feature: Fjord; material: Water | collected 2014-07-20T08:00:00Z/2014-07-... | depth 75 m ...
TTCAGGATATTTTAAAAAATACCCGCACCGATCTTGCCCGCCATTATTTGTCTCAATCGAAGATGTCACCTGGGGAGATTTCGTTTTTACTGGGGTTTCAGGACAGCAACTCATTTATTCGCGCTTATAGCGGTTGGACCGGACAGTCCCCTGGGCAGTTTAGGTCTGGGGTTTGAGCCGATATGACTTATTTAACTTATGGAGTTAAAGTCCAGCAGGCTGTTTAAAAGCGTATATGGCGAAGAACTGGCAAGGCAACAATAGATGAAAATACGGAGTTTATAGTTATAAATGAGCGCTTTGAGTCTATTTTTAACGCCGCCAGAGCGAGTAAATTAGCTTTTCGACAGTCTGACTTTAGATTTCGTCCCAGTAGGGCTGATTCCCAAACTGCTCGGTCATGAAGTCGATAAACAGGCGCACCTTCCTTGGGATAAAGCGGGTATTGGGGTACAGGGCATAGGCGCTGCGCTCGGGTATCTGGTAATCGGGCAATACCACTTCCAGTTCACCTTGCTTGATGGCCTGCCAGCTAATGAAGGTGGGCGTAAGCGCAATACCATGGCCGCCCACCGCCAATTGATGCAAGAAGTCACCGTTGTTCACTCGCGCCTTGGGATTAACCTGGGCGGTCTGTGACTGGCCCTGCTTGTTGATAAAGCTCAAGGAAGGGGAGTCGAGGCTGCCATAGAGTAAAAAGTCGTGATGGGCCAGATCATCCAGGGTCTGGGGGCGGCCATGTTCATTAAGATAAGCCGGGCTGGCCACCAGGCAGGTATTGATGGGGGAGAGTCTACGGGCTTTAAGGGTTGAATCCTTTAATTCACCAATGCGAATGGCCACGTCTATGCCTGCGGCCACCAGATCGATGAAGCGATCGGATAAATCGATATCTAATTGAATATTAGGATAGGTGGTTAAAAACTGGTCAATCACCTTGCCCATGTGATTTAAGGCAAAAGAGTTGGGAATAGAGAGCCGTATGGGCCCAGCGATGTCGGCTTCTTCGTGGGCCACGGCACAATTAAGCTCCTCTACCACGTCTACCACCCGATTAGCGTGCTCGTAACAGCGCAATCCTGCCTCTGATAGATTGAAAGTTCGGGTGGTACGGTTAATTAATGTGACCCCCATGCGCTTCTCAAATTCGGCCAACCTTCGGCTTACCGCCGACTTGGCAATACCCAGTTGTTCCGCGGCTTTACTGATGCCGCCAGCCTCTACCACCCTGATGAAAACGTTGATTTCTTCAAGCTGGCTCATGGATTGTTCTCTATATTAGAATTATTATTTCAAATATAGCCTATTTATTGAGTAATCCGTAACGTTTATACTGTACCCAGCATTTGACGTCGCTGATGCAATGGAACTCGGCAGCTCGTCACGCAACTCATTTGGAGGCAGTATGGCGCAAGTACGAAATACAGTGTCGATCCCAGTAGGTAAAGACCAGGCCCATGAAGCAGATTTTGTTAGTTTTCATGACCTTAACGACGACAAAGAACACATAGCTCTTATCTTTAAAGGGGCTCATAAGAAGCAGGCAGTGCCATTAGTACGCCTACATTCTGAGTGTTTAACCGGAGATGTGTTCCATTCGGCGCGCTGCGATTGCGGTAAACAGCTGGATGAAGCGGTGGAAAGCATGGCTAAATCTGGCGGTATTATTTTGTATTTACGCCAAGAAGGCCGAGGTATTGGCTTGTATAACAAGCTGGATGCTTACAAATTGCAAGATTCCGGCATGGACACCTTTGCCGCCAACAATGCCCTAGGGTTTGATAACGACCTGCGCGACTTCAGTGTGGCCAGCCAGATGCTGAAGGCTCTGGGGGTAGATGAAATAGATTTACTGACCAATAACCCTGAAAAAACCGCTTCCATCGAAAATTCCGGCATTAAGGTGCGCAAGCAAAATTCTACCGGTGTTTTTTACAATCGACACAATGGCCATTATTTAGCGGCCAAGGTAGAAGTAGCCAACCACCAAATTAATTTAGGTGAACTGGCAGAGTTGAGCGAGATTGCCAGTTAATAGCACTTAACCTAAAAAGCCCATATTCAAATCCGAGTTTGAATATGGGCTTTTTTAATGGTGTCGCTTTATTTTCCCAGGTCCTGCTTAATGTGTTCCTGTTTTATTCGCTTTAATGACCGACCACCAATGGCGATATTCTCATCTGCAAGCTCTCGTATTGAAAGCTGAAACAACTCCTTTTTTATACCGGTTATCTCAGAAGAAATTTCGGTTATTTTTTCCATGAGTTCAAGTTTAACTTCTGTTGTTAAATTTCCCGACTCGAATGTGATAGATGGCATTAGCATGTCTCCTTAGCGCTTGAACTTATTTCAGTAGAACTGGGGTGATCATTTTTTAAGGTGTGTTTATTTATAAATTTTAATAAACGGGTGCCATGGTCTAACGCTCTTTTTTCGACCCCTTCTTTGTCATTATCACCGCCGGGTACATAAACCATATTGTGGCTCACCAGAGGCACATTGAAATTCATGCCCGCCAATTTGGCGGTTTGTTGCAAGGGTTTTAAGTATTCGTTAATGGTATGGCTGTTATGTCCATGGGCTGTATAAGAACTTTCCGGTCCGCCTATTGTTGTTGATATAAGAAACTGTTTTCCATTTAACTTGTTTCCTCCCGATCCATAGGCAAAGCCGTATAAAAATACTTTATCCAGCCATTCTTTTAACAGCCCGGGTAGGCTGTACCAATGAAACGGATACTGAAATACGATAATATCCGCTTCAGTTAACGCTTTTTGTTCAGCCTTAACGTTAATTTTAAAATCAGGGTAAAGCTGATAAAGGTCTCTGATTTCTATATCACTTTTATCTTTAATTTGATTGATGATTATCTTGTTGGCAATGGAGCCGTTTTCCAGATTGGGATGGGCAAAAATAATGACAGTTTTAATTTTGTTCACGCTTATCGCTCTCACTTAAATGATTAATATGTGGCGAAGATAAACCAAATAAAATCTTTACGTAAGAACGCACATTTTTGATAGTCAGTATCCTTTTGTATACTAATGGAATCCTGTTTTATGGCTCACACAGATTATGATTGCAACAATGGCTGCCCGGTGGAAGTCAGTTTGGAAGTGATTGGTGGCAAGTGGAAAGGGGCGATTCTGTATCACCTGCTTATCGATACCATGCGCTTTAATGAATTGCGCCGAGTGATGCCAGACATCACCCAAAGAATGCTGACCAAGCAACTTAGAGAGTTAGAAAAAGAGAAACTGGTTTTACGAGAAGTTTTTGCCGAAGTGCCACCCAGAGTAGAATATTCAATGACCGACTACGGGCAAACCCTGTCACCGGTTATTGAAGCGCTGCATGCCTGGGGCAGGCAGCACTTAGGAAGTTAAATAGCGAAACTGAAATTTTCATTGTTTCGCTCTTGATACCTGACTGCTTCCCTTAAATTACTGAGCCGCCAGGAAGGTTCCATAACCCATTTCTTTGCCCAATTCAGGCACAAGGTTTTCGTTTTCTACCGCCATCTTGCCGTTAATTAATACGTGTTTCACTAAGCCTGGATTACGGTTCACCAAACGCTGTAAACCAAAGTTTTCCATCTCACTCCAGTGAACGTTTTCCAGGTTTTGCTCAAACCCGGCCGGATCAATAATCACCACATCGGCGCGATCACCTTGTTTTATTCTACCTGCATCAACCCCGAACCAGTCGGCTTGGTCGCCAGTCATGCGCCACACGGCTTTTTCCATGCTCATTAAAGGTTTGTTTTCATCCACGGTTTCTTTCACCAGCTTTAACATGCGCAATGGCAAATTATAAAAAGCCATGTTGCGAATATGGGCACCAGCATCACTAAAGGTGATAAGGGATTTTTTATCCTTCACCATGCCTTTCAATACCTCTTTACGATGGTTGGATATAGTGGTGTACCAGCGCAGCTCAGTACCAAACTCCACCACCAGATCCAGAAATAAATCCACCACATGAATATTACGGGCCTTGGCGACTTCATCGAAGTTTTTACCCACCAGTGATTCATTGGGGCAAGCTAAAATAATGGCGTCAGAAAAGTCACGCTGCCATACCCGTGGGCTTAATTTCTCTCCGTAAAATTTTCTAAAATCGCGACGATACTTTTCATCTTTTAACAGGTTGTTGCGTTCAACCTTGTCTTTTAAATCCAGCGCTAATTCACCCGCGCCAAATTCCTCAAAGAAAACCACATCAATGCCATCGGCATAAACGGTGAAGGGTGTAGGCAATACCTGCCAGCGAAAATCGCCGTTAAAGAAATTGGCCACCTTGGCCGCAAGATTAGCAAGTTTGCTTAAATAAATGCTGCCCTTTAAATCCATACGGCTGATTAAGGTGGTTTTTAAAGACTTTCTAAATATGCCCATGCATTCTCGTATGTACTGGTTAATCTGTAATACGGCGGCGGCATTAGGGGCACCCTGATGTACTCGGCCGTATTGCCGCACCAGTTTATTTAAACGGGAAACCTCTTTCCATTTGGCGTAGGTGCTGGGCAGGCTCTTGGACCATTCACGATCACCGTCTACCTTGTCCCACTTTAAACACATGGTCGATAAACCAAGAAAACCTTCATCCAGTGCTTCTTTTAACAGGCCTTCCATCTTTTGCATCTCGGCTTCGCTGGGCTGTATATTTAAGTCCGTTGCCCAGCTTAAGCCCATGCAGCCCACCCGTAAATCGCTATGACCTAAAAAGCTAATGACATTGGGCCCCATGGGATGTTTTTTTACAAACAGCACCCACTCTTTTGGTGTACGCCAGCTTTTATATTTTTGTACGATGGGCAAAACCTTTTCGCGGGGCACGGTTTCTACTCGGGTAAAAATATCCGAAGCATCTTCGGCTTCGCTGCAAATCATGCTTAATGAACAGCTACCCACTAATACAGTGGTGACGCCATGACGTACCGATTCAGACAAGCTTGGGCTGACAATTAATTCACTGTCGTAGTGAGTATGGGTATCGAGAAAACCCGGAGTAAGCCATTTTCCTGTGGCGTCTATCACCTTTTCACAATTACATTCGTCAATTTTTGAAGCTGAAACTAAAACGATCTTGCCATCTTTAATGGCAATGTTTTGCAAGGATGATGGTCCACCCGTGCCATCAAAGTAACGACCGCCCTTAATGATAATATCGAAGCCTGACATAACCCTCTCCTTAAATTAATTTTTATTATTTATTAGGATAGAAACAGGTTAATGTTTGCTTTAAATACATTCTTGCCATTTGACGACACATATCAAATAATTAATAAAAATAAGAAAAATCAAAAATGAATAAAGACTATTTAATTCGAAGTGGCGCTCTCATGGGCTTTGATGATCTGGTTAATGATCTGGGAGGAGACTCCCACAGCTTATTGGCCAAGGTTAACATTAGTGCCCATCAACTTGTGGACGGCGATACTATGATCCCGTTTGAAGCGATGGTGATGCTGCTTGAACATGCCGCCCATGACCTTAACTGCCCATCTTTTGGTTTACAATTATCCACTCATCAGGATTTGCAAGCCTTGGGTAATCTGGGTTTATTAATGAAAAACTGCCTAACTGCCCGCGATGCGATCTTGTGTGCCCAGCGTTATATGGCTTTGCATAGCCCGGCGGAATACTGGAACCTAGTTGAAGAAGATCCGTTTGCATATATCAACCGTTTCGAACATTTTCATGGTATTAGCCATGCTAGGCAATACAAGGAGTTGTCTTTTGGTTTGTGTTTACGCTTATCGCATTTATTGATAGGCGAAAATTTTAGCGGGCATAGACTGGAGTTTTCCCATAAACCCATTTCAGATTTAAAATACTATAAGCAGTTTTTTTCAATGGATGTGAGTTTTAATCAGGAACACAACCGCATTATTTTAAATAACCAGTTTTTAGCGCAACCCATCAGCGGCTTTAATCAACAGGTTCGCCGACAAACTGAAGAGTATCTAAGCCAATTAATGGCCTTGCATGGTGATGATATCGAAGGTCAGGTACGTACTCTTATTCTACAAACCATGGGCATTCAGGAGCATACTCTGGATAATATCGCCAGCCTGTTAAGTTTGCACAAACGTACCCTGCAAAGAAAACTCAAAGACAAAAACTTAAACTTTAAAACCATGTTAAATGAAATTCGTATTCGCAGTGCCTGTTGGCATCTGGAAGCCAGTAATATTGATATTACCTTGTTGTCAGAGATATTAGGCTACAGCGATATAAGCGCTTTTTCTCGTGCTTTTAAAAGTCAAATGCAATGCTCTGCCTTGCAGTGGCGAAAACAAGCCCGACTTAGTGTTCAGTGATTATTGCTTTTTACAAAAATTGAATTCTTTATTTTGTATTCCATGACTGTTGTTTTCGATAAATAGTCGAAGGACTAATTTCTAATAGCGCTGCAGCCTTATACACATTGCCGTTGCATTGGTCTATCGTATTTTCTATATGGTCTTTCTCGATCAGCCACAGGGGTTTTACCTTTAGATCCTGGTTGGTTTTATCGTTAAACTCCGTATTCTCTCGTTTATTTGATTTCTTTGTATTGATGTCGTGAATATTTTTTTCATGTTGCCTAGGTATATTTTGTTGTGGACTGTCTTGAATCAGATGAATAGCATCATTGATCATTCTGGTTGTGATCTCGGGCCCATCATTTAAAATAACCAGACAGTGAATGAAATTTTCCAGCTGCCTGATATTACCCGGCCAGTCATAATTTTCCAGCTGCTTTAATTCGTGATCAGATAGGTGGTTAAATTCCTTGTTAGTTTCTTCGCTAAATTTAGAAAGATAATGTTGTGATAAAAGTTTAATGTCTTCATTTCTATCACGTAAAGGTGGCAACTGAATATAAATGACATTAAGCCGGTAAAATAAATCTTCGCGAAATTCACCATCATCCACCGCTTGCCTAAGGGTTTTAGAACTGGCGGTTATGAGTTGCGCATGAAATTTTTCAGATCTGTGACTGCCCACCGGATTGAATTCCCGTTCTTGAATCACTCGTAATAATTTGGCCTGCAAGCCGATGGGAATGGTGGTGACTTCATCTAAAAATAATGTGCCAGTTTTAGCCAAACTAAATAATCCAGCCTGATCATGGATAGCACCGGTAAAAGCGCCTTTTTTATGGCCGAATAATTGTGACTCCATTAATGCTTCAGTGAGATTTGCACAGTTCACTGCAACAAAGGGATTTTCACTACGAAGGCTTTCCGCATGACAGGCTTTGGCGATGAGTTCTTTTCCCGTTCCAGTCTCGCCACTGATAAATATAGGCACATTATTGGTGGCCAGGCGCTTTATGCAATTAAATATGTCATACATGTTTTGTGAACTGGAAAGAATATTATGAAACTGGCTATGTTTGGCCTTAGATTTATTGGCTAATTTATCCAGTACTTTTTTTACATGAAAACGAACTTTATCGGTATTACAGGGGCTGGAGATATAACTCTCTATGCTTTCCAGAGATTTCCTTTGAATGCTCTCTTCAATTTCATCGCTGGAGAGTAAGAGGCAATGACAAACAGGATTTGATTTTTTTATCTGCTTGAGTAATTTTAACCCGGCTACGGCCGATTTGTGTAGGTCGCAAATAACCATTTGCGCAGGCTTGTCCTGGCAATACTTCACTACATCTATCGATGAATTAAAGCATTTTATGTGGGTATCAAGGTCGCCTAAACTGTCCTTGAGAGATGCAAGGGCGGTCTCGTCATCGTCCACTATGACCAAGGTTGGCTTCATCGGAATCCACAAGTAAATACATCAAGTCTAGCAGTTTTAACGATTCTGCATTTTTATGCTTTTAATAATGAAAGGGCAATTAAGGCTAGTCTGTGTTCCAAAATATTGTTGGCCGCCAGCAATACAGGCTAGAGCCAATGTCTTTATAGTAATGGGCTAGATTTTCATAATTAATAGTTCTAATAATTCACCAGGCTTATGTACCTGAGGGTATAAAAGATAATCCCTAGCTCATGATGTAAGCCATAAAATGGGGGTAACTGGGCACTTGGAATACGCCACTGTACAGTAAAGCAAACAGCATGAGTGAAGAGACCCAAATAGTGGTGACCCAAAAAGCCACCCAGGTACGAATGCCCAGACTAAAATTGCGCTCTAGGCCCGCCGATTGATTACCGCGGTGACTCCAACGCTGCTTTGATAATCGAAATAAACAGTACACTTTAACTACGGCATTTATAATTTGATTGGCATACAAAATAAACGGAAAGCTAATGTGTATTTGACTGCAGTAGCGATATAAAAATAGGGAAAACATCATTCGCGAGCATAAGATCCAGGTAACGTAGCCTTGAAAATAGGCGGGTTCTAAGACCACTGTGGCGCTAATGGCCAGTGTTGGACTTATTAACATGGTCCACATGGCAATGCGCTGATCTAATATGCACCACCATATAAAAAAGCCCACTTTTTTTGGACCAAGGGCCAGGGCTCTTGATCCATTACGCAACATATTACCCGACCAACGCCAGAAATTTTGGGTCATGCGGGAAATGCCCCAGCCTTCAATTTCTTCCACTGTATATACCATGGCATCGGGTATGTAGAGCATCTTGGCATTCTGCAAAAGCATGTAATACCAGGAGCTTTTATCATCACCGGATAAAAAGCGAAAATCTCCCCACAGCCAATTGTTCAGGTGATCGGCTTCCAGTTTGCGAATGAATTCTAACTTGGTTAAATGGTGGGCTCTAAAAATAGACATGCGCCCGGTAAGTGTGAGTACCTTGTTGGACAGTGAATGAGACTGCATGGCAATACGTCGTTGCGAAAAGCGCATGGTGAGCCAGGTACTAACCCACCTTGGGCCGTAACACAGAACTTCTTCATTGGTGGTAATGGCTTCAATTTTTTCATCTTGAGCAAATACAGAGCTACAGGTTTTAACAGCGCCCCGACCGAGAATGGCATCACCATCCATAAAACATACAAGATCATTCTTACCTAGGCGATGACGGCTCATGGCTCTTAATACTAGGCCGATGGCCATGCGCTTTCCGGGAACATTTTGCCTAACAATGACCAGCTCAATGGGGAGGTCCTGAGCATGTAATTTAAGGTACTGACTCATGATATCTTCATCGAATTGATCGCCAGAACCTAGCCAAATAGTGGTGGCTAACTTGGTATCACGTGCCTCTTGCAAAATGCTTTTTAATACTAACTCTGTGGTGTCGCGACGTTCATGAAATGTGGTGATAAGAAAGTGCATATGACCAGGGCGCCAACCCTTGTTCCAAGCGGCATCTGCACGGGCTCGAATCATGGGGTAACGAATGTGACCATAAATCTCGGAACGTATAAGATGAACAAACCACCATGAAAATCGCCATATACCAATGATGCCCAGTATCAGAGTCACTTGCATTAACTCTTTATCCCAAATGATATTAGGGGTATTCATTAACAGTAAGTAACACGCTCCCATATAAATGAATAATTTATAAAAAGCCAACATGGTCCATTTTTCCGGGGCATCAACAATTTCGGCACCGCTTTTTAAACCAGTATAGTGGCTAGATAGTCGTGCCATTATTTACTTCTCTTAATTTCTCGGGGCTTTTTAATTGAATTTTAAATGAGCGCAGGAAATCCCCAATCATGCCCACCCCTACATTAGGAAAGGTGACCACGGCTGGTAAGCCTGGAGTGATTTTTTTCTGGCTAGGTAATGTATTTAAATCTACAAATTGTAACGTAACCTTAGAATTTCGTTCGCGGCCATCATGCCATGTATACCGATTGGTTAATGAATCCACCGAATTATAAGAGCGATCAATAGCGCTAACCTTCGCGTTCACGGTAATATCTAGGGACGTGAAAAATACCCGAGCGGGCTGGCTCATCTTTACTTCTAGTACCTCTTCTTGGGTTAAGAAAACTTCTATCTGACGTTGCTCGTCCCGTTCAAAAACTGCGATGGTTTCCCCTTGTTTTATTGTGCTGCCTGAATGTTTAAAGAGTTCAACCAAACGACCATTGGCCGGGGCAAATAGGTTTAAGCTATTTTCATGTTGATACAAGGCCTGTAGTTCTTGGGAATCCATTTGAATATTTTTTTTAATTTCTTTTATATTGAAGGCAAGTTCATTCACATCCAATTCAAATCTGTCCCCTGAATAAAAGCGACCTTTTTCTAGGCTTTGTATATTTCTATTTTGTTCATTCAAAAGATTTACAGCGGTTAATACTTCTCTTTTAAATTGAGCGTGATCGGCGGCTGCCATATCGGCATCGCGCTTCGAGGCATGACCCACTCTAAAGAGATGTTCAAGGCGAACGTCTTGAATATGAGCCATACGTTCCTGCTTTCTAAGGGTCTCAACATGCAACTCCATTTGTTTAAGTTTTAATAGGGAGTAGCCTTGATAATCCTGAAGTTTATCAAGGGCCACTTCCTTGTCATGAATGAAACGTTCCAGTAATAGTTTGCTCCTATCGATCTTAATTTTGGCCCGTTCAATTTCTTCTTGAATATTGGGATTGTTAAGGTTAATAAGTTGATCGCCCTTTATCATCGGTTGATTTAATTCAGCCACTACTTGGGAAATTTTACCATCTGCTGGAGAGACTACCGCTTGTATTGGTGCGATCACTACGCCAGTCTCTACCTGCAATGACAAAAAATTAACCCATAATGTGAAGAGGATATACAGCAGCAGGACAATCCCGGCAAAGGTATAAAGGGATGAAATTAAGATAAGTTTGATTGGCCAGCGGCTTAGGGGTAATTCATTCCTGGGATTATGATCCGGTTCCACTGAGACCGGGGTAACCGGGGTATCGATGCGTAATAAGGTATCCCCCACTGGGGTCATATTGCCACGCACTAATTCTTCAATAAAATGTTCTAATAGTTCTGTTTTGCGTTCGTCAATATCGATGAATTTGGTGGCAAGGGTATTCTCTTTACGGCGGATGACTCGTATTTGATTATTAAACGCCAGAAAAAATCCCTGAAACGGCAAAGAAAAATTGCATTCCAGTTCATCGCCATCGTTAACGCTTTCGTCATTCCAGTTATCAATTTTAAAGCCGCCCAGGCTCCAGTCAGACACACTGTAAAGCTCATCATTAATGGTGATGTCTATGGGGGTGCTTACTCGGTGATGACGCCGGTGGGAAGGCAATTCCCGGGTTACTTTCATCGGTATATCCAACTTCGAATACGTTTTAAGCACAGCAAGAGCGATACCATCGTCGGCCGTTTTTTATAGATTGGTAAGCTCTTGAATTGTCACCATATTTTAATTGCTTATTGGCCGAGTTAAATTGTTAGTAACCATTAGCGTATAAATGCAATAAATATATTGCAATTTGCAATAAATATATTGCATTTTGAAATTCATTTTTCAACAAATACAAATGATTAATGACATGTTCACCACAGGCTCAACTAACGCTTTGATAACCTTGGTTATTTTGTATATTGAGAGCTGGCATATAACTTGATAATTAATGCTTGGGATTTCTGATACAGGTTGATCCAATGTCACAACCAGCCCCACAGCAAACCGTTAAGACTAATTTGTCGCAAAAATCATCTACCCAGGGCCATAAGCTAAAACTAGAAAAAATAAACCGCGAGGATAAAGAAAAGCCGATTCTTAGTGTGGTGGGCTTGGGGTATGTGGGCGCCGTCACCAGTGTGTGTTTTTCTAATTTGGGCTTTAAGGTGGTGGGGGTGGACAATAACGCTCAGAACGTTACGGCCATTAACTCGGGGCGTTCACCCATTATAGAAGAAGGACTTAAGGAAGGCATTTATGAGGGCATTACCAATCATACTTTTTATGCCACTACCGATTTAACGGAGGCCGTTTTAAAAAGTTCTATTACCCTTATTTGTGTGGGAACCCCAAGTGACAATACAGGCGCTTGTGATTTAACCCATATTAAAAAAGTGAGTGAAGAAATTGGGCTAATTATTCGTGATAAAAAACAGTTTCATACAATTGTCTTTAAAAGCACAGTTCCCCCTGGTACCACCGAAAACATATTACTGCCTATCATTGAATCTTATTCTGAGAAAGTGGCCGGTGCTGATTTTGGCCTGTGTTTTTATCCTGAGTTTCTGCGGGAAAGCACTGCCATTGCCGATTTTTTTCATCCTGCTAACTCCATTGTCGGCACTTTGGATGAACGCAGTGCCAGCATTGTTAACGAGTTAATAAAGGATATAGACGGCGACATTCATATGACCAGCATTGCTGTTTCTGAATTTGTTAAATACGTCGATAACACCTGGCATGCTACTAAGGTTTGTTTTGCCAATGAGATTGGTCGCCTTTGTAAAAAGCTAGATGTTGATAGTCATGAAGTAATGGATCTTTTTGTGAAGGATACCAAACTCAATATATCAGCTAGTTATCTTAAACCGGGTTTTGCATTTGGCGGTTCCTGTTTGCCCAAGGATATTCGCGGCATGAAAAGTTTGGCTCAATCTTTAAGCGCCGAAGTGCCTTTAATTACAGGGGTGATTGAATCGAATCAGGCACATATTGAACATGTGGTGGCCATGGTGGCGGCATCAAATTGTAACAACATTGGTATCTGTGGCCTCACCTTCAAAGTGGGCACTAATGATATGCGTGAAAGCCCCAACGAAATATTACTAATACGCTTAATTGAGGCCGGATTAAATGTGACATTTTTTGATCCGCTGGTGAGTGCTCAACATAAGTTTTATTTAAACGAAGAAATGAACGCCACCGTTCATAAAAGACGCAGCAGTCATATTGATGATTTTATGAATAGTAGTGAATTAATTATTCTGGCTCATGATGATGAGTACAGCAACTTAGTCATGCAAATGGCGGAAGAAAAACACAAGATAATTGATCTGGTGAGAGTGCAATCCAGTCAGGACTGCAAGGCAAAAATTCAAGGTGTTTGTTGGTAACACAGGAAATAATGATGAATGACATAACCCCGGTTGTTTTATGCGGTGGCAGTGGTACCCGGATGTGGCCGGTATCCAGAACCGATTTCCCTAAACAGTTTTTAAATCTGGTGGGTGGAGATTTATCAATTTTTCAAAGCACCTTATTAAGAATGCCCTCCAAAAGCCAGGCTGCCATTCTGGTATGCAATGAACATCACAGATTTATATTGTCTGAGCAAATTAACAATTTAGATGTGACTGTTGACAGCGTTATTCTAGAGCCTGCATCAAAAAATACAGCAGCAGCCATTACCCTTGCTGCCTTAACGGCCATGAAGAATGGCAAGGACCCGGTCTTATTGGTGGTGCCCTCTGATCACATTGTGAAAGACAAAACAGAATTTTTAAACTGTGTAGACAAGGGATATAAAGAAGCTATACAAGACAAATTGGTTGCCCTGGGGGTTCAACCGGACCAGCCTGAAACCGGTTACGGTTATATTCAAAGAGGTGAAAAAACTGCTGAAGATAGCTATAACATTAATCGATTTGTTGAAAAACCTGATTATCAGAGCGCCAAGGAATTTATTGCCAGTGGTGAATATTTTTGGAATAGCGGCATGTTTATGTTTAAAGCCTCTGTTTTTCTTGAAGAGATTAACCAATACTGCCCCGATATTTATCAAACTTGTAAAAAGTCATTAAAGAATCAGCAAGACGATTCTCTATTTATAAGTGTGGATAAAACTATTTTTAATCAATGCCCGTCGGACTCAATTGATTACGCCATCATGGAAAAAACCACTCGTGCTTCTGTGGTTACACTGCACTCGCCATGGTCAGACATAGGCTCCTGGGCTTCGGTATGGGGGGTGGCAGAAAAAGATAAGGATGGAAATTGTTTGCAGGGAGATGTGATTTGTCAAAATGGTAAAAATAATTTTGTCCACAGCAGTCACCGCTTAGTGTCGTTGGTGGGTATGGATGATGTTGTGGTGGTGGAAACATCCGACGCGGTGTTGGTGGTGAATAAATGTAATGATCAGGATATTAAAGCCCTGGTGAGTGAGCTTAAAGATCAGCAGCGTAAAGAGCATGATGTTCATCGGGAAGTGCATCGACCCTGGGGAAAATTTGATGCCATAGATGAGGGTGCTCGTTATCAGGTTAAACACCTCACGGTACAACCTGGGAAGCGCTTGTCTGTTCAGATGCATCATCACCGTAGCGAGCACTGGATAATTGTATCCGGCACCGCCAAGGTTACGATAGATAAAAAAGAAACATTATTAACCGAGAATCAATCGGCTTATATCCCCATAGGGGCGGTTCATTGCCTGGAGAATCCGGGGTCGATTCCGCTTGAATTAATTGAGGTTCAAACCGGGGCTTATCTGGGAGAGGATGATATTGTGCGTTTCTCTGATGATTACGGACGGGTATAAGCAGGCTTAGAAATTAGTCGAATTTTCTAAACCTGTTTTAGTATTCTTACGCTATTTTATGAACTCATTTTTTATTTACTTTTTTTATTGAGGACGTATTTCAATTCATGATTCAGCCCCATAAGTAAGGTGACACACATGACCAATAATATCAGCGTAAATGGCAGGCCAACTGTTATTGCTGCTGCTTGAAGTGCTCCCAGAGCATCGGCGCCGCCACCAAACAATAAAACGCCGGCGATTAAGCCTTCCATGGTTGCCCAAAATACCCTTTGTGGTATTGGAGCATCCAGTTTTCCCCCGGCAGTGATGCTATCCACCACCAAAGAGCCTGAGTCGGAAGAGGTGACAAAAAATACTAACACCAAAATAATAGCAATAAATGAAGTTATTTCGGTTAAGGGCAGGTTTTCCAGCATTTGAAATAAAGCCAAGGATACGTCAGAGATTCCATTGGATAAGTCTCCCACTTTGTTTTGAATTTGGGTCAGTCCCGCTCCTCCAAATGCACTCATCCACACAATGGTTAATGCAGTGGGTACTAACAGTACCGATATAAGAAATTCCCGCACGGTTCGTCCCTTTGAAATTCTGGCGATAAACATTCCCACAAATGGCGACCATGAAATCCACCAGGCCCAATAGAAAACGGTCCAGCCGTGATAGAATTTTTCATCATCACGATCCATCCAGTTACTCAGCGGGATTAAATTTTCAACATAGGCACCGGCGGTTGTGGCTACGGTTGAGAAAAATGAAAATCCGTGACCAATTACAATAACAAACGACAGCAGTAGCAATGCAATAGCCATATTAATGTTACTGAGAATCTTGACACCGCCATCTAGGCCCCTAATCACAGAAAGAATAGCAATAGAGGTCACGCCAATAATGATGGCTATCTGCACATTGATGGTATTGGGTATATCAAATAGAAAGTTTAATCCTGAAGCCGCTTGTTTGGCGCCAAAGCCCAAGGAAGTGGCCAGACCAAATATGGTGGCCAACACCGCCACTATATCAATGACGTTGCCAAACCAGCCCCAGGTTCTGTTTTTCATTAATGGATAAAACACCGAGCGAATGGTGAGAGGTAGGTTTTTGTTATAACTGAAAAAAGCCAAGGCTAAGCCCACCACAGCATATATTGCCCAAGGATGAAGACCCCAGTGAAACATGGTGGCACCCATGGCAAGCCTTGCGGCTTCGGCAGTGTTTTTCTCTACATTTAATGGCGTGCCCCACCAGTCGGTATAATAAGCTGCGGGTTCCGCCACACTCCAAAACATCAGACCAATGCCCATGCCTGCGGCAAATAACATGGAAATCCAAGACAGTGTACTAAACTCGGGTTTGGCGTCTTCGCCTCCCAAGCGAATTTTACCCACAGGTAAAAAAATCAAGGTAATGGAGAAAATCACAAAAACATTGCACGCCATTATAAAGAACCAATCAAAATTATTGATCGACCAGCTTTTGGCGCCATCAAATGTGACTTTTGCCTCACCTGGGAATATTAAGGTGCCTATCACAAATAAAAGAACTATTAGCGCAGATATGACAAATACAGGGTGGTGTGCATCCATTCCCCAGCGTTGAATATTATTTTGACCCACTTTGTATTCTGTTTGATACGTTTTTGACATTTTTCCCTCTGCTATTAAAGAGAGTGTATTGAAATTCGATGATTTGAATGATTATAGTCTATTCGCTAAATTATAGAGAGCCTGCTATTAGAGGCACTATGAAAGGCCGTAAATCCTTGGTCTTACTAGAGCTTATTGCAAATATTTTCATTCTCTTCAAACCCGTAGCAAAAATACCCTTCATCATATCTTCCGCTGCCTACCTTGATTTTTAACTTACTTGTTAAACCTTCCAGTATGCATTTTGGCGTAACTACAGCTTTAGAACAGAACGACGTAACTGTACTTCTAACCCTTGGTTCTTCAATGGCAGCATTCAAAAATGGTACTGAATCACTGAGTGATTGACTCAAATATAGGTAGCTTGGGTTGTGATACAAATTTAAATATACGAAATAAGAAAAATATGGGTGAGAATTTTCAGTTTTATATAATTCGCATGTATTGTCAGGGCAATACCAAATTTCATTGGCGCTCTTTATTATAATGGCGCCTCCAAGGTGCTTTTTAAGCAAGTCTGATACATCTAATTCGGTAGTATTTGAAGTTAATACTGTCATAAGCAAGATTATAAATATGGAGGCGTTTTTCATAGTGTATAAGGAACTCTTACTCTTTAACTAAAGGGTCACCACAGGCAGATTCATTGAGTGTACTAATTTAATCTGAATACACATGAGTAACTTGTTTATTTCTTAAGTTTTTTAACTATTGTTCTTATGGTTTCGTATATTAATAAAATGGAAAAAATAGATGCAAGTAACCTAGATAATCCTACGCTCAGACCAGTACAGCTAAAAGCATACATAGGTGTCGATGTCCAACTAGGATGAAAAACAATAACAGTTAATACAATTAGTGGAGTTAATATACCTTTGTGTCTTTTACGAGACAAATAAATAATTAAGCCACCCATAATAGCTGTGACAAACCAGTACCACCTAGATTGATATACGATAAACTCGATTAACATAGAGTGATTTATGGGCGAGCAAGATAAAGCAGAGCTAGAAAGTACTAGCAACAGTATGCCAAAAGTTAAAATATTTAGCTGTTTCGTTATTATTAGGGTCATAGGCTAATAGGACTCCTCGCAGTGTATTGGTCGATTTCGAAGTCCTCTGTGTACAAAGCAGCGGGCGAAAGCTCCATAAATACATTCCAATTTAGCGATTGATTTTGCATGACTAATTAAAATGTGGCCAGTACAAATGCAAATATATTGCTTCATCATTAAAAGTTTAAATAAAAATTCATAGGAAGAGGTGGGTCCTTATTGAGGTAAGGAGCAACAAATTATAGAGTTCTAAGAAAAAATAAAAGTACTGAAGATCGATTTGAGCAATTTTAATGGAAGGCTAACTTTATGGAATATATCGTTCAGCCTCTTTCAAGGGACTGAACTAAGCAATGTAGGATGGATTAAAAATTAACTGGCGATACTCTCTGCTCTAAAGTTACCGTGTTTAAGCAGGTGTTCTAACATCCATAATCGGTCACTTCCCCATATCATTTCGTTATCAAACATAAATGTCGGTGAACCAAAAATCCCTTTTTTTATGGATTCATCTACTTCTTTTCTCACTATGTCTCGAATTTCATCTGAATCTATTTCATGTTTTAATTTCTGTCCATCAAGGCCAACTTTGCCTGCAAGTTGAGCCAGTAAGTTGTGATCGGCTATATCTTTACCCTGCGCCCATTGAGTTTGATAAACCAACTTGGCATATTGACTGGCCAATTTAGGGTCTTGCTTTTTTACCCAGTAAAAGGCTCGAGCAGAAGCCAGCGGAGATGAAATGCCAGCTGTGGGAAAGGTGAAATCAAGATTGTAGAGCGTTGCTAGGCGCAGAACGTCTTTTTGTACATAAGGGCCTTTTAGTGGGGTAGATAGCAAAGGCTTAAGCCCCATTTTTTTCAAGACAGATACACCTAGCAACATGGACTTCCAGTTTACCTCATGGCCATATTTTTCGGCCAAGGCTTCTATTTTCATGGCGGCGAAATAACCATAGGGAGAGATAAAGTCAAAATAGAAATCAATACTGGGTAGCTTACTAGGGTCACTCATAATACTTCTCAATTAGGTTTTGTTTTTATTGTAGATCTGGATGCTTGGCTCATATTAGATTAGCGCCTGTAGGAGCTCAATAACATATGTTATTGGGTTAACGTATTGAGAGTTGGCCTATGACATTGATCATACTTAAACTGAGATCCTGGGCCATAGTAACCATTTGCGCCAGTTAACCCGCTGGAATTAGTCAGTAATGAAGTCTATGAGGGTTCAACTACACTTAGCTCTATAGCTAATGTTTTTTGGTCAAGCTATTAAATCTTGCCGTTTTTAAAATGGATTAAGCAGGGATAGATATGAAAAAATTGCTCTTGTGGGCCGGCATTTTCTATTTGTTTTTTGTTCGCTCTGTACATGCCGACACTATCACTTTAGTGGCCGATGACTGGTGCCCCATTAATTGCGAACCCAGCTCTGATTCCCCTGGTTATGTGGTGGAGCTGGCCATAAAGATATTTGGCGACGCCGGCCACCAAGTGGAATACCAGTACCTTTCCTGGAATCGCGCTCTGGCCCAAGTTAAGGCGGGTAAATTTAACGGGGCCATTGCGGCCACGCCCAAGGAGCTTCCTGAGGGAATATTTCCCCAAGAAGAACTGGGTTATTACGGTAACTACTTCATTAAGAACAAGGGCAGTGAATGGAGCTTTACCTCCATGGAATCTCTTGCCGAGGTAGATTTGGCGGTGATCCAGGGTTACAACTATGGTGAAAACCTCAATGAATATATAAAGGCTAATCCGTCTAAAGTGACGGGCATGGGGGGCAATGACGTGGTGCGGAGAAATTTGGGCATGTTAATGAAAGGCCGCATTGATGTGTATCTTGAAGATCGCAACATTGCTTTTTATACCGCCAAGAAGATGGGCATTTTAGACGAGATAGAAGTAGCTGGAACAGAGGGCACCCCCATCGCTTTGTATATAGGTTTTTCTCCTGCCATTGCTCAGTCAAAACAGTATGCTCAAATTATGACCGAAGGCATGCAGCGCCTGCGAAAAAAGGGCCAACTTCAAAAAATACTCGATAAATACGGCGTGGCCGACTGGAAGTAATCGCTATCAAGACTTACATTTCTCAAATCTTACATTACTCAAACCTGAATAGAACAGCGTGCTCAGAATCATTTTTCCAGTATCCTGTACCGTGCTTTTAAAAGTGGACGGATAAGACTAAAACCGGAATCGCAGCTCCCTAATGATTTAATTGAAACGTAATTAGCTTTTCAATAGTCTACTGAGACTTCCCTTTTACAATATCGTTTATCACTCCTTCAGCCTTTAATTCACTAAGTTTGTCATTGATCTCTGGAATGAGTTCATGAAGGGCCGATTTTTTACCAACACAAATTCGTTGAGCATTTACAAATAAAGGTTTCTTGGGGCTGGCATATTGTCCCTTTAAGCCCGCGTTATTAAGCATGTGATCACCTGTGATATTTAGCTCAAGGGTAAAGTCGTGCAAGCCGGCTGAAAATACTTTTATAAGGGTGTCTATATTTTTAACTGCATGAAATTTAAATACACCGCGTTCCTTGGCTTTGATGAATTCCTTGCCATAGTAGGAGCCGGCGATACCTACGATTTTATAGCCTTTAAAATCCTCATAACTATTCCATTCAAATCCCTGGGGGAATTTATTCTTCATGTAATACCAAACGCCGCCGCCGATGATCCAGGGGTCGGTAACGCTTAAATAACCCATGCGGTTCTTGCTGTAAATACAGGTTTGTAAACCATCCATCTTGCCGTGTTCCACCAGTTTTAAACACTGTTTCCATGGTCTTAATGGCAGTTCAAGTTTAATATCCATGCGTTTAAATACTTCTTTTAATGTGTCGCTGGAATAGCCGCCTTGGGACATCTTGCCTACCTCACCCAGAATCATGGGGGCCGAAGGGTCACTGCACAGTTTTACCAATGTGGGTCTTGCCATAGATGGGTTAATAAATAAAAACACGCCAACAAGAATCAACAATAATTTATACATATGTCGCCTCAACAATGTAAATTTGGTTACGTTTCATGCTCAAAAACCTTGGGAAGGCTCAAATAAAGTGTGGTGCCTTTATCTACCGTTGATTCACAACGAATAGTGCCCTTCATTTTAAGCGTCACCAGGTTATAAACTATGTATAAACCCAACCCGGTCCCCCCTGAACGCTTGGTAGTAAAAAAAGGGTCAAATATTTTTCCTAAATGTTCAGGTTCAATGCCATGACCATTATCTTCATAACAGAGCAAAATGTTATTTTCTTCTTCCACCACTTCAACTGAAATACTACCGTGGGTTTTTTCATCAAATGCATGAATGAGGGAGTTGCTTAATAAGCTGTTGATTACTTGCGAGAATAATTTTGGGAAACCCTCTATTTCAAGGCCTTCATCACAATTAAGAGTGACTTGAATTTTCCTGTGTTTAAAACTAGGCAGTAGAGTATCAAAGGTAAATTTAAGATATTTAAGCAAGTTAAAGTACTTAAGATCATCCTCGGTATGATCCACCGCCACCTGCTTAAAGCTGCGAATTAAATCAGCGGCTCTTTTCATGCTGCTATGAATTAACTCTCCTGACTCATTCATGGAATCTAAATACTCTTCAAACTGAGTCTGTGACATTGCATTATTTTTATATTGATCTTGTATCTCCTTACTCTTGTCGATAACAAATGAAGCTGTGGTAATGGATGTTCCAACCGGTGTATTAATTTCGTGGGCCACCCCTAGTACAAGCTCACCCAAGGAAGCCATGGTTTCGGCTTCTACTAATAATAGTTGTGCGGTTACCAGTTTATCGGTGCGTTCCTCAACAATTTTCTCCAACGATTCATGGTTCTGCTTTAAACCCTGTGCGTATTCATCTCGCTTGGAGCGGGCCGACTCCAGTTTTTGCAACATGGCATTAAACACTTCTTCCAGTATTTTTAACTCATTGCGTCCCCGTGTTTTGATATGAATTTTCTGATCTTTTACTCTATCAAGATCAATGCGCTCTACTTCTTGGGTGAGGGCCGTTAGCGGGCGACTTAAAAATATTCGCCCCATATATAAAAAGATAAACCACAGGGCCAGGGTTTTAAGCACAGCATTGGCCAAAATAAATATAAAGCCATATTGAACCTGCTCAAAGACAATGGCTTCACTTGAATAAATAATACAGCTGCCCGCTGCATACTTGTCGCCAGATTCATCCACATAAAAGAGTTGAAACTCATGACTGATCAGTTTAGAAAAAAAGAGACGTCTTTGCTGTTGCTGAAACTGACCATCTTGGGTAATAGTCACGCTATTACCTTGGGCACCTTCTATTACGCCCATGGCAGTTTCTTCATCTACCAGGTTCTTAACCTTGACGCCGATAATAACCGGAATCTTAATCATGCCCTGCATGATGCCCGCCACGGCCTGATCATCCAGGTTATAAAGTTGTGCTGCCAAGCCTTGTTCAAAGGTTTTTTGAAAGGTGACTAAATCTCTCTGGATATTATTTTTGGTATTGTAATACTCAGCGATCATGTGGGTGAGAGTAACGGTGATGGCAAAAAAAACGTACAATGAAAAGACCACCGCCAGCAATTGCATGGTGATTGAATTTTTTATAGAGACTATGGATA
>ERZ1027231.241-NODE-241-length-21709-cov-18.016533_pt1 | contig 21709 bp, 22 predicted proteins | sample MGYA00520866_ERZ1027231 | MGnify/ENA primary metagenome ERZ1027231 (study PRJEB33311, sample SAMEA4378411) | marine metagenome | biome: Marine biome; feature: Fjord; material: Water | collected 2014-07-20T08:00:00Z/2014-07-... | depth 75 m ...
TCGATCACTTTGTAGTTCAAGCAAATATTAAGCGGAGGATGGCTCGCAATGTCGGCTAATAACGATAGCATTCAAAGAACCATAATGGTTGCGTTGTTGTTGTGCCTAGTGTGCTCCATCATCGTAGCGGGTGCAGCGGTTTCTTTGAAACCAATGCAAATCCAAAATAAATTAGAAGATAAACGTAAAAATATCTTAGCCGCAGCGGGTTTGTTGCAAGAAGGCAAGACTATTGAGGAACAGTTCAAGCAGGTAACGACTCGTATCGTTAATCTTGAATCAGGTAATTATGCTACTTCAACTGAGCTTGCAGAGCTGAAATTAGCAGGGTATCCAGTAGAAACTTTTGATCAGCGTCGTTTATCGAAAGACGATAAGTTCAGCGAGTCTTTACCTGGTAAAAAAGATATGGCGAGCATTAAGCGTTTAGAAAAATACGCAGCCGTTTTCCTAGTGGAAAAAAACGGTGTTGTTGATCGTATTATTTTGCCAGTACATGGCTATGGCCTTTGGTCTACGTTGTATGGCTTTGTTGCTTTACAAAGTGACGCTGAAACGATTGCTGGATTAGGTTTTTACTCTCACGGTGAAACGCCTGGGCTAGGAGGAGAGGTTGATAACCCTTCTTGGAAGTCTCAGTGGAATGGTAAAAAAATTCATGACACATCAGGTTCTGTGGCCATTGATGTGGTGAAAGGTAAGGTGATTTCGGGTAATGCAAAAGAAATGAATCAGGTTGATGGTTTATCTGGCGCAACCCTAACCAGTAATGGTGTCGAAAACCTAATGCGTTTTTGGTTGGGTGAGCAAGGCTTTGCTGGTTACTTAGCAACGTTAAAAGGGCAGGGAGTTTGATATGTCGTCTATAAAAGAAGTATTGACTCAGCCTTTGCTGACTAATAATCCAATCGCTGTACAAATTTTGGGTGTGTGTTCCGCGCTAGCCGTGACCACAAGCTTAAATGTTACCTTGGTTATGTGTGTTGCTCTTACCCTAGTAACAGCCTGCTCCAGTTTTTGTATTGCGCTAATTCGTAATCAGATTCCGGGTAACATTCGAATCATTGTTCAAATGACCATTATTGCCTCCTTGGTAATCGTAGTGGATCAATTTTTGAAAGCCTACGCTTATGATGTTAGTAAGCAGTTATCGGTGTTTGTTGGTTTGATCATTACCAACTGTATCGTAATGGGTCGTGCTGAAGCATTCGCCATGAAGAATCCACCAGTGTTGAGTTTTCTGGATGGTATAGGTAATGGTTTAGGTTATAGCGTTGTATTGATCTTTGTTGCGGTTTTTCGTGAGCTGTTAGGGTCTGGTTCGTTGTTCGGTTTTGAAATTTTGCCATTGGTAACTAATGGTGGCTGGTATTACAGTAACGGTCTGTTGTTATTGCCACCGAGTGCGTTCTTCATTATTGGGTTGTTTATTTGGGCATTGCGTACTTATATGCCTGGACAGGTTGAGAAAGCGGACTTTGTTATCTCGCCAAACACTGAAACCTCAGGAGCTCACTAATGGAACATTATATTTCTCTGTTTGTGAAAGCTGTATTTATTGAAAATATGGCGTTGGCATTTTTCTTAGGCATGTGTACGTTTTTGGCCATCTCTAAGAAAATTCAAACGGCCATTGGCCTTGGTATTGCCGTAGTAGTGGTGCAAGCCATTACAGTGCCTGTGAACAACCTTATTTACATCTATTTGCTAAAAGAAGGCGCGCTGACTTGGGCAGGTTACCCTAATGTTGATTTAAGCTTCCTTGGTTTGCTTAGCTACATTGGTGTAATTGCCGCGATGGTGCAAATCCTTGAAATGGTATTGGATAAATATGTGCCGGCTTTGTATAACGCTCTGGGTGTTTTCCTGCCTTTGATCACTGTGAACTGCGCCATAATGGGTGCTTCCTTGTTCATGGTTGAGCGTGACTATCAGTTTGGCGAATCTGTTGTATACGGTATTGGTGCGGGTGTTGGTTGGGCGTTAGCCATTACAGCTCTAGCTGGTATTCGTGAAAAACTTAAGTATAGCGATGTGCCTAAGGGCCTTGAGGGCTTAGGCATCACCTTTATGACGGTGGGGCTAATGTCACTTGGCTTTATGTCATTCTCCGGCGTATCTCTATAAGGACGGCAACAAAAAATGGCTGAATATACAGAAATTATATTAGGCGTAATCATGTTTACAGGCATGGTTTTGGCCTTAGTAGCACTGATCTTAAGTGCTCGAGCACAACTGGTTAGCAGTGGTGCGGTAACGATAGAAATTAATGGTGATCCAGAAAAAACCATTACCGCTGCGGCAGGTGATAAATTGCTTCAGACTTTAGCCAGTAATGGTGTGTTCTTGTCTTCTGCTTGTGGTGGTGGCGGTACTTGCGCCCAGTGTAAGTGTCAGGTTTTTGATGGTGGTGGTTCAATGTTGCCAACAGAAGAATCTCACTTTACCAAGCGTGATGCTCGTGACGGCTGGCGTTTGTCTTGTCAAGTGCCTGTTAAGCAAGACATGAAAATTGAAGTTGAAGATGAAGTCTTTGGAGTTAAAAAGTGGGAGTGTACGGTTGAGTCTAATCCTAACGTAGCTACTTTCATTAAAGAGCTAACGCTTAAATTGCCAGAAGGGGAGACCGTTGATTTCCGTGCTGGTGGTTATGTGCAGCTTGAATGCCCTCCATATGAAATTAACTTTTCTGAGTTTGACATCGAAGAAGAGTATCGCGGTGACTGGAAGCACTTTAAGTTCTTTGATCTTAAAGCTGTGAATAAAGAAACCGTAATTCGTGCTTACTCTATGGCTAACTACCCTGAAGAGCAGGGTGTGGTTAAGTTTAATATTCGTATTGCTACTCCGCCACCACGTACCGAGGGTATTAACCCAGGTATCATGTCTTCGTATGTATTTAATATGAAGCCAGGTGACAAGGTGACTGTGTACGGTCCATTTGGTGAGTTCTTTGCCAAGGATACCGATGCCGAAATGGTGTTTATTGGTGGTGGTGCTGGCATGGCGCCAATGCGCTCCCACATCTTTGATCAGCTTAAGCGTCTTAAGTCATCTCGCAAGATTAGCTTCTGGTACGGTGCTCGTTCTTTACGAGAGCTTTTCTACCAAGATGAATACGATGCGCTAGCAGCTGAGTTTGATAACTTTAGCTGGAATGTGGCAATGTCGGATCCGCAACCAGAAGATAACTGGGAAGGTATGACAGGCTTTATTCATAACGTTCTTCTTGAGGAGTACTTAAGCAAGCACTCTGCCCCGGAAGATTGTGAGTTCTACATGTGTGGGCCTCCAATTATGAACCAGGCCGTGACTAACATGTTGCTGGACCTAGGGGTTGAGCCAGAAAATATTATGTTGGATGACTTTGGTTAATTAGTCAGTCCGTTAAAAAAAGGCCCATAAGACTTTGTTTTATGGGCTTTTTTGTTTTTAGGTAGTTTGTTATCTATAAGTGAAAAATCAGAGTAAGAGTTGCTGTTATTTTGGCGTTGCTAATTGATATTTTAGTGGTATGACGTGGATCGCTAACTATTGATTCGAGAGTATTTATTCAATAGTCAGCTTGAGAGTATGATGGATTTACGCACTTGAATGTAACTGTGTTCAGGTGTCGCGTTAACCTGTGTAAAAAATATGCCAACTATGTTGCGTTTTTGCAAAAAAGTGGAGATATTGATTGAAAAACAGTCAATATAGGTTATTACTGTAGTTAACTTGATTTTTGTTTAGTGTAGTCAGAAATTATGAAAGCTTCAAAAAGTATCGTTGTAGGGCAAAGTTTACACGTTGATGCCGTGTCTGAGGATGGCATTAGTGTGGTTAAACTAAAGGGGCGTCAAATCTCTCCCAGGGGCATAAGTGCAAACTGCTTTACGGATAATATTGCCTTATTGCATAGCAGTGAAACTGGTGAAGGGCAGGCAAAGTTTCAAACTTTGTTACTGAATATAGAATTGGGCTTTTCAAATGGAGAGGTAGTTCAGTTGGAGACTTCAGCCCAGATACAAAGCATTCGTCGCGTCTCGCAGCAAGAATTCGAAATTAACATGTACTTTATTAATATGATGCAGGATGGCTATCGTCATATAGCGCGCTATATAGTGGATTTTGATAGTCGCTGTACAGAGTAAGGTAATTCAAATTCCTGAGAGATAGGGATCTGAGCTGTTAGTTTAACGGTTTGGCCGTATTCAACTTTTTTAATTTTTCCATTTACTGCTTCAATTTGTCTTCTGACCTGAGCCTCCTGTGCAAACGATAGCTCTAATATTTGTTCTTCTGTACTGATGTGTTGAATAGATTTGATGTCTAACAAAACTTCCCTAGCTGCATCCCCATAAGCTTTAGCAAGTCCTCCTGTACCCAGCTTTGTACCTCCAAAATAGCGTACCACCACTAAAGTAATCTCACCCAAGTCGCTGTATTTTAAATGGGTAAATATAGGCATTCCAGCTGTTCCGCTAGGTTCGCCATCGTCGCTGAAGCCATAGTGGTTACTGTCTTTGGGTGAGCCTGCAATGAACGCATGGCAGTGATGCCTGGCATCCGGGTATTTATCCTTCATGTGTTGAATGAAGGCTTTGGCCTCGAGGCTGCCTTTAGTGTGCTTAGCGAAGGCTAGGAAGCGGCTGCGCTTTATCTCTATCTCAGCTGTTTTTAATTGTGCAGGGATTAGGTAATCAAGCATGAGCACTTAATAAGATGAATTTACCATTGGCTGCTATTTGCTTAACATTTTTAAAGTAGCTCTTAAGGCTGACGTGATAACCCAGGTGGCGATTCCCTACGACGATCAGTTTGCCGTTACTTGTAAGTTGTTGCATGGCATCTTTAAAAAGGCGCTTGGCAATGTGATCGCCTACAGTGTGTTCTTCGTGGAATGGTGGATTACATAAAATTAGATCGTATTTTTGGTCGTTGCTCTGCTCTAGGCCATCATTCCAATGAAAAGAGGCGTCACCGCTTAGTTGGTTTTTTTCCCAGGAGACTTCAGCGCTTTTCACCGCCATAAAGGATTCATCAAAGAATTCCATTGTTATGCTGTCTACGGCTGGTGAGTGATGTTGCATGTATTTAAGGCCTAAAATACCTGAACCACAGCAAAGATCAGCCACGCGATGGGCTAGTGGTAAGGCCTTCATGTGTTCGATGAAAAACTGAGCGCCGGGATCTAGCTTGTCTCTGCCAAATACGTTGGCGTGACTAATTAAGTCTATGCCTGCTAATTGATTGCTTTTGGGGTAAGGGCAGGCACTAACCTGTGTTATATCCAGTTCGTAAATCGTGGCCTTCTTTTTAAAAGGGTGTCGTTTTACGCTGCCATATTTTTGTAAATGCACAAGGATGTTTTTAGGCAGGTGTTTCATCATGCCTGCAATGAGCACTTTGGATGTGTTTGATTTCGCACAGCCTGCAAGTAAATGGTGTAGATAGCTTAAGTTTTTAGGTAGTTTCATCACGCCAAGTGAGGATTGTTGTGGCCAGTTGTCTAACGGAGAGGCCTGTTCAAAGCGGGATGTTTGTTGGTTACGTTGTTGATTTAATTGTAGTGCTGATTTCGCGCAGAATGAGTCATTCACCCATGTCTCTACCTGTGGTTCAAGAGCGATCGCAAGTGCGCCAAATTGATCGTTGAACAAGGTGAGTGGTTGATGGCTGAACGATTCATTAATAAGGGATATTAGGTATTCATCGGCGGCATCCCAAGCTCGTAATGACTGTCTTGGGTTTGCACCTGGGCGCAGCAAGGCGAATTGCCCTGTTGCGCAATTTAGCATGTCTTGCTGCATACTTAGAAAATATCGTTATTCTGAGGGGTTTCCAATTGACCCCAAAGATCGACTTCCTGATCTTCTGTAGTGATTGGGGTTTCTATTTTTTTCTGAGTAGCAGGCTTGGGCTTATGTTTAAAGCTGCTAACTTTGGATTGAATGTCTTTATAGATAGGCTTAATGGCTAGGCTTTCAGGTGCCTTTGAGGCCGCATGCTGGCCTTCTACCAAGTTATTGCTGTCCAAGAACTGCTGATAAACCGAGCGTTGACGGGTTACCGCGCGCGGGTTGGCCAGCTTGCTTTTGGCTTTGCTTTGCTTTCTTTCAAGCTTAGTACGCTCTTTTGTACCGGTTTTAACACCAGCATGATTGCGTTTTAGGGAACGTGATTTTTTGCTGCGCGACATACTTCTCTACCTTTTCTTAGCGGCCGGATTCTACCATAGCCCACGCCAAAAGCCATTGTTTGTATTTTGACCAGATAAGTAGAGGCCCAAAAGTGCTATATTGGCGCTTTTTGTAATATAGAGATGCCCTGGTGGAATACTGGCTTGCCCTTAAGTATTGCTTGGCGGTTACTGTGCCCGTCTTCATAATTATCTTTTTAGGTTTTTACCTGAAATTTAGGCGAGATATAGATGATTCATTTGTCAGTGGTGCGTCGACACTGGTTTTTAAGGTGTGTCTACCTATACTGATCTTCCTTTCGATTGTAGAGAATAAAGTGAGCATTCTGGCTCAATTGCCACTGGTTCTGTTTTGCATTGCCTCTGCTGTGGTGTGTTTTGGCTTATTTTGGAAGTTGTCTAAATTTTGGGTGGTTGGGTCTGATAGAGGTGTAGTGGTGCAGGGGGCTTTTAGAAGTAATCTGGGCATAATTGGACTTGCCCTGTGTGCTAAAGGTTTTGATCAGGAGGGGCTGGCGGTAGGTGCCGTGATCCTAGCCGTTGTGACCCCTGTTTATAATGTATTGTCGGTTTTTGCTCTCAATTACAGCCAGCATGGCCAGCAAACGGTACCCGTAGTAAAGACTCTGAAGGATATTGCTAAAAACCCGCTTATAATCGCCATTGCTCTTGGGTTTATGGTGGGCCAAATAGATTTCAAAATGCCAGTTGTTCTGTATGATACTGGATCCTATTTGGCGGCTATGACTTTGCCGTTAGCTTTGATTTCTATAGGTGGCTCGCTTAGTATGCGAGAGCTTAAAAATAGCAGTCAATTGTCGGCTTGGACAGTTTTTGCAAAATTAGTTTTAGTGCCTGGGTTGGTGGTTTTTCCTGCATATTTTATGGGTTTTAGAGGCGTAGAGTTTGGCTGTATATTGCTTATGTTTGCTAGCCCAACCGCGACCGCCAGTTTTGTAATGGTTCGGGCCATGGGTGGGAATTACCATCTAGCTTCCAATATAATAGTGCTTAGCACGTTATTTTCAGCGATGAGTATCAGTTTGTTGCTGTATTTGATTAAATTGTTGGCTTTGATTTAATCTATAGTTCTTAAGTAAAGTTTAATAATGCATATTCGATGGAGAATTTAGAAAGGGAATGGAAGAGAAAAGTAGATCCCTGGTGTATATAAGCGCTGATCCAAAAGATACTGGAGAAGCCTTGTACACATTGAACAGGGTAGTGATGCAGTTGGGCGGTTTGCCGGTGCAAAGCTATTATATGCAAGGAGCAGGGGAATATGATTGGCCCCTAGTGCGCTCACTAATCGATGAATGTGAAGTTTATGTGTTACTAGTAGGTAACAGTTATGGCGCAATTTCCGATACTGGTGAAAGCTATATTCATCGCGAAGCCGTCTATGCAAAAAGTAAGCGTAAACCGGTTGTGGCCATCTTAAAAAATGCCGAGCTGAAATCACTGTCTATGCAGTCAGTGCAAAGGTTGAAATCATTACACCGCTTGATGATGTCGGGGACTTTTAAATATTGGAACAATCGAGAAGATTTGTTGCTGATAGGTCGCCAGGTATTGCGAGATCACCTAAAGCCTCAGTTAAAATTATCATCGGGTCAAAACTTAAGTGCGCCGGAATCCAGATTAAGAGAAATGGCTTCTGATTCTTTTTTTGAGCAAGACAGTTATCCGTTGCGTTTCACGGGTAAGGTTTTTGCTCATGGTAACTGTCATGAAGTCACAAGCAAGGTGTTGTTGTCCTGGAATATTTCCTTTTTAAATATCGGCTCCATGATGACCTCGCCGGTAACCGAAGATCGCATGCGTGGGGCTTTAGAGGATTTAGTGGCAGAAAGTTATCGTGGTCAATTTATGTCTTCTATCCCTGATGCTCACGCCTTGGCAGACGTGCGCTGTAATGAAATTGAGTTTCAAAGATTGAAAGCCTATCTGAAGAGTGCTGGTGTTATAGAGAATGTTGACAGTGGCAGTGGTGGAATTCGTAATTACTGGCAGTTGACCATTAGCGGTGAGCAGCGACTAAATAAGCTGCTTATGCCTGGCTAGAAAATGGTCAGTTTAGAAGTTGGGGCTTATGGTGGTCCCAGCGAAACCTCCCTCTATAGTCCACCCGCAATTGAAAAATGGTTACCAAGGTAAAACAGTAAGATGCTTTCCTAAAAATCAATGATTTTTATCCTAATATATCCTTATTAATAGAGAGCTGAATCTAACTTAGGTATACTGCGCGCCTCACAACTACTGTATATCTGTTAGGTGTATGCGTGATCTATAAATTGCTTTTAACCTGTGCCTACTTTTTGCTGTGTGCCTGTGCACCTTCTGTTTCAGAAATTAGCAAAATTCAAGGTTACACCATGGGCACGGCTTACTCTGTTATGTGGCCTGAGCAGAGCGATGTACAACCTCAAGACGCCAAGCAAAAAATCGATGCGCTCCTTTTAAATATCAACGCCCAGATGTCCACCTATCAAACAACAAGCGAATTAAGCCGGTTTAATCAAGCCAAGGCGCCCTACACCCAAGAAGTTAGTCCTGAATTTGCGGCGGTATTGAACTTATCATCGCAAATACATTCTCTATCTCAAGGTTACTTTGATATATCTGTCGGGCCCTTGGTAAATCTTTGGGGTTTTGGTCCCGACAAATTAACACAACTTGCTCCAACTCAGGATCAAATTGAGAAAGCACAATCAGTGATTGGGCTAAGTGCTATTGAGCTTAAGGGCCAAGCGCTAACTAAAACAGCTGATCGATATTTAGACCTTTCTGCTATTGCCAAAGGGTTTGCCGTAGACGAGGTGGCTGACCTATTGGATAGTCTTGGGCTTAACGCTTACCTAGTTGAGATAGGTGGCGAGATTCGGGTTAAGGGCAATAAAGCGGCGGGGCTGCCTTGGAAAGTAGCAGTGGAGGCTCCGGATTTTAGCGAACGCCGGGTTCAAAAAATCTTGAGCTTAAAAGATGTCGCCATGGCCACATCGGGGGATTATCGCAATTACTTTGAAGATAACGGTGAACGTTTTAGTCACAGTATTGATCCTTTTACGGCCAAGCCCGTGAGGCATAAGCTAGCGTCGGTGACGATTATCGATACAAATTGCGCCCGAGCCGATGCGCTGGCCACTGCTATGCTTGTTATGGGCGAGCAAAAGGCCAAAGAATTTGCCGTACAACAGGGCATTAAAGCCTATTTAATTGTGCGAAATGAACAAGGTTTTACTGAACATCTTTCACCAGCCTTTGAAGGCTGGCTTAATCCATAAACGAGGTATATTCATGGAAATGTTACTGATTGTCTTTTCTTTTATGGTTGTTTTTATACTGCTGATGGCAGTGGGTCTTATTATTGGCCGAAAACCGATTACAGGCTCGTGTGGTGGCATGAGTGCAGTGGGCATGGAATCTGCCTGCGACGTATGTGGTGGCGATAAAGATATCTGCGATACAGAAGTAGAAAAATCCAAGAATAACAAAAATAGCAACCTTGGCTTTGATGCAAGCTAGGTTGTGTTTGAATAGGGTATAAGGAGTTAAAATACATGGCCGATTATCACTATGATGTGATTGTGCTAGGAACCGGACCGTCCGGTGAAGGGGCTGCAATGAATGCAGCCAAGAAAGGAAAAAAAGTAGCTGTGGTGGAAAAAGCCAGCACAGTTGGGGGTAACTGTACCCATTGGGGAACAATTCCTTCCAAGGCTTTGCGTCACTCCGTAAAGCAAATAATATCGTATAACACCAACCCCATGTTCCGAGACATAGGCGAGCCTCGTTGGTTTAGTTTTCCTCGTGTTTTAAAAACTGCAGAACGGGTTATCGCTAAACAGGTGAAATTGCGTACCGAATTTTACAGTCGCAATCGCGTTCACCTTTACCATGGTCAGGGGCAGTTTATTGACTCGCATACCATTGAAATTACTGATGGTCCTGAGTCCAGTACCCGCTTACATGCCGACCAAATAGTGGTGGCCACCGGTTCAAGTCCATTCAGGCCTCCCGGTGTAGACTTTAATCATGAACGAATTTACGACTCCGACACTATTTTAAAGTTGGAACATACACCTCGAAATATTGTTATCTATGGCGCCGGTGTAATTGGTTCCGAGTACGCCTCTATCTTCAGTGGCTTGGGTGTGAAGGTTGACTTAATCAATCCAGGTGAGCGTTTATTGCCATTCCTAGATGACGAAATCAGTGATGCCTTGAGCTATCACCTGCGAAATAACGGTGTATTAATTCGTCATAATGAATTATTTGATTCCGTTGAAACAGAAGAAAATAGTGTCACCATGAATTTTCAGTCTGGTAAGAAAATTAAGGCCGATGCCATTTTGTGGGCCGCAGGTCGCAGTGGTAACACTAAGGGCTTGGGGCTAGAGCACGTGGGCGTTAAGCCGAATAGTCGTGGCCAGGTTGAAGTGGATGAAAACTATAAAACCACTGCCGATCATGTATATGCCGTAGGTGACGTAGTGGGTTGGCCGAGTCTTGCCAGTGCCGCATATGACCAAGGTCGTTCAGCAGCGGCTCACTTGGCAGGTGATGATGATTATTGGTTTGTAACGGATGTGCCTACCGGTATTTACACCATCCCGGAAATCAGTTCGGTGGGTAAAACTGAGCGCGAGCTGACCAATGAGAAAGTGCCATATGAAGTAGGCCAGGCTTTTTTCAAGAGTATCGCTCGAGCGCAAATTACCGGCGAAAGTGTGGGCATGTTGAAGATACTTTTTCACCGTGAAACCTTTGAAATACTGGGCCTTCATTGCTTTGGAGACCAAGCGGCAGAGATTATTCACATTGGCCAGGCCATCATGAAGCAAAAGGGTGAGGGTAATAATGTTAACTATTTTGTTAATAATACTTTTAACTACCCAACCATGGCTGAGGCTTACCGTATAGCCGCGCTTAATGGTCTAAACCGAATCTTTTAATTTACCCGTCAGTAATTGAAAGACATAAAAAAGGCAGAGTAATCTGCCTTTTTTATGTTCATTAAAAAGCGGTAGATTAGTGTGCCATTCCAATAGCCCCCATTCAGGTGAGCAATAAAACAATCACCAAATTAATGTTCAGTCGTTAAAGGATTACTAAGGAAGCCAATTTAATTCTGCTACACTTCGGAAATTTATATTAGTAGTGGTAAATCATGGGATTTTCTTCGTTAGGTTTGCACCCCCATCTGGTATCAGCGGCAGAGCAGGCTGGTTATCAATCTCCAACCCCCATACAGGCGGAAGCCATCCCAGTTATTCTGAACCAGCAAGATATAATGGCTGGTGCGCAAACGGGTACGGGTAAAACAGCTGCGTTTGCCTTGCCTATCTTGCATTTGCTATCTGCCTCGGAAGCACCAACTTCGGGTGCTAATAACAAAGCCAATATTCGCGCGCTAGTGTTAACGCCCACTCGAGAATTATGCCAGCAGGTCTATAACAGTTTTGAAAAATATGCGGTCACCAGTTCTGTTTATATTGCTTTAGCTTATGGCGGAGTCAGCTTGGTGCCACAGATAAAAATGCTGGAGAAGGGCGGGGATGTTTTGATCGCAACGCCAGGCAGGCTTTTGGATTTAATTTCTAAAGGTGTCTTAGAGCTTGGGAATTTACAAACCCTAGTGTTTGACGAGGCAGATCGAATGCTAGATATGGGCTTTATTACCGACATAAACCGAATTTTGAAGCGAGTACCTAAAGAGCGCCAGACACTATTGTTTTCCGCTACGTTTGACGATGCTATTTTTAAACTTAGTAAAACTCTTCTGCGCGACCCAAAGCTGATTGAAGTAGATGCACGTAATACCGCAGCCTCTGAAGTAGAGCAGGTAGTTTATAACGTGGATGCGGATCGTAAACGTGAGTTGGTGTCTTATCTAATTGGTTCTAAAAATTGGCAGCAGGTACTGGTGTTTATCCGAACTAAGCAGGGTGCCGATGTACTAGCGAAAGAAATGTGTAAAGACGGCCTCAAGACACTCGCCATCCATGGTGACAAATCTCAAGGTAATCGAGAAAAAGCCTTACAAGAATTCAAAGATGGAAAGGTCAGAGTACTAGTAGCCACTGACGTTGCTGCCAGAGGCTTGGATATTGAACAACTAAAATATGTCATTAATTACGAACTGCCCTACATTGCCGAGGATTATATTCACCGCATAGGTCGAACAGGTAGAGCTGGGTCCTCTGGTTTGGCTATCTCGCTATTGGCACCAGAAGAGAACTACTTGTTAGAAGAAGTAGAGGCTGTGCTTAACGACAGGTTGGCTCAGCAATGGTTTCCAGGTTTTGAGCCTGACTTAACCCGAGAGATTCCAAAATCCAAAAAAAATAGCCGTGGTGCTCAAAAGCGTCGAGCGAAGGATAGGGCTTATGGTAACAGCACTGGTAACAAGAGGCGCAGGCAGTAAATGATTGGTATTTCCAATTAGCGACAAGGACTCTGAATGATTGACAGTCTGTGATATTGAGAAGAATTTGCCAAAGACCTCGACCCTTCTATGCTTAGAATAAAGCAAATGAAAAAGAGGCTAAGGCATGGCCATTACCCAAAGGCAAAAGCAGCTAGTAATAGAGAGTTTTAAGAAGGTAGAGCCCATTAGTGAAGTGGCTGCCGATATATTTTATAAAAAGCTGTTTGAGTATGACCCTTCTCTTAAACCTTTATTTAAAAGTGATATCAAAAGTCAGGGTAGAAAGTTAATGGCAGCTTTAAAGTTGGCCGTGAGCAGCTTGAATGATCTAGATGCCCTGGTTCCAGTTTTGCAAAAAATGGCGATAAAACATGTGGACTACGGAGTGAAAGTAGAAGACTACACTCCGGTGGGGAATGCATTGTTGTTTGCTTTATCACAAGGGCTTGGAGATGGTTTTACTCAAGAACTAAGAGGAGCCTGGGCTGATACTTATAAAGTAATGGCAACGGTTATGCGCCAGGCCGCCTATTCAAACTTTAACCCTGAGACATTTAAGAATCATAAATATTATGTTCATGGATGATCAGGGTGTAAGCCGGAGCCTAGCTTTCTTTTAATACCTCAATAAATTCAGTAGAAATATTTTGCTTGCAGTAGGCTAGGCCAAGCAAGTTCAGATAATCCATTCTGTCAGCTCGAATGGGGTCTATTTCAGGGGCCGTTAAGTTGTTGCTTTCATAGATAACTTTAATGCTATCCATAAACTCATCGCTACCACTCATGATTAGGGCTGCGCCGCCCACATCCGTTTTAACGTTAGAATTAAATTCGTCTGACAGGGTAATTGCCAAGACTACGGGTGTTTCACCTTGTGCGAAAAAACTATTGCGGGACTGGGTACGACTTTGAGCCCAGAAATAAGCGAGCTCTTTGCTTTGTGTGAGAAAAATTGGGTCTTTACGTTCTTTAAATGAATCACCGATGGTAGCCATAGTGCTTTTGGCTTTTTTTCTTGATTCAACGTCCCCAGATGATTTTAAGCCTTGCTTACTAATAGAATCGACCAGTCCGGATGCGGTTCCGTGATACCAGGTATTGCTGGTTTTAAAACCGGCCTGAGTGAGTAACTGGGCGGAATCTTGAAAGAAAGCTGGGGTTTGGCTATTTGACATGATGGACTTGGCTCCGAGGTTGTTTGCCGGCCGTGGCTTGCTGATTCTGGGCGGCGTACTGCAATGGTGCGATTATATCAGGCTTTATGGGGATTGTTGCCTGCCTATATGTATAGGCGATATAAGTAAAATTAATATTACCGGTAAAAATACTAATAGTTTTATATGAATAGTATTAATGGATAGAGGGTTGTTTAATTAGGTATTTTTATGGAAGTATCTTTTGCGAGATCGTCAGTAGTGCTTAAGCCCATCTAGCGGTAATCTCTAGTTCTTCTTCTATCGCTATTAATTTAGAAAATTGCTTCCTTCTGAATGAACTTGATCAAAGCTGGGAATAATGATTATGAAACACCTACGTACTTCCGATGAACGCTTTAAACGTCTGCCCAATTACCCCTTCGAGCCAAATTATGTAGAAATAGATGGCTTGCGTATGCATTACGTGGATGAGGGCCCTAAAGATGGCAAGGTTATATTGATGATGCATGGGGAGCCTAGTTGGTCATACTTGTATCGTTACATGATTCCTGTGTGTGCGGCTGCGGGGCACAGGGTGATAGCCCCTGACCTGATTGGTTTTGGAAAGTCGGACAAGCCCACAGAGATTGATGACTATTCATATCAAACTCACATGGACTGGATGAAGGCGTTTATAGAAAAGTTGAACCTCACCGATATTACTCTGGTGTGTCAGGATTGGGGCTCACTGATTGGTTTACGTTTGGCGGCAGAAAACGAATCTCGCTTTGCAGCCATTGTATTGGGGAATGGTATGTTGCCCACCGGAGATGAAGGAGAAATGCCGAAGGTATTTAAAATATGGCAAAACTTTGCCCGCTATAGCCCCTGGTTTCCTATTGCTCGAATAGTTGAAGGAGGCAGTTTCAAATCTTTCAGTAAAGATGAACGCCGTGCCTATGATGCCCCTTTCCCAAGTGCGGCTTATAAAGCAGGTGCCAGAGCTTTTCCTAGGTTGGTACCAACAGACGGTAATAATCCAGCTAGTCCAGCCAATCGGGCAGCATGGGAAGTATTAAAGAAATGGGAAAAGCCGTTTCTAACCACCTTTAGTAATGGCGACCCAGTTACCCGCGGCTTTGATAAGCTTTTTCATAAGATGGTGCCAGGTACAAAAGGGATGTCTCATGTGAAATTAAATGGTGGCCATTTCCTACAGGAAGATGCGGGGACAGAGTTTGCTCAGGCGGTTAACCAATTATTGGCAAGCTCTGTAGCTAATACAAAAACAGAAATGGCATAAAATAAAGGCGTAGCGGCACTTTTGATGTCGTAACTCGCTCAATAAAGAAAAGCTCCAATTTAGGGTGATTGTTGCTTCTATTCACTGGAGCAGGCTTGCCCAATGCCGGGACTGAACTAAGGTTTACAATAGGGTTTAGTCTAGTGAATGGAGCATAAATGGACGTTAGCGACGCTCGAAAACGCCGTAGCGCCATATTGAAAACGTTAAATATTCCGCCTGCGTCTGCCGCCAGTGATCAATTGCTTGAGCTGGTTAAGGATGAAGAGGTGGATATAGCGTCGCTTGCTCAAGCCATTCAGGCTGAACCAGGCATTACTGCCCGCGTCATTAGTATTGCCAATTCATCATTTTTTTCTGCTCCTAACCCAATTCATACTGTTGAAGAAGCCATGATAAAGGTGCTTGGTTTAAAAACCGTGCGCAGTCTGGTTATGAGTATGTTGCTAGGCCCCAAATTTAATACCAAGCCTTGCCCTGTCTTCTCCTTGCAAAGTTACTGGTGTCGTGCCCAGTCAGTGGCGCAATCAGCCGCTCTGTTAGCAAAGAAAATCAGTTTGATAGATGCAAACAAGGTCTATTTAGCGGGTCTGTTGCACAGTATGGGGCAACTTTTGTTGGTTCATCACTTCCCTAAAGAAATGAATAAACTGTTACCAGATTTAATCAAACTTGATAATCAAGAGCGCTTAAATCATGAGAGAAAAACCTTGGGCATTAATTCTTGTGATGCCGGTAGTTGGATTGCAAAACGGTGGGACCTGCCGGCGGAGACTGCGGTAACGCTACAGCATTATCTTGACCCCGAATATGAGGGCGAACATTGGGAGGTTGTGCGTACAGTGGGTTTTGTGGTGCGATATCTTCAGCAAGGTGAGCACAAAAAGATCAATGAAAAACAAAACCTCCCCGAGTCTGAAATCTTTGCCAGCTTATTTAATGTGGAATTGAATCAGCTGCAGTTATGGCAAGAAAATTTTGATGAAATAGAACAATCTGTAAGCGTACTTGCTGAGTTTTTAATTAGCCATGAATAAACAAAACAAAACAGTCGCGATGGAAGACGAGATGAGGGCGGGCTTACATAGCTCGCTAAATGCTATCACCTTATTGGTGGAGCATGGGTTGAATGGTTCATCTCGGCTTGAACTGATTGAAGAGGCCATGCTTATTCTTGTGCGTGATGAGAAGTTTGAATACTGTGCTTTTTTTAGTGAAGAATTTGGTCAGGCCAAGTTGGAAGGAAAAGTATCGGTAGATGAAGAATTTGGCATTACCCAGGAGGAAGATTTATTACCCAGTTTCATTTCTGAAGAAACAGAAAATATAGAGAGGTTATTTGCTACCTTAAAAGGCAAGCCGCTCCCCAGTGAAGATACTGTTTTTGAGATTAAAGGCCTTCACTGCAACATGATGTGCGCCAGTCTTAGTTCCCATGGGGTGGTATCTGGCTTGCTGGTGGCTTTTCATATTGAAAACGACTTTTTTGATGCTTGGCACGAGAGAACCCTAAAAACCTATTCGAAAACCCTGCAACACTTATTGGCAGGGCAGTGCAATATAAGTGAATTGGAAAAACAAGTTGAAATACGCACTCAAGAATTAAAGGCTGCTAGTGACGAAGCTTACAAGCACTCCCAGGCAAAGAGTGAGTTTTTAGCCAGTATGAGTCACGAAATACGCACGCCCATGAATGCCATTCTTGGTTTTAGCCAGTTATTACAAATAGATACCACAGAGCCATTAACCGAAGGCCAGGATGAATATGTTCAGCATATTCTTGAAAGTGGTAATCACCTGCTAGAGCTTATTGATGATGTATTGGATATGTCCAAGATTGAATCTGGCTTGGTAAAACTAAATAAACAGTCGGTCTTCTTATATAAAGTAATTGAAGATATTAGCTACATGTATGCATTAAGGTGTAAGGACAAAGGATTGCAGTGGAGGGTGGTTAATGATTTAGAAAAAAATACCTTAGTCCATATGGATGTTCAAAGAGTTCGGCAAATATTGGTGAATCTCATTTCCAATTCAATTAAGTTTACTGAATCTGGTTTTGTGGAGTTGAAAGTTAATCAACTTGCACAGGGTGATTATCATTTTGAAGTCAATGATAGCGGCATGGGCATGAGTGACAGTGAAATGGCTGAGGTATTTGAGCCTTTTGTGCAAAAGGGGGCTGGAATAAAGCACGGTGGTACAGGCTTGGGTTTATCTATATCACAAAAACATGCACAGTTAATGGGAACTGAAATTAAAGTAAAATCTAAGTTAAATAATGGCGCCAGCTTTAGTTTTGAATTACCACTGGAGAATACCAATGAAAGTGCCAAGGAGCCCAAGAAGGTAGTGAGCCATTTAGTCGAAGGGCAAAATATTAGGGCTTTGGTGGTGGATGATGAAAAGACCAGCCGTGTGCTTTTACTCGGTTTACTTGAAGGAATAGGGATTCAGGTATACGAAGCTAGTAATGGGGTTGAAGCATTACGACAGTTAAAAAATAACCCTATCGATATTATCTTTCTGGATATTCAGATGCCCATCATGACCGGGTTGGAGGCACTCAATTATATTGTGAAAATGGTCGATAAACCCAAGTGCGTGGCAGTATCTGCATTTATTAAAGAAGAAGATGTTAAGCGTTATCGGGATTCAGGTTTTCATGATGTGATCACCAAACCTTTTCAGTTTGATACCATTTTTAACTGTCTACAAAAGCAGCTTTCGGTAGAATTTAAATATAGATAAGCCCCTGTTTAACCCCGGCTTCACTCTAAACTAAATAACTTTGCTCTTACCATCGCTCTATATTGGTTGGGCGAGGTACTTAATAATCTTTTGAATAGTTTATTGAAGTGAGCCAAGTCCTGATAACCCACTTGCTCCGAAATTTCATGGATTGTTAAGTTACTGGTCTTTAATAATTCTTTGGCTGTCTCTATTCGAATCTGCTGCAAATAATGAAGAGGAGTGGAGCCTGTTGCGTCTTTAAAGCGTCGATTAAAACTGCGTACGCTCATTTTAAATAACTCTGCCACGTCACTTAATACAACGTTTTTACTGAAATTATCCTGAAGCCAAACCTGTGTTTGCATGATGTCTTCATCAGGGTGGTGGCTCTTACCATCTATAAAGCTGGTGCTTTTGTAAGACTTTCGAATTTCATGGGAAAAGTGTCGTTCCACATGGATAGCCGCTAATTTGTTATATATTTTCTGTATTAAATAAACCGTGAGGTCAGCCAGTGAATTTACACTGGCCGCGCTGTATAAATTGCCAGTCTGCACAATAAAATACTGCCGCTTTAATTGTACTTTAGGATAATCCCGCTGGAATCGATCAAAATAATACCAGTGAGTGGTGGCGGGTTTGTTATCTAGCAATCCAGCCTCAGCCAAAAAGCAAACCCCCGTTCCCACGCTGCAAATTATGGCCCCTTGCTTGTGGTGATGCAGCAGCCAATTCATAAGACGTTTGTTTTTTCTTAGAGCTGCCTTGGGGTTACGCCAAAGTGCGGGTAAAAAGATGATGTCGGTTTGCATGACATCTTCAATGCAGGCGTCGGGGTTAATATCAAATCCAGCCCCCGTTGTGACTTTGTTGGTATTTAACCCGACGCTTTTAATATTTAAACTGGGGGCATTTCTATTTTCAACTTGAGCAGCACTTTCACCGGCCTTCAGCATTTCAAGGGGCAGCGAAGCACTGGTGGCCAGCATCTGATTGCAAAAGAAAAAGGTGATGTTTTGCATATTCTACGCTCATGTAAATTAATGGCCAAAATGCCTTTGGTTTTGGCCTTAATGCCTAATAGTTAGTGACTATATGGCCTTCAGAGTCATTTATATAGCCAATATTAGCACTAATAATGCACTTGGCTAGTATGGCGTAATTAATGGCTAAAATGCCCGGGCTGAAATTATAAATCCTCCTTAAACTGTTGGTATTAGCTGGTTTATCAAAGAGGAAAGACTCATTGAAAGTCAGAAAAAATACATATTTAAGGGGTATTAGTATGGCTTCCTTGCCGGTCATTGTAGGATTTGGTGGTTATAATTCTGCAGGGCGCAGCTCATTTCACCATGGTTACCAAAGGATGGTGATAGAGAGCTTACCAGTACAAGAGCGTCGAGAAACTCTTGCTGACTTGGCCATCCTGATGGGCATGTTGCGTTTTGAATCGGGCCAATACCTGGATGAGAATGACCAAACTTATACCCTGAGTGAGGTTGATGAAAAGCTTGCCAGTCAAATTTTAGATCGCTCTTTGGTTCGACGTATTGAAAACCAATACTTTGATGTGGATGCTCTTCATTGGCAAAAGGACGTAACGCTAACCCCCACAAGCTCGCAGGATCAGTCATTTACGTTAACTAAAAAGCAATTACCGGTGCCGGTGCCCAAAAACTGGCAAGTTACCGAGATCGATTCAAAGCAGGTAGAAGTCACCATTAGCGGTGAACTAAACATGAAGATGGATAGTTACCGCGAGATGAGTGTTAAATCTGCCGGGCAATTACCATCCGGTTTTGATCCGGCTAAACACTATAAATCTCGCTTTCACCCTCGCGCTCTGCAAATGGCTATTCTTGGCGCATCTGATGCAATTCATTCCATTGGCATTGAGTGGCAAACCATAATGGATTCAGTGCAACCCGATGAAGTGGCTGTTTATTCCAGTAATGCCATGAGCCAGCTTGATGAGCCGGGTTTGGGCGGCATGCTCCAGTCTCGTTTAAAAGGTGGGCGGGTAACGACCAAGCAATGTCCTTTGGGGCTTAACTCCATGCCTGCAGACTTTGTTAATGCCTATGTGTTGGGGAGCCTGGGTTCTACCGGCGCCATCACCGGAGCCTGCGCCAGTTTTTTATATAACCTGCGGGCAGGTATTGAAGATATTGCCAGCGGTCGCCGTCGTGTGGTGGTGGTGGGCAACAGTGAAGCGCCGCTGACGCCTGAAATAATTGATGGCTATGCCACTATGAGTGCTTTGGCCAGTGTCGAAGGGCTAAAGAAGCTGGACGGGGTTGAAGTACCTGATTTTCATAAGACAAGTCGTCCATTTGGGGAAAACTGTGGTTTTACCATTGCAGAATCAACCCAGTATGCGGTTTTGATGGACGATAAGTTAGCCATTGAACTGGGTGCCGATATTCACGGCGCCGCCACCGATGTATTTGTGAATGCCGACGGTATTAAAAAATCCATATCTTCTCCTGGTGCTGGTAATTACGTCACCATGGCCAAGGCAGTGGCGGCAGCACGAGCCATGTTAGGAGATGAAGCGGTTCAGAAGCGAAGTTTTGTTCAGGCACATGGCTCCAGTACACCGGCCAATAGAGTGACAGAGTCGGTTATATTTGATTCCGTCGCTAAGGCTTTTAATATCGAAAAATGGCCAGTCACGGCAATTAAATCTTATGTAGGTCACTCATTGGCCCCCGCGAGTGCCGATCAGTTAATGGCAAGCTTAGGTGTGTTTAAACATGGGATTTTACCTGGCATTAAAACCATCGATAGTGTGGCTAAAGATGTTCATCAGCAACGACTTGATATCGCCTTACAGGATAGAAAGGAAGCTGCGGGTGCTTGGGATGTGGCCTTTTTAAATTCAAAAGGTTTTGGCGGCAATAATGCTACGGCTACTGTTTTATCGCCTCAAGTGGTTCAGGGAATGCTAACAAAACGTTATGGTCAGGAAGTGATGAATGACTATGAAAAGAAACGTGAAATAACTCGAAATAAAGCCAATGCTTATGATGAAAAAGCCACTAAGGGAGACTTAAATGTTATTTATCGTTTTGGTGAAAAAATGATTGATGAATCTGAAATTAAACTATCAGATAAAGCGATTGCCATGCCGGGTTATAAAAATGAAATACCTCTTCCTCAACACAATCCATTCTCAGATATGTTCTAGAAAGAATAGCTTGGAAAATATAATCTTAGCAATTTAAGAAAATAAAAAAGAGAGGCTAGCCTCTCTTTTTTATTTTTTTTAAATTATATATCTAGGAAAGCCTTGGGCTAAAAGCTATTGATTCTCCAAGTGGTACAGCGCTGAAAATATTGCTGTTGGCAATGAAATCCTGCACAAAAAAATGTTCAAATTGAACCGGGCTCGGCTGTTTTTTGAAAATTCCCGCAAAGGCCTGTCCATCTTTATTTTGGCAGGCGCCTAAACGTTGCATCACGTCGTTCACGTAAGCCTGCAAACTAGTCTCATCTAGAGTGAGCTTGGGCAAACGTTGCTTCAGTATGGCAATAATAGCGTGCTCACTTGGTCCACCTTTGATGGCATTCAAAGCAAATGCCGAACTCATGGTGACTGCAGTGCCCGCCGAAACCGCCAAAGAGGTGGTCATAAACTTTCTACGATTAAGCGTCATGCTCATAATAGTGTCCTTTTATAGCATTGTTTAGTGAGAAGGTTAGTTGAAAAAAAACTCCTCTTATTACGGGTGATAGTTAAATGTTAGTACTCTGTGGTATCGCTGAAGGTAGAAGAACCTTGTAAGGTTTCTCTAAGCTTGCGTTACGGATATTGATGTTGTCTTCAATGGTGGTCAAAGCGGCTTTGAAATTCGATAACGGGTTTACCACGCTAAGATCACCAAAGTGGCCAAAGTTATACTCTCCCAATTGGGTGTGATAGA
>ERZ1027231.242-NODE-242-length-21700-cov-24.979533_pt1 | contig 21700 bp, 19 predicted proteins | sample MGYA00520866_ERZ1027231 | MGnify/ENA primary metagenome ERZ1027231 (study PRJEB33311, sample SAMEA4378411) | marine metagenome | biome: Marine biome; feature: Fjord; material: Water | collected 2014-07-20T08:00:00Z/2014-07-... | depth 75 m ...
CTTCGCAAATTCAGTTTAATGAATGCCGGTGTCCCCCGTTAATGATGAAGAGCCGCTTTAGGCAGAATTCCCTATATAAACAGCAAGATAACATTTAAAGCGCACACAAAAGTCAGCGATGTTACCGTGCTATTTTAATGTTAATGATTATAATTTGGAGTCGGCTCAAATTGGGGGTTTTAATGAAGCTATAACAACTAGATACCCCCAAACAGCCCTTCCCCTCTCGCATCTACTCCAACACTGGGAATAACGCATCGCTGCAATATAGACAGGCACTAAACACGGACGCAAAATAGAATGACAACCGCTGAAGGCGGGGTCCTGATATGCCTATACAAGCCAATAACATGTATAAAAAACCGGACTTTTTATACATGTCGTCAGGACGTGTACATTTTTGGCCATTTTTTAAACATATCGGCCTATCATGTCGATGCCATCGACAAGATAAAATAACGTCAGCTCTTATTTTATTTTTCCATCTAAGTTGAAATAGCGTGCACTCTTAATTTACGGAAGCAACAATGGAAAGAGGTCTCACCAGGCAGTAAGTATCCAGTGCCGACGGCGTAAACTGCAGCGCCATGCTGGCGCTTGGCGACCTCGGCACAACAGGTGCTCAACGTGCTGTTTAGCAGCCCATAGCCAATATCAATAGCTTGGTAAAAGGCAGCAGCCTCACTCCCGCGACAGTCGGTAAGGTAATGGACCGCCTCCCCCAGGCATGGCACTGGTAAAAGAACTCACGGGGCAAAAGCGGAATCCCATTTTTGCTTACAGCGTCTACATTGATATTTTAAATCAGGATCAGTCATGACTCAGAGCGACATTGCTAAAACGCGCCAAATCTAGCATTCAAAAAAACTAGGCCTCTTTACCTTGAGCGAAATTGACGCGATACTCGGTCAGCTGGAAGGCAGCTCCAAGAACGCCATACAATTTGGTTTTTGGACAGGATTACGCACCTCGGAGCTATTAGGCCTGAGATGGGAAAACGTATCGCTAGAGGAAGGAACCGCAGTGATTAAGGAAGCTCCTGTACACGGAAAGATGAAGCAGGCAAAGACTAAGGCTGGTGAGTATAAAATCACGCTTCATGAAGAAGCATTGTTCGCGGCAAAAGCACAACTTGCCATCCGTACGGAATCCCCCTTTGTTTTCCACGACCCGAAATCTCTTAAACAATGGGCGTCTGACCAACCTTTCTGGAAGCGGGTGTGGATACCTGCGTTCATTTCCGTAAAAGTGAAATATCATGAGTGCTATCAAATGAGGCACACATTCGCATCAAGAATACTTTCCGACAATCGTAACCCAGTATGGCTCGCAAGCCACATGGGGCATACCGATTGAGGGATGATTAGAAAAATATATAGGAGATGGATAATCAATGATCAGTGAAGCAATGACTTCAATAAAAGCCCAGCTATACGATAGGGTATCGTCTCCGCTATTCGGCTCCTTTGCATTGTCATGGATTCTATGGAATCATAAATTTTTAATAATTACTTTCGCTGACGACTCATTGTGGAGTCGTCTCGGGGATCTTTCAAACCTATATCCAAGCCCCCTAGACTATGCTCTTCACTTCATAATTTATCCTGCAATAAGCGCCGCGCTCTATATCTTTATTTATCCATACCCAGCGTTTCACGCATATAAAATGTGGGGAGAGTATGAGAATAAGATGCAAGGAGAAAAAGAACGCCGAAGTAAAAATCAGTTACTAACTAGAGAGCAGTCATTCAAGATTTTAACCAAAATAGCTCAACTTGAATCGGAATATGAAAAAATGATAGCCGATAGGGACGAGAAAATAGAAGCACTAACCGACACCGTATCTGAACTTCAAAACAATTTAAATAATTATAAATCAACCACAAAACCTGAAGAATCTGAAGAATCTGAGTCGCGGGAAAAGGAGACTGAAAGATTCATAACAGAACCAAATGATTGGATAGGAAATCTAAACGATACGGACAAAGAAATTGTAACTAAAATTCTTAAAGAGCTTTATGAAAGCCACCCTAAACTAAGAGATTTGACAGAATTTTCATCTAGCATAGCAAATTCTACCGGAAAAAGAATCAACACAGCAAAGATTGATTTATGGATTAAAAAAATGCAACGCGATAAAATTCTAATCAATTCCAGCCAATTTAGACTCGACCTCAAAGGATTAGAGATTGCCGAAAAATTATTCTAAACGGGGCAACGATGACACAACTCGACGTAACTCATTGGCATTTACATGAATAACTCAGGCTCAATTCCGGTCGGCCAACAAGAAACTAACAGGTTTGTTTTTCTGACCTTCTTCATCAAAGGTACATAACAATATAAAAATGACAACATAATGGCCACCGGCACGAATTAACTGTCAGTACTAGCCCCCATAAGCCAAACTACAAACCGAACCTACCCTGCACCAAACACACTAACCTTCTAGCAAGCTCAACTTGTTGTGAATAGCATGATGAATAAATGATAGCTTTTTTCGTACCGGCTTAGACAACACAAAAGGATAGGCGTCGCTCATGCCCATACTTCTATTTAAAGAGTTTAGAATCACTGAGAACTCCATCCACGCATCTAGTACAGATGTGATTGATGTTTGAGAATAAAAGAACTTCGAGTCTTGAGGTAAATTTAATTCATCAGTTTCTTCAGCGTCCGCCGCATCGCCGGTAATTGAGCCAGTAATTGAGAAGTTTTTAGCAGTTTCTAATGTATCCATGATATGCATGTAATGTGCCCAGGTCTCTGCCCAATCCTCATATGGGTGCATGGTGGCGTATTCACTAATAAATTCATCACGCCAATTATCAGCAGGCTTATTTTCGTAGTACTTTTTCAAGGATTCTTGATAATCAAGCTCATCATCACCAAAGTATTCTTTGCTTAGCGCATGCTTTTTCTCTGAGCCAACAATCAATTGGTCAAAGTAGTAGTGACCTAGCTCATGACGGAAATGCCCGAGCAAAGTTCGATAACGCTCATTCATTGCATGCTTTGTCTGCGAACGAGCAACATCGTCGGCTTCCGCCAAATTAATAGTAATATGGCCACAGTCATGGCCGGTAAAAACAGATTCAGAATAGTCTAACTTACTAACAAAATGGTCATTCACATCGCGATCGGTAGTAAAGTCAAAACTCAATCCATTCTCCGGGTCCTGCCTAAGATTACGCAGCGGCAGAGATAAAGCCTTTAGGGTATACAATGCCCGACGTTTAGCTGCCTCCATTTTCTGCCACAAGGGGATGTGCTCAACAATAGATAAGTCTGGAACCGTTTCATTAAAACGACAAGCAAAACACAAAACTTCATCATTGCCGTCCTCGGGCACAAGATCATCCAAATTAACCATGCCATTGCATACATTAAAGTTGGCATTATTGTCACACTTTTGGTAACGAACCGCTGACTTACCGGCTTTGAAATAGCATCCACTTTCTTCATCAAAGTCATACGGCTCTACCTTATTAAAAGCATCATCTAGCCCAACAACTCTTTGACATGAAACACAGCTACTGCTTTCAAAAAACAGCAGCTGCTTATTATCACAGCTACATCTAAAGGTTTTCATAGGTTTTCTCAATTTTATATCGTGTTGAAATAACAGACGATCAACAGGGCACTTCGCTACCGTCCCAGGAAAATACCTTTCCGCTATCTGCTACCGTAAGCCCTTGTAAAACGTCGATCATTTTCCTTGCCGAGTAATCCGCATTAAACAATTTATTACTGGGAACGCGCTGCTGGAAGGGCTGTGACAAATTGGTATCCACGGTGCCGGGGTGCAGCCCCACTACAATGGCTTGTTTTTTACGCCACGCGACTTCAATGCTGGCGGTTTTTATTAGCATATTCAGCGCGGCTTTGGCGGCACGATAAGAATACCAGCCACCCAGACGATTATCTCCGATACTGCCAACGCGGGCCGAAAGCGCGGCAAACACTGCCCTCTGCTTAAGCTGAAGCTTGGGCAAAAAATACTTGGCAACCAACGCGGGACCGATTGTATTGGCAAGAAAACTCCGCTGGAAGTTTTCAGCACTTAAATCGCGCAATGATTTTTCCGGCATCAAATCGCTTTCATGAAGTATTCCGGTGGCAACAATAACACAATCCAATAGGCCGTTTTTTGCGCTCTGCTCCGCAGCCTTTTTGATGGATTCTTCATCAGCAAAATCGACTCTGCCGTAATGCACATTAGCCAACTTGTTTTTTATTTCTGAACGAGAAAATGCATGGATTATATTGCTGGGATCAGCAGCAAATATGTTAACAAAGGCAGCGCCAAGACCACCAGAGGCACCGATGATGACAATATTTTGGTTTGGCATATTTACGCTCTATTAGTTAGGCCTATTTTGCAAAGAGTCACCGGTAACGACCCGAGCAAGCAATCATTGCTGTCGCCGTGTATTGCACTTTACGTATAGTTACATGCTGGCGCACAAAATGAATCAAATTTCCATCACTCCTGACGTGAGATCCCGCACCTTAATTCCGAGCGATGACGGCAAGCACCGGTCTTTCACGTACGCCAAATACCAATCAGCTTGCCCCAAAGCGTGATCCCGAGCTTATTAGCTCGCGTATCCCAACGACGACATACCGTGTTAGTAGCTGGATTGTTGATCACGGTATTGTGGTCTTAGAAGGGGACTATTGTAATCCGGTGCTAAGCGGGGGTATAAGCGAGGGTAACTGGATATAAGGACGTAGCACAGCCAATGAAGGCCGATAAAGATCCTGATAAATACGAGTACTTAAAGATTCCCGACTACTTAATGCCGAAGCCAAGAGTCTATGGGCGATCTTCTTGCCTATGGTGGCCAGCGGCGCTGTTGAAATATTTTGTATTGCCCTATTTATACCCTATAGGGCTTATTCGCGGCCGATGGATTAGCGATATTCGGGCCTGATGTTACGATAAGCGCCACACCGCTATTGGTAAGCTAATTATTACTGGATCACCCTGCACCTCAAGCCCGGCGCCCCATAATTTTGCAGCCAATGTCCGTGAATTTAGAAACAATCGTTGCATTGCTGCGCCATTCACCCCAGTCTACAATTTGTCATTTTCGTGTCATAGCGACGTGCAATTCTAATAAATAAGCCGTCCTTTAAGATAAGTAGGGAAGAATACTATGGGTCAACGTAAATCCCGTCGCGGATTATCGCGCCGCAGTTTTTTACGAAGAATAGGCCTTGGCGGCGCCGCAGTTGGCGCTGTAGCAGGCTCTACCGCCACGGTGAGTATTGCGGCATCGACATCTGACAAGAAGGCGATATCCCAAGCTTTGTCGCCTTTTCAGCACGGTGTGGCTAGCGGTGACCCACTGCAAAACGCCCTAATTATTTGGACTCGGCTTAGTGTTGAAGACCGCTTGCCCTGCGATGTGAGCTGGGAGGTGGCCGAGTCACCCTCGTTTAGCAGTACAGTGGCGCAGGGCGTGTTTACCACCGACAGCAGCCGGGATCATACCGTGAAAATAGACGTGACCGGCCTCTCGCCGGAAACAAGCTATTACTATCGCTTCTCGGCTTTGGATTTTGTTAGTCAAATCGGCCGGGGCCGCACCTTACCCCAGGGCGGGGTCGATCACCTGCGCTTGGCGGTATTGAGTTGCGCGAGTATTCCCCACGGTTTCTTTAATGCTTACCGTCGCGTTGCCGAGCGCCCCGACCTCGATTGCGTAATTCACTTAGGCGATTACATTTACGAATACGGCAACGATGGCTATGGCAGTGATGTGCAGGCTGGCGGCCGCATTTATGAACCCAGCCACGAAATGGTGAGTTTGTCTGACTACCGTCGTCGCCACGCCCAATACAAACGGGATTTAGATTTGCAGCGCTGCCATCAACAACATCCGTTTATTTGTGTATGGGATGACCACGAGTTTACCAACGACGCTTGGATAGATGGCGCTGAAAACCACAACGACGGTGAAGGCGACTGGGCCCAGCGCTCGTCCTTCGCATTGCAAGCGTATAGCGAGTGGATGCCAATTCGCTTACCGGAGCCGGGCAATCGCGCGCGCATTTACCGGCAATTCCGCTTTGGTGATTTGTTAGACCTCATTATGCTCGACACGCGCTTTGTCGGCCGCGACCAGCAGCAAGCCGGTAGTATTCCCGCGCAAACACCGGGCCTCGGTGGCTTTGGCTTTATTGACGCCGGCGACATTGCCAGCCCAGATCGCGGACTACTTGGCGATGCGCAAACTCAGTTTTTAAGCACTGCGCTGAGCAGCAGTTCTGCCCAGTGGCGATTCCTCGGCCAGCAAGTGATGTTTGGCCAGTTAAAACTCATTGGCGAACCCAATGCGCTAAATATAACGAACCCCGGAGGCCAAGGCGGCATATTCTTAAATACCGATCAATGGGATGGCTACCCCCGCGCTAGGGAAGAGGTTTGGAAGATGATTCGCGGTAATGGCGGCGCAGCAGTCGACAATGTGGTGGTGCTAACCGGCGATATTCACACGGCGTGGAGCATGGACATTAATGAAGACCCAAATAACCCGATAGCCTACAACCCGCTTGATGGTAGTGGTTCGATGGCGGTGGAGTTTGTGGCAACGTCGGTGTCGTCGCCGGGGCTAGACGAGGTGCGCGAGCTTGGTGAGGAGGGACTGAAGATTGTGAATCCTCATATGAAATACATTAATTTACGCGAACACGGCTATTTATTATTAGACCTAACGCCTGAGCGCTGCCAGGGCGAACACTGGTTTGTCGACGCCATTGACGGGCCATCGCGCGGCGAAAGCTTGGCTGCGGCGCATTTTACCGCCAGTGGCGAAAATCGTCTGCAGAGTGCAGCTGGGGCCAGTGCGGCCAAAGCGAATCCACCCGCACCAGCACCGTACGAGGGAATACCGCTATGAATAAATTATGCGTCTTTATTGCGCCAATGCTCTTAGCCGCATGTGGTGGTGGCTCCAGTTCCAGCTCGCGAGATGCCGGCGTACCGAGTACACCGGCCGCGCCTCAGGCTGAGCAAACCCTACGATTTATTGCCATTGGCGATACCGGCACCGGCAATGATGGCGACGCCACGCACCTGCAATACCAAGTAGCCGAGATGCTAAAACAGGTTTGCGAAATGCGCGGTTGCGACTTTGCGGTATTAGCTGGCGACAATATGTACGAAAGCGGTGTTGACGGCACAGACGACCCGCTATTTGCCGATGCCTTTGAGCAACCCTACGGCGATATTGGCATTCCGTTTTATGTGGCGCTGGGTAATCACGACAACTCGGTTACGCTAATTGGCGAGGGCTCACAAAACGCCAAGGGCGATGTGCAAGTACAATACACCGACGTGTCGCCGTCGGGCACGTGGAAAATGCCAGAGCGTTTTTACACCCAGACCTTCACTGGCAGCGTTGGCGACGACGTATTTGCGCAATTGTTCACGCTAGACTCTAGCCCAATCAGTCACTTCTTTGACGACACCAGTTCGCAGTGGAGTGGCGATGCCCTAGACGCCTATATTCTCAGTCAGGCGAATTTTATGCAGGAGCAGCTGGCCACCAGCAAAGCCAAATGGAAAATTGCCCTTGCTCACCACCCCTATATTTCGAATGGTCAACACGGCAATGCTGGCCAATATGATGTGGGCACCGCGCCCGACCCCTGTCTTGGCGTGGGCGACGTTATGCTCAGCAGCAGCTGCCGTGGCGCTGACTACAAGGCCTTTTTGGAGGCGACGGTGTGCGACGAGGTCGACCTGTTTATAACCGGCCACGATCACGAGCTGTACTGGTTTAAACCGCAAGCAGGCTGCGGCAAAACCCAGCAGATTGTCTCTGGCGCGGGGGCAAAAAGCCGTGAGGTATTTGATGCCACCCGTAACGATGCCTATTTTCAGCTGGGTATGAGCTGGGGCTTCTTTTGGATTGAGCTGCGCGACGACCGCTTGGTAGGCGCGGCCTACGCCCTCTACCCAGACGGCAGCTTTTACAATGCCGACGACCAAGGACGACCGCTGCCGGTGTTTGAACAGGTGTTGATGAAGCAACCATGAAGGCTTTCTTATTTACGGTAGGCTTGCTGGTATTGCTTGGCTGCAGCGATAACAGCCAGCGCTACCATAATGCCCGCTTCGACTTTAGCTTGCAGCTGCCCAGCGATATGCAGTGGCGCGAAGATTACTTGGGCAGCGCACTGGTAATAGAACCACGCGCCGACTCTGCACTGGCAGGCAAGCTCCGCTACCTGAGTGTCGATGTGAATGACGCGAAAGCTACCACCAACAGTCTAGAAGACTACAGCCAGTTCCGCCTGAGCGAATTACAGCGTTTTGCGCGGCGCAGCGAGATTCATCAACGCGAAACCCGCAGCCTAGCGGGCTACCCCGCACAGCGTTTACGCGCTAGCGTTCAATTCGGCGCCCAAGAAAATACGCTACTACTTTATTACCTGCTGGCCGATGGTCGCGGCTATACCCTTACCGCGGCGTTTGCGCCCAATAACGACCAAGACAGCACTGCGCAAGTCGACGCCCTTATCGGCAGTCTGCGCCTGCCAACGCCTTAGCAAAGGCGCGGGCATTGCTAAGGCGCGGTTTGCCAGCAGAACATCGCCAGTTTTTTGCCCATAATCGTGGTGAGTAAATATTCGTCACTCGCCCTCAGTAAGATCTGAGCTGCTCATGGTGTGGTTTAGCCAGCGTTCAAAGGCATCGCTTTTCGAATTGAGTTCGTCGGCATTTGCGCCAGTGACTTCTCAGAATACCAGGATGCGTTTCGATACGCCGAACACGGCTTTATCGTGGCAGACGGCTTGGATTTGCTAAAAGTAAAAGAATCAGTCTAACATCGAAGCAAAGAGCTATAGACCAAGGGCTCGCCGAGCCCGCTTTTTAAGCATGCTCTAAAAATAATGAGTAAACGTTGGGTTTAATTATGCTTCTAGTGCTTAATTGTTTTAGCCTTTTAATAGTTTTAGCGACCCTGCTGCCTATATCTCGACATCCACACTGGATAGTCAGAGGCATGGACTTCCCCCGTTTGCAAATTGCCGTTATTGCAGCCCTTGTATTGCTTGCCGATTTTATTTTTATGGATCTTCACGCGTCAGTCACTTGGGCGCTAATAAGCGTGACAGCAATATGCTTGATATGGCAGTTATGGTGGATATTGCCTTATACGCCGTTATGGCCTAAAGAAGTAAAGACAGCCACAGACGGCAGCCCGGAGAGACAGCTCAGCATCCTCACCTCTAATGTGCTGACGCCCAACCGTAACGCCAACGCGCTGATCAAACTGGTCAAGCTGCATCAGCCAGATATTCTCGTCACACTGGAGTCGGACCAATGGTGGGAAGATCAACTTAGTGCGCTAGAACCAGATATGCCCTATTGCGTAAAATGCCCCCTGGATAATTTGTATGGCATGCATGTCTATTCAAAACTTCCTCTGGAAGCACAAGAGATCTCTTATTTAGTCGAGCAAGACGTGCCATCGATACACGCCTCTGTGGTATTGAGAACAGGCGACAAGGTTCGCGTACATTTCATCCATCCGGCACCGCCCAGCCCGACTGAAAACCCTGAGTCGGCTGAGCGGGATGCCGAGTTGGTCTTGATCGCTAAAAGTGTCAGCGATAGCGATCAGCCTGTCATTGTGACCGGAGATCTTAACGACGTTGCCTGGTCGGCCACAACGCGGCTTTTCCGTAAAATCAGTGGTTTATTAGACCCCCGTGTGGGCAGGGGAATGTACAATACCTTCCATGTTGACTACCCCTTGCTGCGCTGGCCCTTAGATCATTTATTTCATAGCCAGCATTTTGTATTAATATCTATAAAACGCTTGCCCTCAATAGGCTCTGATCACTTTCCCCTGCTAACTAAGCTACTATTCGTTCCGCAGCGCGGTGACAATCAAGAAGGCTTGCAGGCTGATGCCGCAGACCATGAATGGTCAAAAGAGATTGCTGAAGAGCAAAACGTCAGTAAACATGATGTGCCTGAGCCCGGCGAGTAAGCGAAGGGAAATACCCTACGCTTACGAGCTCGTTTTGGCGCGGACGAATAATTGCCCTAATCCCTAGGGTTCCCCGTTAACTCCCTATTGATGAGAAGCCGATTCGCGATGAACAACACGATCAAGGAGAGCAAAGAAGCACGACAGCGAAAAGTACTTGAACGCTTGGAAAAGTTTAGTCACTTTACCGACAGCAGTATTGGCATACCCTTTACAAAATTTCAGCTCGGCGCAGAATCTGTGATCGGTATGTTACCCGTAGTAGGCGACATAGCCGGTCTGATCTTGTCTTCTTATGTATTAGTCGAAGCACAACGCGTAGGTGCAACGAAGGAGGTAAAACTCCGAATGTTGCGCAATATAATTATCGACTTTGTGGGGGGCCTGCTGCCGGTAGTAGGTGATGCCTTCGATGCCATATTTAAGGCCAACACCCGTAATACACATTTACTGAAAAGCTATCTGGAAGAGCAACTTGCCACTGAGCCCCCTGCACCGCCCTTTCCCTGGCGAACTTTAATTGGCTTGTCGATTTTTTTTGCATTGTTGACGGGCGGATTAACGCTGCTTTTCTAAGCCGGTGAAAATTTATTCTCCGGGCACTATCCAATGGAACATTAACGCCTGCTTGCCCATAATGGTTGTTGGAATAGTTTCATCACAAACATCCCCAGCCATGCCATAACATACGTGGAGCGGCAGTAGATGCTCTTCTCTAGGATGGCAAAAGCGAGCAAAAGGCGCAGCCTCCCATTGCACTAAACGCTCCCGTCGATCCGTTTCGCTTATATCGCCACTGGCGAGGGTTTCGGCTAACCATTGTTCAAAGGCCGCATTTTTCTGATCAAGCTCATTTTGCTCTGCAGAAAAAAACGCCGGTATATTGTGAAACGACGCACCCGACCCGATCACTAATAAATTATCCCATTGCAGTGCACGCAAGGCCCGCCCCATTGCGAGATGCTCTGCAGCATTTAATGATTGCGTTAAGGAGATTTGCACACAGGGAATATCCGCGTCTGGATACATAATTTTTAAGGGTACAAACATTCCGTGATCAAAGCCTCGCGACGAATCGAGCGCAGCATCAATACCCGCATTCGCGAAGGATTGGTAAACCTGCTCGGCAAGCTCAGGTTCTCCCGAACAGGGGTATTGAATCTGGTAGGCCTCAGCGGGAAAGCCACCGTAATCATAAATAAGTTGCGGCGTGTTGCCAGCAGTAATACTCGGTACGCGCGCCTCCCAATGAGCGCTAATCACCAGCACTGCACTTGGTTTACCAATCCGCTTGGCAAACGCCTGCAAGGTAGCCACCATGTCACGGTGCCCAGGGTCGCCCAATAGCGGCATTGGCCCAGCCCCGTGAGAGATATAAATAATATTCTGCTTGATTGCCATTTACTCTCGCTACTTTTATCGCTCAATTCGCGGCAGAATAGCATTTGGCTGAATAGCTAACCACAGGGGATAAACCCGTTTGCGCACCGCCATTACATAGACCATTTTAAATAATGACAGAATATTGGGTATTGCTCGTTATTCTTACGAAGCGTTAAATTACACATAAAAAAAGGCGAGCCAATACTAGCTCGCCGCCTCCGTATCACCGGCACTACACCATTGTTAGCCCACGACTAATATCTTACCGTCACGACCACCCTCGGCCGCCGCAGCAACAGCCTGCTTAATTTCGCTAACGGGGTATTCAGCATGGATTGGGGTATGCAATTTACCTTCAATTATGTATTTAGTGATTTTACCAAATACCGCCATTTGCTGCTCTGGTGTCGCGGTGCGGAACCAGCGTGCCAGCCAGAAACCTTTGAGGGTAACATCGCTAAACACCAAGGATTTTGCCGACAAATGGCAGGGCTCACCACTCATCAAACCGTAATTCACCAAAGTGCCACCCACAGCAAGACAGGCGCCAATGCGATCTGTTGCCGCGCCACCAATGGCGTCAATCGCCAGCTTTGGTAGTTTATCGCCGGTAATTTTAGCGACCTCTTTAGCGAGGCCTGGGCCGTCGACCAGCACCACGTCGCCCCCCTGGGCCTTTACACCTTCGATGGCAGATTCGCGGCGAACAATATTAATGGTTTTCAGGCCTTTAATTTTGGCGAGCTGAACAAGGTAGCTACCCACCCCTGAGTTAGCTGCATTTTGAATGACCCAATCACCCGCTTCTAGATCAACAAACTGCTCAAGCATCAGCAGTGCCGTTGGCGGATTAATGCTCATCATTGCCAGCTGCTTCGGATCGGCCTCATTGGGTACTGGTATAAGCTGAGCGGTCTTACACACTATGTGGGTAGACCAGGTACCAACCCCCACGGGCAACATCACGTTTTGACCTACAGCTGGGCCTTTGCCGCCTAGCTTCACGATTTTACCCACGCCTTCATTACCACCAATGGCCGGCAAAGGTGGCAATATGCCGTATTCGCCCGTAAGAGTGAGTACGTCTGAGGGGTTAATTGGCGAGGCGATTAATTCTACTAGGGCCTCGTCTTCGGCCAGCGCCGGGGCGTCAAACTCCACCGCTGTAATTGAGTTCTGTGGAATTGGCCCGCGCTCGGTGTATTGTGCTTTTAACATAGTTTGCTCCTTTGGGTTTGCGCCGCATGACACCCGTGGTGCGCTGACAGCAGGTAAATAGGTTTGTTTAAGCCACTAATGCTTATAGGTCTCGATACAACTCGGCTATTTTGTTGTAACGCTTGCGATTCAAGCCCATGTCCGAATAGCCCGCTCGGCTAGATGAGCGGTAATGCACTTGCTGGCTTTCAGTGTCGAGCCAAAACTCCACGTCATCGCGGTAGCGCATTAGGGATGTGGTAAACACCACGTAGAGGTAGTCGTCTGACTCAGCCTGAACTTTGGCCCCGCCATACGCTGCAACGGCCTTTTTCAATGCGCTTAAGGTGCTGGCTTGGGAATCTTTAAAGGGCAAAGTAGCAACCCGCTTCTCTGGGTCTTTTGCTTGGCTAGACACATTATTTGGCTTACTACTTAGCGCCGCTAATTTGCCGTCTGTCACGCCCAACTCGGGCACCTGGTTGCCTTGAATAATTACCCTAGCCAAAAACAACACAACAAGAACGCCAATAACTGACAAGGCGATTTTCATGGTTTTATCCTCTTATTGACCCTAAGCCTCTCCGCTAAACAAGGCAGTTTTGCGCCAGGCAAATTACTTTGTGCGCAAAATAATGGCAGGCAAACATTGACCTGTCAATGATTTGCGCGCAAAATATTTTGGACTTTGGAGAACAACATTGACTGACATACCCGCCCTCAAGCTCAAGAATCAAGTTTGCCACTCGCTGTATTCGGCCACCAACGCCCTAATTCGGGCTTATCGGCCGGTGCTAGATCAGCTTGGCCTAACCTATGCGCAATACTTAGTCATGTTGGCGCTATGGGATGAAGACACCGTTATTATTAAAAATTTGGTGCAACGCACTCGTTTTGACGCTGGCACCCTTACCCCGATACTCAAGCGCTTAGAAAGCAAAGCCTTGGTCACCATTGCTAAATCCAGTGGCGATTCCCGGCAAAAAGTCATTGTGTTAACACCACAGGGCAAAGACCTCGCTGACCGTGCCCGGAAAACACCCGACAATATCACCCGCCAAATTGCCATGGCGCCAGAGGATGCCCAGCAACTTAAAGCCCTCGCTGAACAGCTGTACTCGCTGATTAACAACAACCTACTAGAAAACGACACCGAGTAAGTTCCGCCGCATATTTCGCAAGCTCACTCCGTCTGCCCGTCAGTACGCCCCCAATTCTCAACAAAAAATCAGCCCAAAATAGTCAAATTGGGCCTGTGTGCTATTGTTTTAGTGTTTAGCCGCATCCACTTCGCCGTACATTAACGAAGATGATCTATTCGCTGCGTATTTTGCCTATACCCCGACCAAGAACTTAGACAACACCGGTTGCACCGCCCAATTAAGTCGATATTTTGGAGGAAAAATGAGAGCGCTTTGGCAGACACTTCTTATTCTGATCTTCTTTAGCTCCCTGGCGCAGGCCCAGCAGACAATGCGCGTTGGCGTAAAATCGGTACCACCGTTTGCAATGCAAACTGAATCTGGCGAATGGACCGGGATCTCGGTTGAGCTCTGGAATAATATTGCCCGGCAGCAAAACTGGGAAACCCAATGGCTGCCAATGAAATCAGCCAGAGCGCAAATAGACGCCCTAGCCAATAACACGATTGACGTGGCGGTGGGCGCGCTGTCGATGACCCCCGAGCGCGAGCAGCTCATCGACTTTAGCTACTCCTTTTTCTCAACCGGCCTAGGCATTGCCACACCGGTAAAAAGCAGCGGCTGGACGACCCTCTTAGTACAACTCATTTCCCCCGCCTTTCTCAGCGCGGTCGGCATTCTTGCCGTATTGCTACTCGCGGTAGGCGCGCTGTTGTGGCTAGTCGAACACAAGCGTAATCCCGAGCAGTTTGGCGGCAGTGTCGCCGACGGCATTGGCAACGGCTTTTGGTGGTCTGCCGTAACCATGACCACCGTTGGTTACGGCGACAAGGCGCCAATCACCCGAGCCGGACGCCTGCTCGCAACAGTGTGGATGTTTGTCAGCGTCATCACGATCTCCAGCTTTACCGCCGCCATTGCTTCGTCGGTGACCCTAAACCAAATGCGCACTGCGGTGAATGGTGTTGATGACTTAGACCGCGTTCGCACCTTGGTGGTCGCCGGTTCTACTGGTGAGCAAAGCCTTGCAAACAGAGGGATTAGGGCAAACACCGTCACCGATCCAGAAGCCGGGCTAAACACCCTTAAAAGCGGCCAAGCTGACGCGCTGGTATACGACGAGGCCGTGCTGCGCTATTTACTGCGCAATGACGACGTCAACATTCAGGTCTTGAGCTTTTCTGGAAGCAAGCAGGATTATGCACTGGGTTTGCGATCAGGCTTTGAGCAGCGCGAAAACCTTAACCGCAGTTTGCTAGAGATGACCCGCAGCAGCGTGTGGCAGACAACCATGCAGCAATTTATAGGCATAAAATAAGCAATGCACAGTTTCCTTTTGTTCACTTGCGCAACTACCCGCCCAAGCTAGAATAGTACGCAACGCAGGCCTTAGGCTGTTCGCTTAAGGCCGCCCCCTTCTATGTTAAGCATGCAAGTCAGCGACAATGGCGCGCCACATATCATCGCTTGCCGCATACGGTGAATAGATTGCCAAGCGATCTGCCAAACCTGCGTACTTTGTTTTTAACAAGCCAGCAATGTCTGCTGGGCGCCCGCGAGTAGTAAACGCATCCAAAAAATCATCGTTAATGTAATCGGCCAATTCCTCCCATTTGCCCTGTTTAGAGAGTGCGTTGAGCGTCGGCTGTAAATGTCCGAGCCCCACCGCATCCATTGCCGGGCGATAGGCGGGCGTCGAACCGTAGAAGCCGAGCAAGCCCTTTACGCTCGCCTCAGCCGCGTGGTATTCCTCATCGCTGCTGCCCGTAATAACAATGGCATTAACCTGCAAGCAAAAGTCACTCCGAGCGCGCGCCGATTTTTCTAAACCGCGTGTTACCGCAGGCAAGGCGAGTTCACGGAGAAAAGGCAGCGTATTGAACGGGTGGACAATAAAGCCGTCGGCAACCTCGCCCGCCACCTCGGTCATTTTTGGGCCAAACGCGCCGAGCATAATGGGCGGTATACCGTAGGGGTTAGGGCCTGGATTAAACATCGGTGTCATTAGGGTATGGCGGTAGTAATCACCCTCAAAATTCAGCGCCGCGCCATGCTGCCAACAAGAAAAAAATGCCTTTACCGCTAAAATATACTCGCGCATTCGCGCCGCTGGCGGATCAAAGGCGAGGCCAAAACGTTTTTCAATGTGGGGTTTTATTTGCGAGCCAACTCCCAAGCTAAACTTGCCCTTAGAATACGTCTGTAAATCCCACGCTTGGCAGGCTATATGAGACGGATTGCGGGGAAACGCCACCGCAATCGCCGTTGCTATATCAAGCTCTGGCGCGTGTTCACTGGCCAAAACGAGGGGCAAAAACGGGTCAGAACTTCCTTCTAAGGTGTAAATTCCGTCAAAACCAATATCTGCGAGACGCCTAGCCTCAGTGGCGGCATTATTTAGCTGCGCATAGAAGGGCCCATCAATTTTCATCACCACACTCCATTCTTATTATTAATTATCAATAGCTTAAAGACGCTCTTAGAACGCCCCTCAGTGTAAAATTCGGCATTTTGAAAAAATAAACGGCCTAGGCCCCATACTAACGGCACAAACAATGTCACAAATTTGCCACATTGCTATTATCGAGTCCGTTAATTTACGGTAGGCTGTATGCACTGATTACATATAACTACACAAAAATAATATTTGGTCGCCAAAAGGCATTGCTACTTCGTAACCACTACTTACGGTCAATTTTATGAATGCTCGTCTATTGCCCCTCGTTTTTCTATCCTTCACATTGATTAGTGCCTGCGGCGGTTCCAGTTCCAGCAGTACCAGTAGCCACAGCACCCCCAAACCCAGTTCTGAAGTACCGCAAACCCGCTTTGCCATGGCCAATGGCTGTTATGCACTGCAGTCGGTAAAAACCGCAAAGTACGTTGTTGCCGCAGCGGAATCCGGCTACGCCACTACTGCCGCGAGCACTAGCGGGGCAGAAGCCTTCTTCATGCAGCCAGCGACGCTGGGCAAGTATCTGTTTTACACCAAGGACAAACGCCTCCTAACCGCCGCTGCCGACACCATTAGTGGTGAAGAGGCCGCGACTGACGCGGCTATTTGGACCATCAACCTGAATACCAGTAACGCCAGCTTTAGTATTGTGTCTGACAGCACTAGCCAGACTATGCAGGTAAATGACAGCGGTGCGCTTATCGCTGGACCAGCCAGTACGGAGCCCGCGGCCCAATTTAAATTCGCCCCCGCGACCAACTGCACCAGCTACCCAGAAATGCCGACATCAATAAGTGGCGAAACCTTTAAAGGCAGAGGTGTAGACAAGCCTATTATCGGCTTTGCCGATATCCACACCCACATGGGTATGTCGAATGAAATGTCTTATGCCGGAGACGTTGGTCCCTCGGCTGGCGGCGTTTTATACGGTGGGCCTATCCACCGCTTTGGCGTAGACCACGCCCTAGAAGACTGCGAAGAGCTGCATGGCCCCAACGGTATTCGCGACGGCAATAATGTAATTAGTGAAAACCCCACCGACAGTCATGAAACCAAAGGCTGGCCTACGTTTGTAGACTGGCCGCGCCGCGACTACTTAACTCACCAAGTCATGTATTACAAATGGGTCGAGCGCGCCTATTTGTCTGGCTTGCGCCTGATGGTGAACCACGGCACTAACATCGCGGGCTTATGTAACGTCGGCAAGGTGATTGCCGCCAACCCTAACGCCGACTGCGACGATATGAGTGTTGCCGTTAAGCAAGTTGAATACCTCTATGAAGTGCAAGACTACATCGACGCCCAGTACGGCGGCCCCGGCAAAGGCTGGTATCGCATTGTAAAATCGCCACAAGAAGCGCGTACCGTGATTAACGACGGCAAAATGGCCGTGGTCCTCGGCGTTGAAGTTGCACAGGTATTTGACTGTGGCGTCACCTTTTTGCTCGGTGGGATCGAACAACGTAATTGTGACGAAGCCCAAATTGATTCTGAAATTCAGCGCTTGTGGGATCTTGGCGTTCGCCATGTTTATCCCTTCCACGACATCAACAGCTCACTGGGCGGCGCCGGTCTTTTTAATGGCAGCACCATGAACTTGCTTAATTTCTTGGACACCAAAGCCTTCTTTAAAACTACCACCTGCCGTGACTATCCCGTAGACGAACCCTTAGTTCGCTCTCCCGGCACAGAGATGGCTACCGGCATTCCCGGCACTGGCGACGACCCAATATCACAAGCCTTTTTTGAAGTGAGCGCAGGCGCTTCACCACTCTACCCCGCCGGTGTTCGCTGCAATGCGCGCACGGTCACCGATTTGGGTGAATACGCGCTGCGCGCACTGATGAAGCGCGGCATGGTGATTGATATTGACCATGCCGCCTACCACAGCAAAGACATTATGATTGCACTCGCCGAGCAAGAAGTGCCCAAATACCCGCTGTCTTCCTCACACGACGCTCACGGCGGCTTAACCAGCGACCAAGCGGCAAAAATGCTGAAAAACGGCGGCGTTATTTATCCCTACAAAGGCAATGGCATTAAGCACAAGGAGTTTTTAGAGAAGTTAAAATTCTGGCGTGCAAAAGCGGGTATTAGCGACTCGGATCAAGTGTTAGGCCTAGGCTACGGCGCCGACGCCAACGGCTTTGGCGGCCACCCTGGCCCTCGTGGCGGCGACTCAGAACCGGTTCGCTATCCGTTCACCCTATTTAGCGGCGACGACTGGGGCCCACAATTTAGCGGCTTTAAGCCCGTTACGGTCAATATGCTGTTAATTCCCGATAGCGGCAAATACTGGCATATCGACGAAACCGGCATGTCGCACTACGGCCTTGTTGCCGACTTCGTTGAAGAAGTGCGCCTAGAAGGTGGCAAAGAAGCCCTTGACGCGCTGTACAACTCGGCCGAAGGCTACGTGAAAATGTGGGAGCGCGCTTACAACCGCAACGCGAATCTGAGTAGTGCCAAATAAACCGGTGCTACCTATGCCGCGCGTCTAGGCGCGCACCACCAATGCAGCGGTGCACACCAAGAATAAGCCTATACCTCGCCGGACTACTTGCGTCCGGCTTGGCGCAGGCCCACTCCTTTGGCGAACCCTATATTCTGCCCATGCCCTATTGGATGTATATCTATGGGGCGATGGCCGCGTTAATTTTGTCTTTTATCGTCTTGGCTTACTTTTACAATGCCGACCATGCCAACCGCCCGGCGCGGCTTTGGCCCATCGGCCACCCCCGACTGCTTCAGGCATTTAACACAATACGGCTCGGCGCATTGCTAAAAGGGCTTGTTTTACTGTGTTTTGGGCTTGCCATTGTCAGCGGTTTTATTGGCAACCAAGACAGCTACCGCAACTTCAATATGACCTTTTTCTGGATTAGCTTTGCATTAGGCGCAAGCTACCTCAGTGCGGTATTCGGCAACTGGTATCACTACCTTAATCCCTGGCGCGTGATATTGAGTCCGCTAAAACACTTTTGCCAAGGTCGCCAAGCCTACCCCAAGCAACTGGCTTATTGGCCCGCCGTAGCACTGTATATGGCCTTTATTTTGTTAGAGCTATTTGGCAATACCAAGCCCTTCTCGCTGTCCTTGGCACTCATCGCTTACACACTTATTAACACCCTAGCGGTATGGCGTTTTGGCAGCCAAAGCTGGTTTCGCTATGGCGAGCTGTTCTCGGTGATGTTTCAGCTAATTGCCAAAATGGCACCTATACATTATGACCCCAGCGCCAAGGGCAGAGCCAAGCTCAGCCTATGCATGCCCTTCAGCGGCTTATTACACCAACGCCTAGAGCACCGCAGTCTGCTGGTCTTTCTTCTTTTTATGCTGTCGTCTACCGCCTACGATGGCCTGCGAGAAACGACGCTGTGGTTCAATCTGTTTTGGACCGACCCCCTGCATATTTTGGAACCCTTGCTTGGCAAGCACCCCCTCTATGCCTACGTCACCCTTCGCCCCTGGTACTTAGCCTTTGAAGTTGTCTGCTTACTGCTGTCGCCTTTTATCTATTTATATTTATTTTTATTCTTCCTGTGGGCGGGTAAGCGCCTGACCCGCAGCGATCTAAGCGTCACTGAACTATCACTGCGCTTTGGCTACAGCCTGCTGCCCATCGCCTTGGTCTACCACATTACCCACTACTACACTCTGCTACTCAGCCAAGGCCTTAAAGTACGCGGACTCATCTCCGACCCATTCGGCTGGGGCTGGGATCTATTCGGCACCGCGATCAGCGGCCGATTGCCGATACTCCCCGACATGGGCCTAATCTGGAACAGCCAAGTGTGGCTAATTCTTATCGGTCACGTCGCCAGCGTATACCTCGCTCACGCCGAAGCACTGCGCAGCTTCCCCAGCCAGCGCCAAGCCAGCCTCAGCCAAGTGCCTATGTTGCTATTAATGGTAATCTTCACCGGGGTAGGCTTATGGATACTTGCCCAGCCGCTGCAAGGCTAAGCAAAAGCCTATAAATACCGGCAAAACCGTATCCCAAAAATCTAATTCACATTAATTTAAACTTATTCGGCAATAGGGCTTGCAAGAATTAATTTCCGCTCCTATAATGCGCGCCCTGTCATAGAGAAAACGACAGCAGATCAGTTGCGGGGTGGAGCAGTCTGGTAGCTCGTCGGGCTCATAACCCGAAGGTCGTAGGTTCGAATCCTGCCCCCGCTACCACATTAAAGAACGGCAAATCAGTTACTTACTGGCTTGCCGTTTTTTTTCGCCTGTCGGTTTTGGACCTCTGTGCCCATACCAAATCCATTGAATTGAACATAAAGTCTCCTTTTTCATCGAATAGAAAATGATAGGCTCCTCTGACGATATTTTCCTTTGTAAAGTTCTTATCAGGGGTCGGAATTTTGTTCACATAATCGGAAACATTGGCGTACAGTATTTCTCCAAGCTCCTCTCTGCTATATTCCTCAAGCTCCATGCACTCTGGTAACTGAGCATCGATAAATATCTCACCTAAAGTTGCATCAAAGATTGTATGATAACTCGGCCGCCTTTTTAGCTTGAGGTTGGCTCTACCCAATAAACGGGGGATGGCACTCATTAAACCCTGTTAATCACACCGTCCCATCCACAATGGGCCAGCACTCTTATCCTGTAATTTTCAAAGTTTCTAAAACCATACGCTCGCCTTGAAATTATTTCCATCTTGCTGTGGAAGCCCTCCGTTATTCCGTTACTTTTACTAAATCGCCACATGGCCACAATGGGCTTCAACCATGAGCGCAATGTGTTAGCTAGTGCTCGTAGCGGGCTCTCAGCTAGTTCATCAAGCAATCTCATAAATACCGGCAACTTGATGCTGGCTTTCTTGCGCGTCAGGGTCTTGAGCAACACAAACCGGATTAATCGTTGTTTGGCCACATACAGTGCTTGCAGCACAGGGTAATCAGCCAAATACTGCATAAGGTTGGCGTGCTGCTCATCCCGCAAATTCCACTGATGACGGCGCATTAAACTGATTAAACCGCGGTTCTTTCTGCCCTCAGGATCATGCTGCTTCCAGACACTTAAAAAGTGCTGGTTAATAAGTCTGACCACATGGAATCGGTCAGCCACGATCGCGGCATTGGGAAAGTAGCGGCGGGCAATGCTGCGGTACGTTTCCGAGAGGTCCATCACCACAACCTGAACGCGCTCTCGTCCCTCAAGGGCCTTTAAATAGCGGCGCAAACTCAATTCTGATCGTCCTAGTTGAACATCAAACACTTTGTGATTTTTGAGGTCGGTAAGCGTGGTCGCATAACCCTTTTTACGGGTAAAGAAATGCTCATCTATCCCTAAGACGCGAGGGCAATATCGGCGATCCCCCTCGGAACGCTTCTGGTTAATATGGTACTGATACCAACGCTCTACGGTCGCTGGGCTGATTTGATGGGTTCGAGACAACTTACGCTGCGTTACACCGCCATCGTGGGCTTCGAACACTTCCAGCCGATAGGCTTCTGAAGCGCGATAACGCGGACGAATACCGGTAAAGGCGT
>ERZ1027231.243-NODE-243-length-21678-cov-17.195024_pt1 | contig 21678 bp, 21 predicted proteins | sample MGYA00520866_ERZ1027231 | MGnify/ENA primary metagenome ERZ1027231 (study PRJEB33311, sample SAMEA4378411) | marine metagenome | biome: Marine biome; feature: Fjord; material: Water | collected 2014-07-20T08:00:00Z/2014-07-... | depth 75 m ...
TACAAAATCGTGGTGTGAAAGATATTCTTATCGCCTGTGTAGATGGCCTCAAGGGCTTTCCTGATGCGATTAACACTGCCTTTCCTCAAACTCAAATACAGCTGTGTATCGTGCACATGGTGCGAAACTCAGTGAGATATGTACCTTGGAAAGATTACAAAGCAGTGACGGCGGACTTAAAGAAAATTTATCAAGCCAGTACTGAAGAAAGCGCTTTAATAGCATTGAAGAATTTAAGTGAAAAATGGGATGTTAAATACCCGCAGATTAGCAAATCGTGGCGATGGCATTGGGACAATTTAAATACGCTATTTAATTATCCTGCAGATATTCGAAAAGCGATTTACACCACCAATGCCATCGAATCACTTAACAGTGTCATCCGTAAAGCGACGAAAAAGCGTAAGGTATTCCCGACCGATGACGCGGCTAAAAAAGTTATATACTTAGCCGTACGCCAAGCTTCGGAAAAATGGACTATGCCCATCAGAAATTGGAAAGAGGCCTTGAACAGATTTACGATACTGTTCGAAGACCGCTTGAAGGACTATATTTAAAACGGGCAGTTACACAGAATGGTTTACAGGCTCCAAATTTATGATTCTGTTCTAAGACAGTTTGAAGGGCTTTATTTAAAACTGACAGCTACACTGAATGGTTTACAGGCCCTCTCAATAGCGCCATTATTAATTTGCCATTCTCATCCAAACGAGAATCTAAATCAATTTTTAACCCTATCCCCCGTACCTGCGCCCAAAACTGTCTGAAAAATATATTTAAAATAATTTTTCACTGTCATCTCTCGGATCATTTTAGCATCAGTCTCTGCTAACAATTCAGGTGTAGACATATCGATATCATTAACTTGAGCCAGACCTGTAATACCTGGGCGAACTTTAAACACCGCACTCACTTCACGAGCCTTGGTTAACTCATCTTGATTAAATAAACCAGGGCGAGGCCCAACTAAACTCATCTCCCCCCTCAAAACATTCCATAGTTGAGGTAATTCATCCAGCTTCGTTTTACGTAAAAAACCACCCATTTTAGTTATAGAGGCCGTGCTAGCTAAATGACTTGCAACTGATGCCGTATTAATTGACATTGTTCTAAACTTTACAAGAATAAAAGAATTCTTATTACGGCCAACTCGCTCTTGCATAAACAATGGAGAACCGGTGTCAAACAAACCAGTAATATAAATAATGCACAATACAGGAAACCCAAACACTAATCCCAATAGTGAAAATACAACATCAAAACAACGAATCACTTTTTATCCCCTTTCTCAAAACAACGAGCTAACCCTCGTTCAACACTCAATGGTGGCTCCCAACCTAAAAGAGAACGGGCCTTTGATGTATCTACTTGTAATGACCCAAGGAGGCTATGTGCTAATGTTTTTTTACCTAGTATGGAAGCTACAACCAGCAACAAGCATACAGGTACAGGTAGTAAACATAAGGGTTTCCCCATAGCTTTAGCTACACCGCGCAATAAGTCACTAGTCGATATATCTTCGCCATCTGCTACCAAAAACATTTCGTTAGCAGCAGCAGGATGACTGACACAAAGAATAATCACGTCAACCAAATTTGCTAGCGCAATCAACGAACGTTTATTGTGAACAATCCCCAATGGAAGAGGAACTCCCTTATCCAACCAATGGACTAAACGCCCAAAATTACCTGGAGCATTAGGCCCATAAACAAGAGGAGAGCGAATGATAACTACTTCCATCTTAGTTTCCTGCTGAATTAACCATAATCCATTCTCAGCCTCTAATTTCAATTTGGCCGTGAAGTCATATGGGGCAGGTGTATCTGCTTCAGTAAAATAAGAATTACCAAAGCTTCCGTTTATGTTTATGGTACTAATAAATATAAAACGCTTTACACCTGAAGCGGCGGACTGACGAGCCAAATTCAATGTAGAATCAAGATTAACTTTAATATACTGCTCTTGTGCATCACCTGCAGGTCTGTGAGCCTTACCAGCAGCATGAATTACCGTGTCAACATCATATAAGATGCCTGAAAAATCTGAACTCCCATTCATCTCTATGCAGTAATGAGTATTCTCTTTTACAGTGTATTGATTCGCTTTACGGGATAAAGACTTAAAAGATACACCGCTGTCCACTAAATATTTAAATATTGCCTTACCTATAAACCCACTACTGCCTGTAAGTAAAATCATTCCATCGAACCTATTTTTCGTGAGACTAGAGCATCAATCCGTTTAAATAACATAGACATTAGTATATCCCGGTTAAACTCTTTTTCAGCGTAACCCCTACCACTTTTACCCATGAAAATAAGCTCTTCTTTATTAGATTCAACCATTCTTTCAATGTTTCTAGATAGCGCCTCATAATCCCCTGGATTTGAAACAAATCCACTGCCCGAATAATTTATCACATCTCTACCTTCACCATCCAGGGACGCAAGTATAGGCTTTTCTGCCATCATATAAGATTGCACTTTACCTGGAATTGTCATTGAAAAAGCGGGGCTACTTTTTAGGGACACAAATAAAGCATCTGCTGATGTATAAAAAGCAGGCATGTCTTCCAATGGATAGCGCCCCCATAATTTCACATATTCATCTAACTCTTGCTCAGATACTATTTTTTTAAGGCTTTCTAAATAGCGGCCGTCCCCAACAATATGTAATTTAACTTTTACCCCTTTAGCCCTTAGAATTTTTAAAGCTTTTAAGACATTAGGAAAATCCTGAGCATCCCCAACGTTACCAGCAAATAAAATATTAAAGGTTTTACCTTCAAATATACTTCCATTATCTTGGCTAAGCTTACAACTGAATATAGGCTCCGCCCAACTAGGAAAGTACTCTACACTTACAGAGTCAGAACAATTATTACGAATCTCTGATACAAAGCTTTTTGACTGACCGAGTATCAAATCACACCTATTATAAATAAATTGAACCAATTTATTTATAATAGAAAGCACCTTTTTAGACTTAATAATTCCAAGCGCTCTAAGCGAATCAGGCCATAAATCCAAGACCCACATAACTACAGGAACACCATAAATCTTACGATAAATAATTGCGGGTAATGCAATCGTGACAGGTGACAGTTGACACACAAAAACCACATCAAACTGTTCCTTACGCAACCTCCAAAGGCCGATAGAAGACGCTAAGGTGAAATAGCTAACGTAATTTAAAACTAGCCTTAGCTTACCCTCACCTCTTGCTACCAATGGAACTCGTACTACCTTGCAGCCCTTATAATGGAGGTACTCACTTTTATCTCTTAAGTAATCAGGTTCTTTTATACCTGATGGGTAATTCGGTTCACCCGTAAGCACGGTGACAGTGTGACCCTTAGCTACCATCTCACTACATAAGTCATTAATTCTGAAATTTTCAGGCCAGAAATACTGACTGACCACCAATACTCTCATCAATACTCTTTCCAGACAGTACGCATTACATAATCACGATAACTATGGACTATACGTACAATCTTATCCGACACATTGGGCATACTGTAATCTGAGACTAAACGCTGACTGCGATCAGAACCACTAAGCTGGCTTTCAAGAACTTGCAAAGCTTGCATTACTCTATCAACCTCTAAACCAACCATCATAACCGATGCTTCTTCCATACCTTCGGGACGTTCATGCGCTTCGCGTAAATTAAGCGCAGGAAAGTTAAGAATAGAAGACTCTTCATTGATAGTACCGCTATCCGATAAAGCCGCCTTAGCGGATAGCTGCAACTTATTGTAATCTTTAAAGCCTAGTGGCTTTAATAAACGTACATTAGCATGAAAGTCTATCCCCATTGCATCTACTCGTTTTTGAGTACGAGGATGTGTGGATACAATAACCGGATACCCAAAACTATCAGCAACAGTATTTAATACGTCTACTAATTTAAGAAAGTTTATGTCTGAATCAATATTTTCTTCACGGTGTGCACTGACAATAAAAAACTTTCCAGCTTCTAACCCCAAGCGCTGCAATATATCTGAGAGCTCAATACCATCACGATAATAGTTAAGAACTTCAAACATTGGACTGCCGGTTTTTATTACCATATCAGGGGACAAGCCCTCACGAAGCAAGTAGTCACGTGCAATCGTGCTGTATGTTAGGTTAATATCGGCGGTATGATCTACTATCCGGCGATTGATTTCTTCTGGTACTCGCATATCAAAACAACGATTACCTGCTTCCATGTGAAAGGTCGGGATTTTACGACGCTTTGCAGGAATAACAGCCATACAGCTATTAGTATCCCCTAATACCAACAAAGCTTCAGGTTTAACCACAGCTAATACCTTATCAACAGCAATAATCACATTACCAATGGTTTCTGCTCCACTAGAACCTGCAGCATTTAAAAAATGATCAGGTTTACGAATCCCAAGGTCTTGGAAAAAAATCTCATTTAACTCAAAGTCATAATTTTGGCCAGTATGAACTAGCACATGCTCAAAGTGCTCATCTAGCTTCGCCATAACACGCGATAATCTAATGATTTCAGGACGGGTCCCGACAACAGTTACAACTTTCATTTTATTAATTGACATATATCTATCCGTATTCTTAAGCTTGAGTAGCAACTGGTTTTGCATAGGTGTCGGGGTTATCACGATCGAATATTTCATTGGCCCACAACATAACGACCATCTCATCATCACCCACATTAGTAATATCATGAGTCCATCCAGTTACGGTTTCAACAATTTCAGGGATTTCACCGTCAGTGTGCAACTCATAAAATTCACCCGTAAACATATGGCGAAAACGGAAACAGGCCTTTCCTTTAATCACTAAAAACTTTTCAGTTTTAGAATGGTGATAATGCCCACCACGTGTAATACCTGGATGAGCCGTAAAAAAGGAGAACTGCCCAGCATCCTTAGTCTTAAGCATCTCGACAAACACACCACGTTCATCGCCATATTTAGGCACTGAATAACTAAACTGTGTAGGCTCTAAATAGCTAACATAAGTAGAATACAAAGCACGCACTAAACCAGAACCAACATTTTCGGTGATGAGGTTATCACGACTATCTTTAAACGCCTGAATCTGACCAGCTAACTCACCAACACTAATATGATACTGCTGCTCAATTTCCACAAAACCGCTTTGCTCCAACTCACCATCCAATACCTTTAAAAACGAAGATACTACATCGTCTATATAAACAAGATTTACCTGAGCATCAGGATCATTAACCTGAATTGGCAAACCCTGAGATATATTGTGACAAAAAGTCGCCACAGCAGAGTTATAGTTAGGGCGGGCCCACTTACCAAACACATTAGGCAAACGGTAAATAAAGACTGGCGCACCACTGCTTTTTGCAAAAGTCATCAATGCATCTTCTGCAGCACGCTTACTATCACCGTATGGATTATCTGCAGCAGCTTGAATTGACGAACTATAAACGACAGGAATTACTTTACCAGCCTGCAGAAGTGTATCGCACAATGTTCGGGTTAAATCGGCATTACCCAGCTTAAATTCAGCAGGGTCTTCTGGACGGTTAATACCTGCCAAATGGTATATCACATCAGCATCAGCTACTAACACCTCTAAATCAGCCGATGTATGATCACGAGTAAAGCATTGTACTTCAAATTCTTCGCGCTCGGATAAATGAAGCTGCAAGTTTTTACCTACAAAGCCATTTGCACCGGTTATTAAAACTCGCATATTTATTCCTCAGCTGCGATATTTTCACCGCGCTTAATAGCAGGCATGAATGTTAGTTTCATTAACAGTTCTTGCATACCGGCAACATCTAATCGTTCAGTATTATGCGAGTTATAATCTTCTGTCTTAGAAATTTTTTCTTCACCCTGCTCAACAAATTTACCATAGTTAAGATCACGTAAATCAGGTGGAACACGGTAATAATCACCCAGATCTTCTGCGCAAACCATTTCTTCACGACTCAATAAAGCTTCAAACAGTTTCTCACCATGTCGAGTGCCAATTATATTTATATTGTGCTCAGGCTTGCCAACAAGTTCTGTGAGTGCTCGAGCCAAAGTTTCTACAGTTGCTCCGGGAGCCTTTTGCACAAACAAATCGCCATTGTTACCATGTTCAAAAGCATACAACACTAAATCAACTGCATCTGCCAATGTCATCATAAAACGCGTCATATTAGGGTCGGTGATAGTCAACGGCTTATCAGCACGTATTTGTTCTACAAACAAAGGTATTACCGAGCCACGAGAAGCCATTACGTTTCCGTAACGCGTCCCACAAATTACTGTTTTGGTTTCATCAACGTTACGCGATTTAGCCACCATGACTTTTTCCATCATAGCTTTTGAGATGCCCATAGCATTAATAGGGTATACAGCCTTATCAGTACTCAAACATACAACACGTTTTACTTCGTTTTGTATCGCTGCTTCGAGTACATTTTCTGTTCCTAACACATTGGTTTTGACCGCTTCCATAGGGTGAAACTCACAGGACGGTACCTGTTTCAAAGCAGCAGCATGGAAAATATAGTCAACTCCACGACTTGCATTCAAAACACTTTGATAATCTCTTACATCGCCGATATAAAACTTTAGCTTAGGACTGACAAAGCGTTTACGCATATCATCTTGTTTTTTTTCATCACGACTGAATATACGAATTTCAGCAATATCAGTATCAAGAAAGCGCTTTAGCACTGCATTGCCAAAAGAGCCGGTACCCCCAGTGATCAACAGAGTTTTTTCTGTAAAATACATCATATAAACCTTATCCGTTTACCTTCAAAAAGCCATAAAGCACCAACAAATATAAAATATGAAAGCGTATCTATATAGCCAAAGACCTGATTATTAGCAGGGAAAAATACAAACATAAGCATAAATAATGGAATCAGTGCGACCCCATAAAAGCTATTGTTATAAATAATAGACAACCATACCCTAGCGAGAAAATAGCCTAAAAAACACATTAAGAGCGCAAGCCCAACAAACCCAAAGTCGTTAGCAAACTGCCCATAAAAGCTATGCCACTGAGCATTCACATCCCAGACGTCACTAACCCTTGACTGGAAGGTCAAGCCAGCTACATCTACACCAGTCAAAACCAAAAGTTGGCGCTGGAGAAAAGCGGAATTACCGAAGCCATATGTCCAATTCCAGTCAAGACTCAATATCAATGAAAATCCATAGTAACCTTGAACCAGGTAATAATTCATCCAGACAACCGAGTAATAATAAAAGTCAAGGATACTGTCTAAGGCCGGAGTTTCAACTAACACAGATATATCACCAAGGGGAGAAGTACTCGCAAAATAGTCAAATCCCCCTCCACGCTGAGACATTATGTATCCAAACCCGCCAAGCGGAATAAAGAAAAGTAAAATCATACAAATCATTATTTTAGAAAAATGTTTATACTTCCTCACATACAAAATCGTCAACAATGAAAACATAAAAAATATAAAAAATATAAAAACAACACTATTCGTCCCTGAAGAAACTCCCGCAGAAATAAACAACAAGGAATACAAAACAGACAACAATCTCTTAAAAAAACCGATATCCTTCCAGAAATATAAAAACATATATATAAAGAAAAGTTTAAAAAAAGCAATAAATATCGAGACTACATTTAGCAAACGAGATGCCGACTCAGAGCCAGCTCCCACTGAGGACAATTGCGCAATTCGTTCCGCATAAACAGCTCCCGGCTCATTAAGCCCTCTAACAACCTCATTAATAATATCATATGGAATTATCGACTGAGACAGCATCAAGTTTTTATAGGTATTTAAGATACCTATAACCCCTAAAAAAAAGGAAACATAAAAAAAACTCGAAGAAAACTTAACTTCCAACTTAAAGCTATTCTGCTTCTGGTATCCAGAAGCAATGCAGTATCCTACAATAAAGCCTAAGTGGCACAGGGTCATTACCAATACAAACAATAAGCTATTATGCCCAGTAAAGTGGACAGGCCCAAAATTGTAAATTACCAACGTAAAAAGCAAATACCCTTCAACCAAGAAAAGCGGCAAATATTTCTTCATGCACTACCCTTCAGGGCATACCGTTTTTTATAAATCAATGAAAACAAACTATGACTAAAAGGAATACATGAAACAAAAAATAGACTCAAATTCAACATCCCAAACTTACCTTTTAGGGATTCAAGTAAAATTTCTCTACGTTCTTTGGACGAATCAACACGAAATGATTTACCCACAAGATATCGAGCCTTACCGACTCTGCAGCAAACAGACAACACTGGGTATTTGGCTGAAACGTACTCTAACATAGATAAAAACTCATGCTCATAGGATGAAATATCTTTCCCATTATTATTATCGTATTTCCTATATCGACATAAAACTTCATCAACAAAGCCAATACCCCCAACCATCGCCAACTCAATTTGCATAAGCCAATCGCTGACGAATCTAAACTCCTCCAAGAAGCCGTCATCTGGCAACATGCTAGCTCTTACCATGATACTCATGGACGCAGGAATACCCATTTTTTCTACTACGGACATAGCATTCTTAATAGCTCTAGATGGGACTTGGTTTGTCGTTAGTATAGTTTTATCCGTTTCCGCTTCAAAGACATCAGCAGGATGATAACAAAGACAATATTCAGGGTGCTCTTCCATCAATGCAAACTGCTTTCGCAATTTCCCCTGAAGCATCACATCATCTCCAGCAAAGAAGCAGACATACTTACCGACAGCTAGATCCAACAGAAAGTTGCAATTTCGCGTAATACCAAGATTTTTCTCTTGATAGAAAACACGTACATTTGGCTGTCCCACGTATTGATGCAAGATTTGCCGAGTATCGTCAGATGATCCATCATCTGACACCAGCACCTCAAATGAATCAAAATCCTGCGCCAAAATCGAATCAAGGCACTCTACAATAAATTTTTCAGAATTATATACAGGAACTATTATACTTATTGATAAAGACATTAAAAAAACACCTATTGCGAGCACAAAAAAATATTAAAGCTTACCTTTCAAAGCCCCGCCAATGAACTTAAACACATCAAGCCCTACCATTCTATAACCAGTCCAGAGAAATTGTAGCTTCCAAACCAAGCTACGCTTTTCAAAACTTATCGGAGAGGAAACCCCCCTCTTCTCCAAATCAATATTAAGCATGTACTTTTTAATCTTATCAGCAACAACTTCTTCGACCCATTTACCTCGATAAATAGCGCCACCTTTTGCACCGTTAAAATTATATATTTTGCGATTAGTTGACTGATAAAACTCCCTGTTTATTTTTTGAGTTCTATACGTGCCAAATACCTCCCAAGCCCAAGGACTATCCTCCTTGCCTGTATACAACCTTAAGTCCTCTTTTCTCCACAAACCTGGTGCGGTATTCAATCTAAATTCGGCTTTATCGTTTATAAGCTCAAACCCATCATAGGATGTAACGCCTTGCTTCGCTTCGAGCTTCATATCGTCTAGATAAAAAACGCTGATATCTTTGTTCTTATCCATCCAATTAAGAGCCTTCTCCAGCAAGCCCTCATCAAAGTGGTCCTCTATGATAAAGTCGTCACAAACCATAAGAACATAGTCTGTTTCAACATCGTCGAGAGTCTCTATGAGCCTCTCTCCCCAATGTTTAGCTTGGGACTGATGCAGAATACAATTTAAAGCAGAAAATCCTAACTCAACCTTTTGTTCGGTATTGTATAACATAGTTATTGTTCTATTCGGCCAATATTCACTTAGAGCCAAGTAAAACAACTCCCAAAGATCGCTATAGCTATCACAGGTATTCACAACAAGCGTGACATTATCTTTTAAAACCAAGCTAAGACTCCATTTTTCAAATTTCGCTTAGGGAAAAAAGCGAACTTATGCATGTTTTGCCATTCGACTAAATTTCTCGTTACGTTCCAACAACTCTTGGTAAGTACCTTGATCCGTTATCCGGCCATTTTCCAAGAAAAAGATTTTGTCGCACTTTTGTACCGTTTTAAGACGATGTGCAACCATTATGATCGTTTTAGATCCCTGGAAGTCATGAACAGCATCCATGATCATTTTCTCTGTAATACCATCCAGAGCACTGGTAGCCTCGTCAAAAATAAGAATATCACCACCGAGATACAGTGCTCGAGCAATGGCTATGCGCTGCCTTTGCCCACCAGAGAGCTGAACCCCCCTCTCACCAACCTTGGTATCTAGTCCAGACGGCAGCTGTCTGATCATTTCTTCTAAATGAGCCAGTTTTACAACGCTTTCAACTTGCTGATAGTTTATTTCATTCTCAGGAATACCAAATGCTATATTTTCTGAAACACTCCCTTCCGTTAGAAAAATACTTTGTGGTACAAAGCCAATGGAGTTTTGCCAGTGACGGGTATTCGACTTATCAATTGTATCCGCATCAATATACATTGATCCGCTTTGTGGATCGATCAACCTCAGCATCACATCAATCAATGTTGATTTTCCTGAACCCGAGTTTCCCACTATCCCGACGACCTGATTAGCCGATATTTCCAAGCTAACATTATTCAGTACTGGACGGTCTTCAGAGTAGCTAAAACATATATTTTTTAGCTCCATCTTCTTGGATAGCTTAATTTTTGTATTATCTCTAGCGCTCGAGTTTGAAACAGAATTAGTATTTTCTTGGTCTTTTGCTTTATCTAAATCGCCCTTAAGCGTTTCAAATGCCGAAATATTTCCTTTCACCTGAGACAAATTCACGTAAGCGTGCTGTATAGCTGGCAACAGTTTTAATCCTGCGAATGCATAGACAGTAAGAATCGGCAGGAGAGTATTTACACTACCACCATCTCTAAGAAGATACAGGATCAGTGAAATAACCGAGCCAAACGCTACAAACTCAATAAGGTACCTTGGTATCTGAGAAATACCGGCATTAACACCTCTTGCGCGAGAAAATAGTTGCCCTGCATTATCAAACCTTTCAATAAAAAACCCCTTTTTACCGAGAAGAATAACATCTTTAACCCCCCCAAATCCTTCACTCATTAGTTGAAATCGACTACCCATATATTCCGTCAAACTATCGCCATTTTCCTGTAGTTTTTTACGAACCATTAGATAAAGAACAATGTAAACAACAAGAAAAATTGCAATAGAAAACAACGCTACTTTAGGGTCAAAAATAACTATGGACGTAGAAAGTAGGGCTACCAAGACAACTTTTGCATTCATTTGCATCAAAGGCTGAATAACGAAGTCACTTAATCGAAGAGCCTCGGTTGAAATATTCTTGGTCAGCTTTGAACTACTTGTAGACGCATGAAACAACCAGCTCTGGCTCAAATAGTACGAAAATAGACGATCAGCTATCTCAGTACCAATTTGGGCGGCAAACATCGCCAACCGCCAGGATGTGAAAATTGATACAATCGAAGAGATTGCCAGGATGATCAATACCGAAACACCCACCAACAACAAAAATTCACTATGAGATTGCGAGTTTGACCAAACATAGGCAAGGTTAATCAAATTATTTGATTCGATAACAGAGGAGTTTGAAACGATAGCAATAAATGGAAATATCGCCGCTACCCCGATCAACTCAAATATAGCCATCATAATCACGAGTAGCTGCAGTATCCAAAATCTTCTACGCTGCTCATTAGTAAGGAGTCCGAATAACTCTGAAATTAGTTTCAGCATCTTAATTAAAACTCATTCACTATGTCGATTATTGTTTGTACATCTTGATCTGATAAAACCGGACTTATTGGCAGGCTCAATACTTCGTTATGGATCTTTTCAGTTATCGGATACGACTGAGTATTCCACATTGAGTATGCCTTCTGATGATGAGGAGCGATCGGGTAATGGACCAAAGTCTGAACCCCGCGTTCAGCCAAATATGATACCAGCACTTCTCGCGCCTGATTGCGAACAACATAGAGATGGAAAACGTGATGATCGAGCTCCTCCGTTTTCGTCAGAATCGGGGATATCGGAAGTTGAATTTTTTTATTCTTAATCCCACCAGAATAAGCAAGAGCAATTTCCTTTCGTCGCTTGCTATCTTTATCAAGACCTTTCAGCTTTACCCGTAAAAACGCAGCTTGTATCTCGTCTAATCGACTATTGACCCCCTGATATATATTCTCGTATTTCTTGTGACTGCCATAGTTACCTAACGCCCGTATAACTTCAGCAAGCTCGTTGTCGTTAGTTGTGACAGCCCCCCCATCCCCGAATGCTCCGAGATTTTTTCCCGGGTAGAAGCTAAATGCTGAAGCGTGCCCCCAACTTCCGGTTATTTTTCCAGCGAGTTTAGCTCCATGGGCTTGAGCAGAGTCCTCAAGCACCAACAAATTATTATCTTGAGCTATTTGCATTATACTTTGCATATCAGCAATCTGGCCATATAAATGAACCACCAATATAGCCTTGGTTTTACTGGTAATTGCTGCACGAATGCTCGCCGGACAAACATTATACGTTTGCTCGTTTGGCTCTACTAATACAGGCTTAAGATTATTCTCCGTCACAGCCAATATAGTTGCTATATATGTGTTGGCAGGGACAATAATCTCATCGCCATCTTTCAGCCTCCCCATTTCTTTCCAAGCACGTAAAGTCAAAATAAGGGCATCTAAGCCGTTAGCCACACCAATACAATGCCCTGTACCACAGAAATCCGCGAATTCTTGTTCAAACGCTTTGACTTCTCCTCCCTGAACATACCAACCGGAATCAATTACACGCGTAGCTGCACCAAGTAACTCATCTCTATACTGAGCATTGATCTTTTTTAAATCAAGAAAAGGGATCATTTTAAGTCAATCTCATAAAAATCAAGAACCAAACCACGGGCACCAAAACTTTCTTTTTGCGCAGCAAGGCCTACATTCAAAACCCTACCTTGTTGCTCAGTAGATGTTCCGAAGCTAAAGTATGTGAAACCTTTTTCCTGGCTTTCTTTAATGCTGCTTTCAATTAAAAAATCCAGTGCTCCACTTTCTCTTCCCTGATCATTCGCCGCCAAATATTGGGTATGAACAACACCATCAAACATAAATAAGAGCGCAGCAGCAATCATTACGCCTTCCGATTCAATAACTTTAAGTTTTACATTGTTTGGAAAAAGGCCAGCAAGATATTTAAGCTCTTTAGCTGTATGAACGGGCTTTACGCCGTGCTTATCCAAAACACCGCTCAGTAACTTATGGAAAGTGTCCCAGGAAGATGAGTCATTTACTTCTAACCCTAATTTTTTGGCTCTTGCTATTAACCACCTACGCCCCTTCGAAAGTTTAATTCGACTGGAAAGTGATACATAACTTGAAAGATCACGACGATAAATTTTTCCACCTAACTTATTAAAGAGAAAATAAAGATCCTCCTGAGCCCCATATTTATGAAAAATGTGCGGTGTAGACTTATATACTAATTTTTCAAAACCAAGTTCAATGGTTTTTTCGACTAAAACCGAAAAAACCTCGGATACAACTTCTACTCTAACCTTACTAGATAAAAGCATACCACCATAAGTCAAACCACCATGACTCACCAATACTTTGTCATCACTTGAAGCAGGTAAAACCGATACCAGTACATCATCCTTGTAAAACATTAACGATGAATCTGTAAATCGATCCGCATGATACTCAATAAAATCACGCTTAAAGAAAAATAACGGTGTTTTACAAGATTCGACAAATGAATCCCATTCCGATTTTTTTTCATTAGAATATAAACAACAAACTACCATTCTTGAAGCTCCGCGACACCAAAACCTTCAGATCCCATGTCGTTTCCATTATAAAAAGCAAACACTCTGTCGCCAACTTCAATCAACCTTGGGTAACACAAATGTTGGGAATCAAAACCATCTATTGACAGCTCCATTCCTAAATCTTCATCATGCCTCAACCAATTAAAACCATCTTTTGAGTAAGCTAAGCCAGGGAAATAATCCGTACCTGTCACACCACCCTTGGTATAAAACATATAATACTTATTATTTTTTTTATAAACAGAAGGTCTGCCAATTCGATACTCATCACCCTCAACATCGACACACAATGTACTTTCACCGGAGAAATGCATACCGTCAGCAGATTCCGTATACCAAATGTTATATTTGGGATAGGGTGTTCCATTTATCTGCTGCCAGTCATCTCCAACTGCGAACCACACCTTCCAAATATTATCTTCATTTATGACAGAGTGGATCGCACAAATAGTATTACCACCATCACGCCTATCCATTATCGGAGCTTCAGAAACGCGAGTAAAAGACTCTCCTCCATCAGAACTCTCAGCCAATCCAGTAAAAGCAAGAAATTTTGCACGCTTTACCAGTTGAAAGCCGACGTAATACATCCTTAATTTATTTCCAAATTTGACCACGTCACCCAGTATTACACCGTTATCATCAAAGCAGCCATTTCTGCCTCGATCCAAGACAGGTTTATCAGATACAGCCTTAACTAACATTGGATTTTGCGAATCAACATCTACATAGCCAATTCTACTTATTCCTTCATCATCACGAAAACCCGCGTATATACGAATAGTATCTTCGTTTAATAAAATAGGTGTTGGAGTTAATGCTGATTTTTTCCGCCAGCTGGTTTTGCCGTCCTGCGAGAATACATGGCCAAGTTTATTCCACTTCATAACTAAACCTTATAACTCCACACTAAATGCACTTTTCTTCGGCATCACTTTAGCTGGGGCACCGTAATATATTTTCTCTGGCTCGATCAAATCTTTAGAGACCAGCGACCCAGATGCAACAATGCAATCTCTTGCCACACTCACATGATCATTAAATGTTGAATTTACACCAAGAAAACTGGAGTTACCTATCCTACAGTATCCAGAAACTACTACATGCGAAGAAAGGAAACAGTTATCTTCTATAACCGTTCTATGGCCAATATGATTCCCGCTCCACAAGATGACATTGTTACCGATTTCAACAAAGGGCTGAACTGTATTATCTTCAAAGATGAAACAATTCTCGCCTACTTTAACATTCCTCCAAACGAAAGCATTGGAACTGACATAAGATGCACATTTATAACCCTTAGCTTTGGTAGCCTCATAAAAGCGCGTTCGCAATTTATTCAGTTGCGACGCAGGTATGGCGACAAATGCTTCACATCCATCTGGGGGAAATACATTCTGAATATCTTCAAAAGGGATTACAGGCTTTTCGTAAAGGCTGTCGACAGTAATATATTCACGTTCGACTGCAAAGGCGATCACCTCATACTCCGAATCATATGTGAAATACTCATAAGCGATTTCTGCCAATTCACCAGCACCAACAAGTATCAGTTTTTTATTTTTTTTCATAATTAACTTCCTTTATAAATTGATCATGGTTTCGAATGTAATCAGATTCATCATAATGCTCGCTAGCCAAGACAAGCAGAACACAGTCATCACTAAAGCCATGCATTTCACGCCATACCATCTGAGGAATTAAAATGCCTTGTAATGGTGAATCCAGCAATACGCTTTCACGCGATAAACCATCGTCCAGTAACATAGTACAACTACCCTTCAAGCAAATTGCTACCTGCGTTAATGCTTTGTGGGCGTGAAATCCGCGAGATATATTTTGTGTATCGAAAATATAATAAACACGCTTAATATCAAAAGGGATGCCCCCCCTCCTAGCTTCAAGTGCGACTAGACCACCACGTTCATCCCCTAGGGAGGGCAAACCAATCAACTTAATTAAGCTCATTTTTTGCGCCCTACCAAATCCAGGAGATACTGCCCATAACTATTCTTACTGAATAACTCACCCGCCATTAAGACCTCCTTTTCTGTCATCCAGCCATTGTTGTAAGCAATTTCTTCTAAACAAGCTACTTTATACCCTTGCCTCTTTTCAATAGTTTCAACAAATTGCGAAGCTTCTAGCAGGCTTTCATGCGTACCCGTATCCAACCACGCAAATCCACGACCTAACACCTCTACATTCAACCTATTTAATTCTAGGTATGCATTATTCACACAGGTAATCTCCAATTCACCACGACCGGATGGCTTCACATTCTTTGCAATTTCGATTACCTTATTGTCGTAAAAATACAAACCCGTAACCGCATAGTTTGATTTAGGATTAGCTGGTTTCTCCTCTATCGATTTCGCCTTCATATCGCTATCAAAGTCAACCACCCCAAATCGTTCAGGGTCATTAACCTCGTAACCAAAAACTGTTGCCCCCCGCCCTGCCTTAGCTTGATCTACCGCATACTTTAATTTTGGTGAAAAACCTTGACCATAAAAAACATTATCGCCCAGCACCAAGCAAACATCATCCCCACCAATGAACTCTTCACCAATAATAAAAGCTTGAGCAAGACCGTCTGGTGAAGGCTGCTCTGCGTAAGATATATTAACTCCAAACTGGCCACCATCACTTAAAAGCCTTTTATACCCTGCCATGTCGCCTGGTGTAGAAATCACCAAGACATCTTGAATACCCGCAAGCATAAGAACCGATAGCGGATAAAAAATCATAGGCTTGTCATAAATGGGTAGTAGTTGCTTAGACACACCCATGGTAATAGGAAATAATCGAGTACCCGAACCACCAGCCAAAATAATGCCTTTCATGTTATATCGCCTTTAAGCCTTCATACTGGTAACTACCGTCCTGTACATGCTTTACCCATTCATCATTAGCCAAGTACCATTCAACCGTTTTGCGAATACCCGACTCAAATGATTCTACTGGCTTCCAACCTAACTCTTTTTCAATCTTACTTGCGTCAATAGCATAACGAAGGTCATGACCAGGACGATCTTCCACATAAACAATTAGACCTGAAAAGCCCTTTGAATTCCCACCCTTGCGAGAGTGACAACTCATCGGGACCAGATCTTCAAGCAATTCACAAATAGCATGAACCACTTCAATATTCTGTTTTTCGTTATGACCGCCTATATTGTAGGTTTCACCTACTTTACCCTTAGTTACAACCTTATAAAGTGCTCGCGCATGATCCTCTACATAAAGCCAGTCGCGAATCTGATTGCCTTTACCGTAAACTGGTAAATTTTTACCTTCTAGTGCATTTAAAATAACAAGTGGTATTAACTTTTCAGGGAAATGGTAGGGGCCGTAATTATTTGAACAGTTTGTGATAACCGTAGGAAATTCATAAGTTCGTAACCATGCACGCACTAGATGGTCTGAACTGGCTTTACTAGCTGAATAAGGTGAACTTGGCGAGTAAGAAGTAACCTCAGTAAACAATCCGTCAGGCCCTTCTAAATCCCCATATACTTCATCGGTGGAAATATGATGAAACCGAAAGGCACTTCTTTTATCTTGGGGTAACTCATTCCAATACTTGCGAGCCGCCTCCAATAAAGTATAAGTACCTACGATATTAGTTTCAATAAATGCAGCTGGCCCATCAATTGAACGATCTACGTGACTCTCCGCTGCTAGGTGCATAATTGCATCGGGCTCGTGTTGTGACAGCACTCGATCTAACTCACTACGATCACATATATCAACATGCTCAAATGCATAACGAGCATCATCACTGACACCAACTAAATTCTCTAGATTACCTGCGTAAGTAAGATTATCAACATTAACAACCTCTGTGGTTGTATTTTTTATAATATGGCGAATTACTGCAGACCCAATAAAGCCTGCTCCACCTGTTACTAATATTTTCATATAAATGATTTCGTCAACAGCTAATATTCACAACATCTATGCTTATTTTCGCCAACTAACAAGCTCTAACCCTTGTAGCTGTACAGCAATAAGCATTGGCATTGGCATTTTCCGTAAATCCAACAAGGCGGCACACCTTAGAACGACCGATAACAAAAGACAATCAGTCGATTTTACAATTTTTTTATCCGAGGAATTGAAATTACCATTGATAAATACAACCAAACAACAAAGGAAAGATACCAGATCTATGCTAGTTTAAAAGAAGGATTTCCACGACAGAAATTACTACTGACTTTAAACTCAAAAAGTTCAGCCATGACACAAAGGCATTTTAAATTTCAGCCTAAGATCACAATAAAATTCAATTCGAAATCCATCTCAGAAAAACAAAGTACATACCAGATCAAACCTCCTCCCTGACAGTCAAGATTTAACAGTTACAGCACTTTCATTTAACTATCAAAACTCACAGACCCTCAAAGCACCTAAAACAGTTAAATTAATCTAATGACTACTGATGATTTACCTGTTCGCGCAATTCTTTGCCTGGTTTAAAATGTGGCACATATTTCCCACGCAATTCAACTGACTCTCCTGTTTTAGGGTTGCGACCTAACCTTGGGCTTCGAAAATGCAGCGAAAAACTTCCAAATCCACGTATTTCAATACGATCGCCCTGGCTCAATGCCTGAGACATAGTATCCAAAATAGTTTTAACTGCCAGCTCAATATCTTTGTTAGACAATTGCGGGTGACGACTGGTAATACGATCTACTAACTCAGATTTAGTCATACAAGGGCTCTCCCTTTAGTATTCACTGCACTAGGCGTTTAAGCTGTACATAGTTAACCAGCTTAAGTTAGCCCACACTTTTACTTTGCCCTATTTATTGTTCGGTTACAAGCTAAGTAGCTGAATCTATTGAAGTTATAGTACTAACAACACCAATCTAGAGAGCCTTCACTACTTCTATTATCTCACTAGTGGAGATAGACGGGGTTCGAGGTAAATATATCACCTCACAGTATTGCTGCATTTCATTAAATTTACCCGCCCAATCATCCCCCATCACCAAAACATCTGCTTGATATTGCTTGATATACTTCGCCTTCAATGCGAGCGAATCCTCGATAAAAACCTCGTCTACAAAGCGCAATGACTCAAGAATTCTCACTCTTTGATCTTGAGGGTAAACAGGGTAACGGTGCTTTTTTTCAAAATTAAGCTGATCTGATGACACCCCCACCACCAAGTGCCCCCCTTGCTTTTTAGCTCGCTCCAATATATTAATATGACCTATGTGGAACACATCGAATGTCCCGAAGGTAATAACGCGCTTTACCATAATCACCTACCACTCAAAATATAATCGACAATACGCTCACTGCATTGACCATCAACCTTACCAGCCAAGTCTAGCGTAAAATACTGCCGCCTCTGCGAGAATGCACCAGGGCTTCGCACTTGACTTTCTACACACACCCTCAATTCACGATAAGCCTTAGCATGTATGGCAATGTCTGCATACCGATACAAATCCTCATCCATACGCCTATTAAAGCGGAATTTTAATAATCCCCTATACCCCCAGCGCAACTTATAAAAATCACACCAAACCACAGGTTTATTTAATGCTGTAAATTCAAACAAAGTTGACGAGGCATCACTAATCAACACATCCGCCACCGCCATAAATGGGATAATATTAACATCATCCAAGCCTGCCAAGTATACATTCTCAGCCCTCCCCCACAATTCTAGTAAACGCTTTTGATTTCTATATTTTACATTTGCCAATGAAAAGTAATGAGGCTTTATAATTAAGTTATATTCATTGAATTCTTCAGGGAAATTCTTTGGCAAGCACTCAATACTACTAGGGTAAAAAGTAGGCGCATATAAAATCGTTTTCTTTTTATCATCCAACCCCCAGCCCGAAGGCTTGATACAACCAACCTCTCCATTAATAATAGGATCTAATTTGGCATATCCTGTATCTACAAAAATTTGATCTGGGTACATATCTTGAAGCCGCTTGGTTCTATAAGGACCCTCAACAAAACGCACGCTAGTAGCACTATCTGACACATCATAATAACAAGCCTTCGGACCTATACCATGACTAACCAAGGCAGTTCTAGTGTACCGATGTATATCATCAAGCCCATCTAAATTATTACCAATTATCAACCAGTCAGGCCTTTCCCTAATATAAAAAGCTCTAGCCTCTTGCTCACCATCTACAACCTCAACACAAGAACCTTCCGGTAAAATGCATGAGCCCAACTGCCCCCTATTAAAACCATACAACACAAAAGTAGATTCAATACCACGCTCACTCAGCTCCTTACATACAGGCAGATACTGGGGCAAATAATAAATTTCCTGCACATCAAAAAAAACATTCATCTAGGAGAGTACTTCTAATATTTTATTTTCAAAGCACAACTTATGCGCTCCACCAACACAGGCAATTTGATCCTGCCAAGCTCCAGGCAACAAGTAATCTTTTTTCAAGTATGTAAAAAACGCCCTAACGATATCTATGTCTGGAGACCACCCCCGCATATCATTTATCGCACAAGCCAATTCCTCTGCTGTTTGCGCCACTTTCATCATGCCATCTATTGAGTAACATGCATTACCAAGAACAATTACTTTCTTTTCTAACATCGCAGCTTCAATACCCACACTCGAATTCAGTGTAATAACTGCCTCAGCATTGCGAATAAAGGTTTCCGTATCCCCTGATACAAACTTTATTCTTGAATGTTTATTATAAAGCTCGGTATAAGACCTAGGGTCAGAAGGGTGCTCCTTAATAATCACAGTCAACCCTTCCTCAATTAATTCAATAATAGAAAAGAGCACCGAGTAAAACTCCTCCATAGAATTTAGCCAAGGCGAATTTATAATTACCTGACTATCAAAGTTCACCTGAAATGGTACAAACACATACCTTCCCGCAACCTCTTCCCCCCCTGCTTTTAATTTTCTCTTATGAGGCTTCCTTATTAAAAGCCTAGTATCAGATAAACTTTGACAGTCATTTTCTAAGAAATACCTATCATAAAACGCTCTGGCGCGAGGAATTGAACTAAATGCATTCACCCCAGAAAAATCTACCGTAGTACTCTTAGGTATCAAACCATTTTCAAAATATGCTATTCTGATATCAAACTCTTGGGCCGCTGCCCGAATGGCCATTTCAGGTAGTCTATGCCCATTCCATATACAAATAACTTTTGGAGTATTCCTACTAAAGTAATATTTAAATTTCAAATAAATAAGAGAAAAATAACAGGCCGAAAAAAAGACATACCCCCCCCACAACACAGTAACTGACTTTACAGCACTATGCTTTCTCTTCTTTCTCTTCAAGTGAAAGTCTATACCCCGCCTAATTAACCCCAAACTCAAACCAGAGTTAAACACCTTAAAGCCAAATCCTGGGAATAGCGTTACAACTAATGATGAAAAATGAGTAACAGCACTTAACGCTTGATAATATCGATATTGAGCCCCTCTGGATGAAATAAATAAAATATCAACGTCACGCTTAACAACCATTAAACTCACCCACCTATTAATTACAATTTACAAAGTTTACTATATTCAAACCAAAAAAAACCCGGCCAAGGCCGGGTTTTTACTAAATCAAACAATCAACAAAGATTATTCACCTTTAGACTTAAGCTGCTCTTTAATCAAATCACCAATGGTGGTCGGACCAGCAGCTTCAGGAGCTGATTTTTGGCTGTGAGCCTTAACCACTTCCTTCTCTTCCACTTCATCTTTACTCTTAATAGAAAGAGCCATAGTGCGATTTTTACGATCAACAACTATGATCTTGGCTTCAACTTCTTCGCCTTCTTTAAGCGCGTTGCGTGCATCCTCTACTCGGTCCTTGCTAATTTCAGAGGCCTTAAGAGTCGCTTCAACGCCTTCGGCTAGCTCAACAATTGCCGCTTTCGCTTCAATTGAAATCACCTTACCTTTAA
>ERZ1027231.244-NODE-244-length-21447-cov-22.453955_pt1 | contig 21447 bp, 18 predicted proteins | sample MGYA00520866_ERZ1027231 | MGnify/ENA primary metagenome ERZ1027231 (study PRJEB33311, sample SAMEA4378411) | marine metagenome | biome: Marine biome; feature: Fjord; material: Water | collected 2014-07-20T08:00:00Z/2014-07-... | depth 75 m ...
AGCGTGTGTCGGGAACATGCACGCGGTGCCTGGAAGAAAAGAAAGAGCACGCTGCCAAAAGAAAAAGCCAACAGAAAGAAACTTAAAAGCCCCTGATGCTCGCGCATCAGGGGCTTTTTCATATATGGCTGAAGGTATAATGCGTCTTCTACAAGTTCCAGCGGCGCTTACGGCCTGTATCCATATGAATGAAGCCACTTCTAGCATAGTAACCAACTCCTCCTGCCGAAGAGGCCAGGGTCGCTTTATGCACATGGCGTAAATTTAAGCCTGGGATTAGGAAGTCCATGGCCTTTCCCTTCATATGTAGGCTATTACGAGATACAGAGTGATTTGCTTTACGCAGGTTTTCGTTGGTTTTAGGGCTTCGATAACCTGATACCAGTAGAATTTCCTTCTGGCTTTCTAGTTTTTGCTGAACATGGTGAAGCTGGTCTAGTAAGCGAATGTCTATTGGTGCAATGCTGTTTTCTCTGTGATCCCGCATAAGCAAATAGATGTCGGCTAAAGCATCAATTACATACTCGCCTTGTTCCCAATAAGTCACATTGGCCTTTTCGCCTGTGTGAAGATTATTAAGTTTCAACTGACGAAACTCTTCTTTAGGCGAATAGCTTAATGCCGAAGCAGATTGGCTGCTAAGAAGGATGGGTGCTGATGCTAACAAAGAGGCTTTGCTTGACCATTTTAAAAATTGACGACGATTCAGGCTCATGGGTTTCCGTGTCTAATGCCTTATTCTTATGGTGCTGAATATTTCGGCGCATTATGCCATTCACGGTTGGTTATAAGCAAAGCAGCTATCTATTACGTTTTTTAGATCTGTATGATTAGTAAACAAAGTGGAGGAAGAAACTAGGGTGTAAGGGTTTGATGAAGAGCCTGATCGCGAAGGGGGTACTAAAGAATGATGGAGTCTAGCTTATGGCTTTCATCATGGATTTGATCGCGTTTATAAATATCGTCACGCACCTGAAGTTGTCCATTATTGTCTACCCAGGTGGTCCAATACATTAGATATACAGGTATTGGGTTCTTTAACTGTACAGGGCGGGTTTTCGATTTATCTATGACATTACTGATAAGAGCCTTATCCCAGTTTTGCTCTTTTAATAATGCATGGGCTAATTCACGTGGCTTTTCCACCCGAATGCAGCCGCTGCTTAATGCACGCATTTTTCTGCCGAATAACTCTTTGTGGTTGGTGTCGTGTAAGTAAATTGATTTGTCATTGGGAAAAACAAACTTAACGTCGCCCAAAGCGTTATTTTTTCCGGGAGCCTGCAACATGCGATAAGTATTGAGTCGGCTATTGAAGCCTTCCCAATTAATGTTTTCTAATCCTACTTCGGCGGCACTTTCTTGCCAGCCTTCAAAAATACGATAATGATTATTGAGTAAGTATTGTGGGTTTCTTTGAGCAACCGGAAGTATGTCTCTTACTGCAATTCGATGAGGCACGTTCCAGGCAGGAGCAAGTACCACGCTGCTTATGGTTTCAGCCAGTACAGGGGTTCTTCTTTGGTTACGACCTATAACGACCTTCATGCTTAATTCAGGTTTACCCTGTTTTATTAAATCTAGATGAAAGTTGGCTAGATTTACCAATATGTATCGATCACCCAGATCTTTAGGTAAATAACGCCAGCGCTTCATATTTAAAGCGATACGTTGAGCAATAAAATAAGGCGCTTCATTTAATTGGCTTAAGGTCTCACTGGTGAGGATGCCGCTTTGATTTAAACCATTTCGCTTTTGATAGTGTTTGAGTGCTGCGAAAACATCCTGGTCGAATAAATAGGCCGGCTTTTTGTTGCCGCGGCGAAAATCCTGTTCGAGCAATAATGGATTTTCTTGATCTTTATTGGGTAAAAGCCAAGTTAGTTTACTTTCTTTATAGTCCCCATACGCTTTTAACATCCAGCGTAGTCGAGGCAGTTGGGCATGAGTATCGCCCAGAGTTAGCCCAGTGCTTACGTTAAGCGGGTACCACAAACCGCTATCGGCAATGCTTTGATAACGATCGAGTTCATTGGCCAGGTTTTGGTAGCCGGGCTGTTGTGGAACAAGCCCCTTAACCAGGCTATGCAGTTTTCCCTGGTCAAGACTTTGAGATAATAGACTTATGACATCCAGAGAAGTAATACGGGTGGCAGGGGGAGCCGCTACTTTTCTGAACGAAGGGTGATCTAATTCCCCTGTATTGGGCAATAACTCGTTATTCAGAACCTGCTGAGCGTAATCTATATAAGCGTCTGATAACAGAATGTCGATGGCGGCAGCATGTTTGGGTTGATTGCTTAATCGGGATATTTCGGTTTGCAGTTTGCTTATGCGATATCCATAAGCTTTCCACTCATCGCTGGCTGTGTGTTGAAGGCTTTTAACCAAATCTTTAGCGGCCGGCGTTAATTGAAAGTGGTCCATCCAAATTGTTTGAAATTGATTCTTGCGGTAAAGAGCATCTAGTTCATCTCGATATTGTAGGCTTATATTGCCGGCCACTTCGCCAGGGGCGTCGTATAACCAGTATTCAATGCTTTCCTTTGCTACCAGCTGGCTAATTACCGGGCGAGCACTACCGCTGATGAATAAAGCTAGGTAGAAAAGAGCAAGGCAAGCGCCCACTAAAATCATAACGATATGATTTTGGTTAAGCTTAATGCCCTGTGTTTCTATATTACTTTTTGCGCCAGCTTTGCTTTCCCTGGCGCTTAGGCATCGACGATTGTATGACGCAGCAGATCTACCCATGGTTATAAAGTATGGCAGGGCTTTAAAGAATCTGTGATGAAATTCACGTTTTGTTTGGTAACGCTGAGTGACTAACTTTATATGCCGTGTAACGAAAAATCTGACGCCATATAAAACAATAGGTTACAAAGAATGGCACATCAGAATTAGATTAGTGCCATTTTTCTGTTTTGTTTAAATAAATTTAAATTATAAGAAAACTTTTTAATTCAGAGCTTTAGCGATTAAAAAGTGTGCTCGATGAGCTGGGTTTGCTGCCCTTCGGGGTTATAGCTTACCTCTTGCCATTGAATGCTGTCGTGATGCATCTGCAATGCTGTCGTCGCTCGTGTGCCATAGTCTGGCGTCACTATAAAAGGTGAGGATAACAGGGTTTCAAGCTCTACACTGATGCCGGTACTGGGGAGTTCTGCTTTAGCATAAGGCGCCTTGCGTTGCAGTGCTTGATATAAGGGAGTGTCTGGCTGCTTAAGCCATTCTTGTAGCGATTGCTTGGCATATAGGGTCTTGGGCCAAGGACTATCAAGTTGTGCGTTGCTTAAGCCATATAAACCGGGCTTCAAGGACGTTGGGCCTTGATCATTACGGTTACCCAGGTACCAGCATTGTTCACGATTACCCACCACAAGATTAAAACCCTCACACAAATGTGCAATTTCTTGTACGCCAGCCAGATATGTTTGAGGTGACTGGATTTGGGCCAGGTAATCTAAGACCAGTTGGCCACGGGAAATCTTGTCCTGTTCGTTTATCTCAACAGGAGAGGGCACCTGACGCACATTAGTGAGGGCGGCAAAGCGACCGTCGCGTGTTGCGCCCATCCAAGTGCCGCCTGCTTCTAAATCCTGGCCAGCAATAATATGAGGGAAATCAGGCCAAAAACGAGAGGCTTGGGTGGGCCGTTTATGAAATTCATCACGGTTGGCCACCATTACAAGTGACGTTTGGCTGGCTGGTTGCCAGTGAAAGCTAATTAGACACATGGGCGGATTGTACGTGAACCGTCTGGCGCTGCAAGTCTAGCTAAGTCCCTGTTAATCCTATCCAGGGAGCTGGCGAGAAGCGGGTAAAGTCTTCATAATGCGCCCTCTTTATTTCAGTTTAACAAGTAGCGCTAGATGATTTTATTGCTTTCCTATTTATTGGTAGGAGCCTTTGCCGGGTTGCTGGCAGGGTTATTTGGCATTGGCGGCGGCCTGGTAATTGTGCCTGTTTTGGTGATTACCTTTGAGAGCCTTAATTTCCCACCCTCTGTGCTAACCCATATGGCAGTGGCGACATCATTAGCTACCATTGCTTTTACTTCGTTAAGCTCAGTGCACTCTCATCACAAAAAAGGCGCGGTAGACTGGCCTGTGGTGAAAGGGTTAAGCGCAGGTATTTTATTGGGTGCCGTGTTTGGTGTATTAACCGCAGACTCCTTAAGCGGTGCTAGTTTGCAAATAGTGATTGGAATATCGGCATTATTAGTAGCGGCACAAATGGGCTTTGGCCTAAAACCCAAGCCTACACGTAGCTTGCCTAACTTTGGCGGGTTAATGGGATCAGGTGGTGCCATAGGTTGGGCTTCTGCTCTGTTTGGCATTGGTGGTGGCTCGCTCACTGTGCCGTACTTAACCTGGTGCAACCACCCCATGCAACGCAGTGTGGCCACGGCAGCAGCATGTGGTTTCCCCATCGCTTTGGTGGGTGGCATATCGAATATTGTGGTGGGCTGGGACAACAGTGAATTGCCAAAGCAATCCTTTGGCTATGTCTATTGGCCAGCGCTCATTGGCATTGTGCTAACCAGCGTGCCTTTTGCTCGCCTCGGTGCTCATTTGGCCCATAAGTTATCGGCTGAGAAATTAAAAAAGTTGTTTGCGATCATGTTGGTGATGGTGGCTGTGAAGTTTTTAAGCAACGGTTTATAAACAACTGTTTATAAGTCGGAATGAGTGCGAACATTTATGCACTAACGCACTCTGATACAAGCAAGTTAAAAGAATAACGCTAGGGATAAAACGTTTATGCTCACATACCCCAATATAGACCCAGTGGCCATCAGCATAGGGCCACTTGATATTCATTGGTACGGGTTAATGTACCTCTTGGGTTTTGGTGCGGCCTATTTATTGTTGATGCACCGTGCCAATAAACCAGGTTCCGGCTGGAATAAGGACGAGGTGAGCGACCTTATTTTTTATGGTGCCATGGGCGTGGTGCTGGGTGGGCGCATGGGTTATGTCTTGTTTTATAACTTCCCTAAATTCCTTGAAGACCCGTTGTGGTTGTTTGCTGTGTGGGAAGGGGGCATGTCTTTTCACGGAGGTTTGCTGGGTGTGATCGTGGCTTGTATTGTATTTGGTCGCCGTTATAAAAAGACATTCTTTACCACCATTGATTTCGCCGCTCCCGTAGTGCCGTTAGGATTGTTAACCGGGCGTTTGGGTAACTTTATTGGTGGCGAATTATGGGGTCGAGTAACTGATGGACCTTGGGGAATGGTGTTTCCAAAGGGCGGGCCATTACCGCGTCATCCTAGTCAGCTCTATGAAATGTTTTTAGAAGGCTTTGTGCTGTTTATTATACTTTGGGTATTCACCAGTAAGCCGCGCCCGGCCATGGCTGCATCGGGTGTGTTCATGATTGGTTATGGCGTATTCCGTTTTACGGTGGAATTTGTTCGCCAGCCCGACAGTCATATTGGTTTTGATATTTTAGGCTGGATGACTCGTGGCCAAATTTTATGTGTGCCCATGGTTTTGGTAGGGGCATTCATTTTAGCCAAAGCCTATGGCAAACAAAGTACGCTGGCAGGTAAATAAACATGAAACAATATTTAGATTTGTGCCAACGCATTGTCGATACCGGTACCTGGATTGAAAATGAGCGCACCGGCAAGCGTTGTTTAACGGTGATAAATGCCGACCTTGAATATCGGGTTGATAAAAACGAATTTCCAATGATCACCACCCGAAAGAGCTTTTTTAAATCGGCGATTGCGGAATTCTTGGGCTACATCCGTGGTTATGACAATGCCGCCGACTTTAGAAAGTTAGGCACCAAAACCTGGGATGCCAATGCCAACCTGAATGACGTGTGGTTGAACAGCCCTTTTAGAAAGGGTGAAGACGACATGGGCCGAGTATATGGCGTGCAAGGCCGAGCCTGGGCTAAGCCAGATGGTGGCACCATTGACCAATTAAAGAAAATTGTTGATAACTTGTCACGGGGTGTGGATGACCGTGGTGAGATAATGACATTTTATAACCCAGGTGAATTCCACATGGGCTGCTTGCGCCCTTGCATGCATACCCATAACTTTTCGCTATTGGGTGATACATTGTACCTCACCAGTTTTCAGCGTTCTTGTGATGTGCCTTTGGGATTAAACTTCAACCAAGTTCAGGTGTTTACCTTTTTGGCACTGATGGCGCAAATCACCGGTAATAAGCCTGGTATTGCCTACCACAAAATTGTGAATGCTCATATTTATGAAGACCAATTAGATTTAATGCAAAATGTTCAATTAAAGCGTGAACCATTTGCTTCCCCTAGTTTGTCTATTAACCCGGATATTAAATCTTTAAAAGATTTGGAAACCTGGGTGACCATGGATGATTTTGAAGTGCATAACTACCAGCATCATGAAGGCATTCAATACCCTTTCTCGGTTTAAGCTGAAAAAATGAAAAGCCCACTGGGGCTTTTCATTTTCCTCCAGCCTCTACTTTTTACGCTGAAAGCTCAGGCAAAATTACTACTCTTTGTAATCACTTCTATACTCTAAGCAATAATGGCTGGTCAAAGGAACCTGACATGGCAAAGCGCGCCATCGCATTGCATGAAAAGCGAACCCTGCACGTTTACTCCTCATCGCCTCAAGATTTAAAATCCTGGCTAGCCGAATTTATCTGGGTCAGCAGTTATAATTTTGTTGAAATACGCCAGCGCCTGCTAAGTGATAATCCCGAGTTGTTGTTAATAGACATGCGCAAAAACCCACACGAAGCGTTACTTCAAGTGCGCTATCTACAGAAACACTTTTCTAACGTAGTGATGTTGGTATTGATTGATGATGCTCAGCTTTATCTGGGGCAGGAAGCGTTATCCATGGGAGCCGATGCTTATGTGAGTAGTGAGCATTGCAGTGCTGCGGGTTTATGGATGCTGCTAGATGGTCTATTAAAGCAAAAGAATCAACACCCATTGCTGCTTGATGATCAAAATAACCATGAGCCATTAATTCATCAAAGCTTGTACTTTGATCGTTTAAAACATGCGCTCATGAGTGCTACTCGCCATGGATGTTGTACTGGAATTTTATTGGTGAGCCTAGATGATTACGGCGCCTTAATTGAAGAGTTCAGTGATGCCTTAAGCGAAGGTTTGTTGACGCAACTGGAAGAAAGGCTTGCCAGTGTGATGCGCAATAGCGATAGCCTGGCACGATTGCATGCGGGTGTTTATGGCGTCATTTTAGAAGGCCTAAAGGATGAAACCACTATCGCCAATATGGCGCGAAAAATTCAAAGAGTTTTTGAAAAAGATATTCGTGTTTACAATTCCCCACATCATTTAAGCGTCAGCATAGGTGGGCACCTATGTAAGTCTGGGGAGCGAGATGCAGATGCATTTTATCAGCAAACCTGTGTTGCACTTCAGCATGCCAAGCAAAATAACCGATTAGATTTATGCTTTTATGAGCAGGCTTTAAATTTAAAAACTATGGCCCGCATAAATATAGAAGAGGGGTTAAGGCATGCTATTAAAAACAAGGAATTCTTTTTACAGTTCTTACCTTGTCACACTGGTAGCGGTTATATCATTAATGGAATGAGTGCCTTGTTGCGTTGGAGGCATCCCAGTTCGGGTACAGTATTGCCCAGCGTTTTTATGAGCTTATTGCAAGGCAGTGGCTTGATTATTGAGGTGGGGAATTGGTGGATTGATGCAGCCCTTTCACAATTTAGTCTTTGGTCAAATTTGGGTGATGTGAATGCTCGTCAACAATTGTTTATCGAGTTATGTGAAAATCAATTATGTGACAAAAATTTTATAAAAATGCTCACTACAAAAATGGCACTTTATAATATTGCCCCTGAAAAAATTGTATTTCAAATTAGCGAAGATATGGCTGTTGGAAATCTCGAACCTTTAAAGAACCTAAGTAAGTGTGTTCCTGGAATTTGTTTGGCTGTACGTCTTGGTGAGTTTACCAAGGGTTATAGCTCGTTAACCTATCTGAAAGAAATAGATGTAGATTATTTATGTTTAGATGGATGTTTTGTACAGAATTCCTACCTTAATCTAAGAGCATCTTCTATTGCCAAAATAATTATTGATATCACACATACCATGGGTATTGAGGTAATGGCCACTGGAGTAAACAGCCAGTCTCAGCTTGATAAAATGCAGACCCTAGGGTGTGATTGCTTACAGGGGGATTATTTTAGCCCAGCCTTGTATGCTGAACTATGGCCAAAATACATGCACAAAAAATCGTTTTAATTTGTTTTCACGGCTCTATGCAACCTAATTCAATAACAACTCTTAAGCATTAATGTGTTCATTCCCACCCTGCCATCACTTGTGTATTTAAGTTAAAATAGCGCCATTATTTTATAAGCACCGAGAATTCCCATGAAAATTGTCTTAATAGCGGCCTTTGCGCAAAATCGTGTAGTGGGCATTAACAACTCGTTGCCATGGCATCTGCCAGAAGATTTAAAATACTTTAAACGTACGACCACGGGTAAGGCCATTATTATGGGGCGTAAAACCTATGACTCCATAGGACGCCCGTTGCCTAATCGTACCAATATTGTAATTAGTCGAAACAGTGAGCTTAAAATTGAAGGGGTAAAGGTAGTTGATAGCTTGCAAGCAGCTATCGATCTAGCTAAAGAAGTGAACTTTATTAATGGCGTAGAAGAAGTCATGGTAATAGGTGGTGCCAGTATATACGAAGAGGCATTGCCACAAGCCGATCGTTTATACATAACCCATGTTCATGCTGAAGTGAAGGGGGATGCCTACTTCCCTGAAGTGGATTTCAGCCAGTGGAAAGAAATCTCCCGTGACGATTACGCCGCCAGTGAATCGAACCCATACGATTACAGCTTTGTGGTATATGACAACAAGTAGCTTTTTCTAACCAACATGGTGCACCTGAATTTTTAAGTGCATCATATTTCCACGCGCCTCTTTTTTGTTTTATTTATATCAATTCCTTTTGTGCTTTTGTACACAGAATGTGCGATTCGGCTAAGGCTTTAAATGCAGCCACTAAAGCTCTGGCTAGATGCCTTTCGATGTGATAATTTTCGCGCCCTTTCAAAATAGCGCTCTCAATACAGGTGCCGACATGATCACAGGTTTCGATTACGGTACATCCAATTGTGCCATGGGTGTGGTGCGCCCAGCTGAGTCCGCAGGGAAAGATATAGAGCTTTTAGCCATTGAACAGGGCAAGGCATTTATGCCTTCAACTCTTTATGCCTTGGATCGTGATTTAATCTGTGAGCAGGTTGGTTTGCACATCAGTAATAAAAAAATCCAGCAAGATTTTATTAACTCACGCTCCGGCCCTTTGGCCCGTGCTCAGCGAGTGCGCCGTGAAGAAGGCTTTGATAGTAAGGAGCAAAGCTTGTTTGTGGGGCAGGATGCGTTTGATCAATATCTTGCTTGGCCTAGTGAAGGTTACTTTGTTAAATCCCCAAAGTCTTTTTTAGGGGCCAGTGGTTTACGCCCGGAATCCATTGCATTTTTTGAAGATATTGTTACAGCCATGATGCAAGGAATTAAGCAGCGTGGGGAACTTGCTTTGGGTGACAGTATTAATCACACAGTTATTGGTCGCCCTGTTAATTTTCAGGGTTTGAATGCCGAGAAAAGTAATAAACAAGCCATCGATATTCTTACGATCGCCGCTAAGCGTGCTGGTTTTAAGTCGGTTGAATTTTTATTTGAACCCATTGCTGCCGGATTGAACTTTGAAGAGCGGCTTACCGAAAATAAAACGGTTTTGGTGGTGGATGTGGGTGGTGGAACTACCGACTGTGCCATGGTACGAATGGGTCCGTCGCATAGAAATAAAGAGCAGCGTGAAGATGATTTCCTTGGTCACAGCGGTGAACGTGTAGGCGGTAATGACCTTGATATACAGTTGGCAGGCAAAAATTTAATGCCATTGTTTGGCATGGAATCCAGTTTAAAAAACGGCCTGCACATGCCCACTCGTGCCTATTGGAATGCGGTGAGTACCAATGATGTGGGGGCGCAAACTACCTTTAATCATCAGCAAACGGGTTTTCATTTAGAGCAACTTTTGAGAGACTGTGTAGACTCGGTTTTAATTCAGCGTTTTATCAATTTACGTGATGAAAAACAAAATCATCATTTAGTTCGCAGCTCAGAGCAGGCAAAGATTTCGTTATCAAATAGTGAGCTAACTTCGGTTGATCTAAACTACATAGAAGCAGGCTTGAGCTGTGATATTAGTCGCGAGCAATTCGCTCGTGCTATTGAACGCCCTTTAAATAAAATGTTGATGTTAATGGAAGAAGCTATTAATCAAGCATCTTGTCAGCCCGATTTAATTTACGTAACAGGCGGCTCGGCTCAATCTCCGGTTATTCGTCAAGCCATAGAGAAAAAACTAGGGTCGATAGAGGTCGTGGATGGAGATCACTTTGGTAGTGTTGCCGCTGGACTAACCGTGTGGGCCAAGAAGATTTTTTCCTAGTGAATTAATTTAGCTGACAGCTGTGTTATTTGTTTTGACTGTTAAACGATACCACCTGATTTCTTCCCATGCTCTTGGCTTTATATAAGGCTTGATCGGCTTGGTTAACCATGTGCTGACGATCCAGTGTTTGTGTATTGTTATGATCAAGGCTGCTCAGTCCTAGGCTAATAGACATTTTAATTATCTGACCTTCCCAGTTTACCACCAGATTTTCAACTGCTTTGCGAATGCACTGGGCCACTTGCAAAGCGCCGACTTCATCTGTTCCCGGTAATATCACTACGAATTCTTCACCGCCATACCGACAAACAATATCCGGTTCTCGGGTTACGTGTTTTTTAATGCAATTGGCCACCTCTATTAAACAAAGATCTCCGGCCGGGTGGCCATAACGATCATTAACAAATTTAAAATGATCTACATCTAGCATGATAATGCATAGTTCACTTTTTTCTCGGGTGGCGCGCTTGTGCTCAATACGCCAGCGTTCATTAAAATAATAACGATTATGTAATTCGGTTAAAGCATCTGTAATGCTAATGGTTTGTAAGTTGTCATAAGCTAGGGATAGCTTTTCCATGGCGCTGTTTAATTCAATGGTGCGTTCATTTACCAATTGTTCTAATTTCTGCGAATGCTCTTTTTCAATTCTTAAGTTTTTAGTTTCATTTAAATAAATTTTTTCTTTGGCTTGTTGAACCTGATTAGATAGAAATAAAGATTCTTCTTGTGCGCTAATTTTATCTCGCTGGCTATTGCTAAGGCGGTCGGCAAGGGCCAAGGATAAAAACATCATTTCTAATGCTGCCCCAAACTGCATGCCATATTCGCTATACATAGTAATAGGGATAAGGCCAAACTTGTTGCCTGCTAACATGGCGGCACCGGCCAAGAAAACCAGCCAGGCCAAAGAGAAATAACGGGCGTTGGGGTGATTAATCTTTAACATATATATAGTAATGACAACCACACTGATGATTGCAAATAGCGCGATGAAAAATGCCAGTTCAATGGCCAAGTAATACGGAACAAAAATATTACTGATGGCCATTACTATGTAACAGTTAAAAGAGAGAATTAAGAAATTATGGAGTCTTGGTGAGAACTGCTTGGTCTCAAAAAAATCACCAATAAATAAACTTAAGGAGGCCAGCATTAAAGCCAGCGACAGGGGCGTGATAAGATGATTTAAGCTTGGGTAATTGGGCCATATAAATTGAAAGCCAATTCCGTTAATACTGATTTGAAATAGGGTGAACAGCAATATATAAACAACATAGTTTAAATTTATGCCTTCTCGATCGAACAACCAGACTACAAAGCTGTACAAGGCCATGATTAATACCATGCCATAAAAAATACCTTGCCATAGATAATAAACCAGTGAGTAATAGCTAAATTCTTGCCATTGCCAAAGTGTAATAGGTATTTGAACTGCCCCTTGGCTTTCAATGCGTATGTAAACTTGGCGGGGAACTTTAGTGGGCAATGATACGGCGAATACAATATGAGGATGTTTTATGGTTTTATATTTCACTTCAATTTGATCGCCACCATAAAAATAGCTTTCTACTTCTTTGTTCTCATTCACTACGTATGCATCCACATGGTCGAGCATGGGATAATTAATTTCGAACACCCAATCTTTTACCAATTCATTGTGATTTTCTAAATCTATCTTTAACCAATAAACCGACTTGCTGAAACCAAAGTTTAATTCGTTAAGTTTATTTTTCTGCCAGTCTAATTCATATTTACCGGCCAGAATTTCCTCAATGGAATAATCTTGGTTCTTCATGTCTAAATAAGAAATAAAAGGCGCCAAGCGGTATTGGCCTTTTTCAAATAGTACCAAGGGGCTGGCATGGAGATGTGCCGTGTATAAAACACTTATTAGTATCAGTAATAGCCGCAGCATGACGGTTTTCAAACAACTATTTATCCAATTAATAGAGTTATTAAGGTTAATAATAACCGCCCACAAGTCAGGCATTCACAGACCGTAGAAGTGATGTTACGAATCTTTTAGGTCAGCCAACGTAAGCCTGCGATGTCCATATTTAAGGCATGGTTATGGTTAAGGCTAGATGAGGCTCATGTTTAGTCAAAGCAGGGCCAATATGGCATTTTCTACATAGTGCCCAGTGTTGTTTTTGAACTAAGCTTGATACATGAGAAAACCTATTTCACGACGACAGCTATTATCCAGTGCGTTTAAGGATGGCCCAGTGCTGGCACTTGGTGCGAGCCTGCTGGAGATGGCCACTTTTACCCATGTTCAGGCCTTTTCCCCTGGTGTTTATCCACAGGGGCCATTACAAGAACCTGATGCCAATGGCATTCGCTTGCCTAAAGGTTATCAATCTAAAATAGTGGCGGTATCGGATGAAATTGTGAGAAAAGGCGACGGTCAAAAAACCGATTATGTCTGGCATGGTAGCCCGGACGGCGGCGCTTGTTTTGCCAAGCCAGAGGGTGGCTGGGTGTACGTTAGCAACAGCGAGGAATACTTCCCTAGTGGTGGTTGTGGCGCCCTTTCATTTGATATGAGCGGTATGGTGGATAATGCCTATAGTATTCTTTGGGGAACGGTGGGGAACTGTGCTGGCGGGGCAACACCCTGGCAAAGCTGGCTCAGCTGTGAAGAAATAGATTGTGGCGCTGTTTATGAGTGTGATCCATTTGGAAGAAATCCAGCTGTTAAGCAAACTGCACTGGGGTATTTTAAACACGAGGCCGTAGCGGTAGATCCAGAGCGTGGTCAGTTATATCTCACCGAAGATGAAAAAGACGGTTGTTTGTATCGCTTTACCCCCACCAATCCCTTGCCCGACTTAACGGAGGGTGTACTGGAAGTGGCCTGTGTTGATGAGCAGCATCAGGTAAGTTGGAAAGCCGTGAGCAATGCCTGCCCCCATAAAATTTTAATGAATACCCGCACCCGTTATCAGGTATCCGAAGCTAAAAAATTCAGAGGCGGTGAGGGCATCTGGTATCAAGGGGGCTTGGTCCTATTTGCCACCAAGCGTGACAACCGTATTTGGGTGCTCGATGTGGTTAGGCAGGAGCTGCAAATACTCTATGATGCCGCTCAGTCCCAAGATGCTATTTTAAGTGGCGTGGATAATTTAACCTCAACTCCATGGGGGGAGGTGTTAGTAGCCGAAGATGGTGGCGATATGCAGTTGGTATCGTTGGATGCCAATGGTAAGGCACAGCCCTTGTTGCAAGTGATGAATCAAGAGGGCAGTGAGATAACCGGGCCAGCTTTTAGCCCTGATGGTAAGTATTTATATTTTAGTTCCCAACGTGGAAAAGATGCCAGTAAAAGACTGGGTATTACCTATCAGGTATGGGCGGTTGATAGCTAATTTACTTTCATTTATTTCATGAGGTTACTCACTTTAAAAAGTAGAGCAGCAATAAAAAATTAAAAATTTGCTAATATCTTTATTCGTGTAATTGATCATTTACTAATACTTAATCCCCCGTTAATAATCTAAAAGCCTTGTCATAAGGCAGGCTTGTGATACAACTGGCAAAAAGTAAACGGATAAATATAATCGACTCCTCCACCAGACTATATTATCGAGTTCTCTAACTATATAAAAAGGAATGCATTCCATGGAAGAAAAAAGGCTGCACCTGGCCGACCAAAACTATTTTGAATCTTTTCGTGTGCTAGTTGATAACATGGCTAAGGGGCATAGCCATGTGGAAGAACACTTTAAATATACAGATTGTGGCATGGCTGCGGTATTTTTTAATAATTTATTTTTGTTTAAACCATTCACCGATGTCCCTGGAAAAATCGCCCAAGCGCAGCGTTATTTTGAAAAGGTGAACCGCCCTTTTCGAGTGGTGGCAAGAGAAGAAAACAGTGAAGAAATTGATAGTGCAGCCAATAAGCTCTCCCTAAAGAAAGTGGATCGTGTGCCCTTGATGATTCACCGCTCCATATCCGATTTACAAACCCCCAAGGATTTAGATTGGAAAATAGTGTGTGATGATAAAACCTTATTTGATTACCAAGAGGTGATGGCCAGCGCCTTTGTATTTCCCGATTGGCTTATTAAAAAAGTATTATCCAGTTCGTTATTAAATGAGAAGCACCTAGTGATGCTGGTGGGTTATGAAAATGGTGTGGCCTGTACCGGCGCCATGCTTATTCAACAGGGTGATTTGGCAGGCATTTATTGGGTGGGAACCAAACAAGGTTTTGAGCGAAAAGGCCTGGCAGCCAAGGCCACCACTCAGGCAATTCTAATCGGCCGTGAACGGGGTTGTACTTGGTCAGTCTTGCAGGCCAGCGATAAAGGCAAAGCTGTGTATGAACGCATGGGTTTTGAAACCAAGGCCCATTATCATTACCAGGTTTATCAGCCCGAGGTGGTTGAGGCGTGATACTTCTTTAAGAGTTTAAAAAACAAAAAGGGGCGCAAGCCCCTTTCTCTTTCTTTCTTTTCTAAATCTCTAGATTAATACTCAACACTGTAATTTACACTTAACGTTCGACCTTGAGCAGGCAAGTCAGTGGAAGCACCAGTAGATGGGTAAGCACGTACTTGGTTATACAAGGGTTGGTATGATTCATTGGCCAAGTTGCCAATGGCAATGCCCACTTGCCCTTTAGGTAGTGCAAATTGAGTTAATAAATCAAACGTGGTGTAACCTTCAAACTCCGCATTGGCCACGTTGTCTTTGTGTGCTTTATCCGTGTCTAGCATTTGTAGCATTTGCAAAGCCACACTGAAAGATCCGTAATTATTATAGGTTAAGTGTGATGTGATCTTTTGTGGTGAAATACGATCAACCGGCAATGCTTCCCACCCGTTGGTTTCAGTTTCTGTTTCACCGTATGTGTATGCGTATGTAGCACCGGTACTGATATTGTCGGTTAAGTGCGCATTGATAGAGCCTTCAAAACCCCATACTTTTTCAGTTTGATCGCGTAGTTCCACTACACCGGTTACTTTATCAAAGTGGGTGTATTTGTCTGACACGTTGTAATACAAAGAAGCTTGCGCTTGAATGGTATCAAACTGCCCACGCCAACCTAAATCAAATGAATCGGTTTTTATGGCATCTACATTGGTGCTATCAAGAACAGGGCCGGGTTCATTAACATCAGAGAACACACTGACGCTTCTCAACAAGCGGGCCATATCCGGTACGGTGAACCCTTGCGAGAAATTAAAATACATTTGCTGTTGTGTATTAAAATCATATACAAGCCCAGCGTTTAGCAAGGTGGCAGAAAACTCTTCTTCGCCTCCTTCACGTATCGTCACGGTATTGGAATAAGTAATAAAATCTTCAGCATTTAAAGCGGCTGCTGTTCCGGCAGTAAGGGCGCCTAATAATTGTGCCGCCGTCATACCTGAAAGAGCGGCTAACGCTTGTAGGTCTGTGTCAGATAACTGTGAGCTATAAACTTCGGCGTTCATAACGTCTTCACCAGATGTATAGTCATCCACTTCGACTTTAATGTATTCGTGACGAATACCGGCGCGAAGAGTTAGCTGATCGGTTAATGGGTAGGCCGTTTGTAAAAACGCCGCAACGGTTTCTGATTCGGCGCTCGGACCCGCCTGATAAATGTTGCCTGTTTCTACATAGTTTAGTTGATCACTATCGAACCATGCGTCGTAATCATATTCGGTGGAGGTTTGCTTACCTGAGTCTTTAATATAATCCAGGCCATAGGTTAAGCTAAGAGTGCGCTCACCAACTTCTAACTGGGAATCCAAAGCTATTTTTAAATCAATAGCCTCGGTTTCAATGCGCGACTGAGTAATCGATGATTTAGCTTGAGAATTCCCAAGGTAGGCTGGCGTTAATGCTGCGCTTGCATTGGCGCCTGCGGTCGCGGCATCGTCACCGGCCATTAAGCTATCGGTATAGGCTTGAGTCACTGCCTGATTAACCGCTTGCCAATTAGTATCTAAATATAAGGGCGTGCCGTAATAAGGGTAATAATAATAATCGCCGCTACGATAGTTAAGCTGAGACGTTAAGGCTTGCCCTAAAAAATTTTGGTCAGTGAAATTAAGAGTTAACGACTTACGTTCTGAGCTTGGTTGCTGGCTCATGTTTAAACCATCTTTAGGTTGGGGGTCGTATAAACCACCGGCCCCTAAAAAACCTTCAGGTAGCATAAGCAACTGTGCGTCAGGGTCACCAAAGTCAGCCGCATAGTCGGTATCCATTTCTTCGTTATAATATTCAGCGCCCACAGTGAATCGTTTAGTGCTAGAAATTTGATAGCCACCATTAAACATAAGATCTAGAGCATCGGTATTATCACGGCCCACTTGGTTAGGGTCAGTAGCAATTTGATCGCCATGGCTGTCAATGAAGTGGCCGCGGGAATCAAAGGCGGCGCCTAGGTAGTAATCTAACTTGCCCTTTTTGCCAGATACACTTTGTGCAACGTTGTAAGCCAACTGATCATCATTTGTATTTTCTGTGCTGGTGGTAATACCTACATCGGTTTTAAAAACAGGCTCTTCATCTTGGCCTTTTTTGGTGATGATATTAATAACGCCACCAGTGGCACCTGCGCCGTACATGGCTGATGCCCCTGAAACTATCTCAACCCGTTCTATATTGGCTGTAGAAATACTGGTGAGTTCACGGGAAACGTTTTTGTTAGTGCGCTGTGCTACACCGTCAATTAAGACTAATACTTTTCGGCCGCGCAGGCTTTGATAGAAGCTGGTGGCTGAGTTATCCCCAGGGGCTAAACCGGGTACTAGGCGGCCAAGTACGGTCCCTAGGTCAATGCCCGCTTGTGCTTGTAAGGCAATTTGATCTTGGCTAACCACTTGAACGGTATAGGGCAGGGTAGCAAGACTTTCGTTGGAACGAGTAGCGGTAACTATCTGTTTATCAAGCTGTGTGGCGCTGGCCTGTTCTTTATTTTCGGCGGCCATGGCCATGGACGTCGTTGCCATAGTTAAGGCTAGATACAAGGGTGTACGCAAATTGTTCATAACTAATCTCCCCAGATTTAATTTTCGGCATGATAATGATTCTTATTTATAAAGGCAAAGGATAATTGTTCTTATTTGAAAGAGGGGATAAGTTGGTGGAAGAAGGGAGTTTGAAAGTTAAAAATAAAAGTCACAGTTTTATAAAAGGTCGTGATTGAATTTAATTTTGTAAACCCAATCACGACCCTAATTTTTCTTTAAGCAGCCTTAGCCATTTCTTCTATTGCGGTTTTCTCAGTGCTTTTCTTCTGGCTGATCTTATGGGGCAGTAAATAATCCACCACCAATAACAAGGCGCTGAACATCACCAGTCCCACGTGAATAAATAAAACCCAGCCTTCGCTGTTCCATGGCCAGCGTTGGTTCATGAAGCCATCGCCAATAATGGTTAACACGCCCATGGCTGCACTGCCTCGTAATATCCAATGACTGATGGCAAAACTTTTTGGAAAAACTAAGGCAGTGAATAGGCACAACAACCAGCTTCCCCAAAAAATACTTTCTTCCAGGTGGTGTTGTTCGGCACCACTTTTTTGCAGCCACATGCTGCTGGCTAATACCGAAAAGGTAGCAAATACCAAACCGGCACAAACTCCAAGGGTGCTGCGGCCAAGCCAATGGCGTTCGTTATAGCCACGCCTTGTTAGCCATAACATGTTGCCGCTCACAATGAGCCCACAGACCGCTAACGCGCTGATGGCGTAAAATAATTTAAGCCAGCCGCCTCCATAAAATACATAATGAAGCGGCACAACTGCCGCAAAAATTCTTTGGAAGGGCCCGTTGCCAAAAAAGTTAGCCTGGTGAATTTGCTCACCTGTTGATAACTGATACGTGGTGGCCTGCAAGCTATTGAGTTTACTGCCATGCATGCCGCTAAATTTGATGATGCCACCGGAGTCGGTTAACAGTGTTGGTGATTCACTATTTTGTGATGCCTGATTGTTTTGTGGCTCGGCATTTTTTTGCAAACCCGAAATAGAAATTAGATCTACCAGCATCTCGGGGTTTTCTTTTTGGTATTGTGCTTGTAAGGCGTTTAATGAATAACTGGGTAGGGCTTCACCGGTTATTTCTGCTCTTGGCCCTAGTATGGCTTGGGTGGCTTTTTCCACGTCGCCATTAAATGCGGCAAACGCCAGTATCGGAGAGATTAATCCCAGTAGTCCCAAAATTGTGCCGGTGAATGCCAGAATAAAAGTAAAAGGCAGGGACCATAAACCAATGAGTTTATGTTGGTCGGTAAGCAGCAAACGCCAACTGCGTTTTTCACGCAGCATCACAAATTCTTTGCGCCACTTAGTATGAATAAATATGCCGGCAATAATGGCAAGCAGCATGGCTAAGCCTGCAATGCCAATAAGGTAACGGCCAATGGGGTTTGGTAAATGAAGGTCGGTATGCAGCTCGGTGAGAATATGCGCCAGCTCAGAATTGCCTGGGGTCACCACTTCATTATTGTGGGCGGCCAGGTATAAGGTTTCGTAGTCTTCGGTGGCTTCATTGTAGCTCCACAAAATATGGTGGGAGCGAATATCATCGGCGGGAGAAATAAAAATTTCATCAAAAATAAAATCATTTTTCACTGCCGTTTGCATCACGCTTTCTAATTCAAAGTTTTGACTTTTAGGCAATTGAGTAAGACTAGGGGATTGCCAGTATTCAATTTCATTTTCAAATAACGCAGGAATGCCCGAGAACACCACCACAAATAATAATATGCCACTGATAATGCCCACCCAACCATGGGTGGCGTATAGGGTTTTATGTGTTGAATTATCCATGGACTAAAACCTTAATAAATAAACATCAATAAGCAGCATGGGTAAAAATACCCCCAGTACTTTTAACCAAGCCCGGCTGCCGCTGGCAGATAAAATGGCCCAATAAAAAAGTGCGGCCCATATAACAAAAAAGAACACGCCGCCTGCAAAAACTTTTTCAGTGGTGTCGCCAAACGGCCACAACATAGTAATGCCAATGGTTAGAGTGATGGTGGCCAACAGGCTGCCCAACATGGCGGCACATATGCGGCTGCCATTGCCGTTAGCTACTTTTTTAAACCAGGCCATACAGGGCACCTATCAGCGAAATTACAGTGATACTGGCTACCCAGCTGGGTTTCCAAATACGCAATTGCACAAAGCCCAAAGCAAAGGCCATGAGCGTAAATAGCCAATAAAACAAACCTTGCTCAATGCCCATTGTAAAGCTTAAAAACAACATGGAAATGAACAGTAAACTTAAGCCGAATAGAAATGGCAGGGTGGCTCGCTTTTGGGTGCGAGTTTCTTTGGTGCCATATATAAGATGCAAGCTAGGCCACAGCAAGCACGCGCCAGTTAGTATCATGGTAGCTCAGGAATAGTTAATTGTATTGCTAATGATATAGATTATCATTTAGATATGGAAGGATGGGGTGTGATTTTGGGTAATATGAGGGTTGTTTGGAGGTGTGTGGCTTAACCTCGCATGGTGTTAACCGCCTGATTTGTTCAATCTGAACCACTAAAGCTAGATGTTTTTCCTTTGCGGGGGACTTACCCCCACACCCCAGCTACCGGCCCGTACGCTTAACCTTCAATCTTATTTATTTTATCGAGCAACACGGTTCAAACGGGCGTCCTGCCCTACGAACCTTTCCGGCACATCCTGTGCCTACAGATGCTGAAAAATAAAACGATTTCAGCGCTACTTAACGCCTCAGTTGTTATCGCTACGGTTTAGGGCAAGGCGCAAGAAATGACGCGTTTATTGACCGACCGGTCTACAGGCTTCATCATAGCTGGCTTTAAAGATGTTACCCGGCAAACTCGTCGTGAAAGGGGTCATCGGAAAAAGCGTCACGTGACGTTGAATAAACTGTTATGCGAATTAAATTATGAATATCGTAGAAGTAATTAGAGAATCATGGGGTTGGATTGGAATTGATCCTGTAGAAGTCGTGGGCGAAAATGACTTCGGTAACCTAATTATTAGAGATACTAATGGCAAGTACTGGCGCCTCTGCCCTGAAGATGTTTATTGTGAGGTTATTGCTGATAATCGGGAAGAACTTGATGCACTCTCAACTGATCAAGAGTTTTTAGAAGACTGGAATATGCAGCTATTAGTGGAGCAAGCAACCGAGAAACTTGGAGCACTTGAAGACGGCCGTAAATTTCATTTAGCAATCCCAGGTGTATTAGGCGGAGAGTATGGTATGTCCAATATTCGTACCGTTCCGCTTATTGAACAAATTAGCTTTTCTGGTGACATTGGAAAGCAGATTCAAGAGCTTCCTGATGGCGCTCAAATTGAATTGCAGGTAATCGAATAGTGGTGCATAACAAGTGCATGAATATGAGTAGCCAAGTGAATGTTGAAAATTTGAGGAGTTTGGTTGAAAGCATTTTTCTTGGTGGAGAGGTTACAGTCTATGAGGCTTATTCTATTCCAGATAAAGAGCTTAGGATTTTTGCTTCGACGGAAGAGGTTATGGCTTACATAAGCGAAGTAGAATCCAGCAAAGATAATTTGGCATATTTATCCATTCATTATGCTAATACGGGTGGCTTCGTTCGGAAAAAGAAAATCGACCTTAATCCAGAGAAATGCAAAGGTGCCAAAGTTAGGTATTCCGTTGAAGGTTGGGGGCTTATCCAGTTTCAGCTATGGATTAAAGTAAGCGGTTTAACTTCTGACATAGGCGTGAACTCTGAAAAGCGTGCTAACGCTTGGGAGGACACCTATCCCGAACTAAAGTCGCCTTCGCTTTGGAATTGGAAAGAGATTCAAAAACACAACAGGAAACTTAATCGTGTGCTTAAATCGAGCGCTTAACAATCGACTGCACCGGACAAACTTCCGCTGTCACCTTTTGTGCAAAAACACTCACAAAAGCCGTCATCAAAAAATTTCTCGGTGAGCCGGGCGTTCAGGCTGTAGAAAAATAGAAAACAGCCTGAACGTCCCAATTTAAATAAG
>ERZ1027231.245-NODE-245-length-21403-cov-15.701471_pt1 | contig 21403 bp, 23 predicted proteins | sample MGYA00520866_ERZ1027231 | MGnify/ENA primary metagenome ERZ1027231 (study PRJEB33311, sample SAMEA4378411) | marine metagenome | biome: Marine biome; feature: Fjord; material: Water | collected 2014-07-20T08:00:00Z/2014-07-... | depth 75 m ...
CGGGTTTTGGCAGCAAAGAGTTGCTCTTTAAGGAAGCGCTAAATCATTATACCGAGCAAAGCATTGAGCGCATTCGACAGTGCGCCAGCCAACATGACAATGCCCTCTGCGCTTTATATGATTTTGTGAAAGCCGTGGTCATCGTCACCGGCGACAACCAGAAGCCCAGAAATTGCTTTCTGGCTAAAACCGTTGCCGAACTCGACAATAGCAATGCCGAGATCAGTTTATGGGCACAATCTGGATTAAATAAAGTGGAAGAAGAGTTTGCAGAAGTGTTTAAACAAGCCCAATCTCAGGGTTTTCTTGATCAACAAGCCGATTGCCTACGTTTGGCCAAGTGGCTACAGGTGCAAATCATGGGGTTAAGATCATACGGTCAATTGCAGGTATCAAAAGAAGACATGACAGATATGCTTGATCATGTATTTTCAAGCTTGCCTAAAGCGGCCTAGAAAATTGTTTTATATGGCTTATTGATAAGTCATAAAAGCACTTTATACTGCCCCCACTAAGCGATATACCTGCTAGCAGTATTACCGAATGGATACACACATGATTAGAACCACCACATTTTTTAGCTTGTCTTTATTATTGTTTTCAGCCGCCACTTTTGCTTCCAGCTTAAATGATTTCACTCCCATTAAAATAAAGGAGAATTTAAACGGCCTGCACCTCACCATCGAATCCAAAATGGTGGATAGAATTAGCGTGGTTAAACTCACCAACAAAGAAAACATTCCTGTCAGCTGCGCCGTTACTTTTAAAGATGGCCCATCACCGGCTAGCGTTCGCAGAACCAGCCTGGTGGCTGGCGGCAGTAAATTACTATCTAAAGCATTTGGCCGCAGCTTGAATGGTTTACGCTTAAACGTTACATGCCAGAAAAAAGTGGCCGAAGCCTAACATTTCCTTTCCACCGCGATTATTAACCGGAGCGCACCATGCCTGATAATCTAATTGAATCACTTGAATACATTGACGGTGAATGGGAAGGGAAAATTGATTTTCCAATTCTTGGAAGAGATATCTTACTGGTAATTGATGCCAACGAACTTAATGGGCCGTCAAACAATCAACAAGAAAAACTCAACTGGCTCCAGGACAATATAGCCTCATTAATGGTGCCGATAGAAGCGTCCTTATACCAGTACTACCAAGACCAACTAAAAAACTACACTAAAAAGCTGGGTAAAAAAATTCATACCCTCATGCCAAAAATCAAATCTTCCCAAGAGGTTTGGCAGTACGTGTTTGAACCAGGGATTTACATCGCCTCTGATGAAGATAACGAAATTCACCTAGAGTACGAATGCAGCTTTGATGAGGAAAACGGCCTGCGTGTCATCATTAAGGATGGAAAAATCTCAAAGGTAAGCCTTTAACAAGTGACTCATCTTGCGGCCCAGTAACTCAACACAAAGGAATGTACAAAATGCAACGCGCTTACCTAGTCACCATGACCGCACTGATCATTCATCAAATTGATGCGGCCTTCTGGCATGAGTGGGATATGTTTTTGTTACCCGGAGGCATTCAAGGCTTTTTACTGTTTAATATCTTAATCATTCCCTTTGTATTATTTGGCCATCAGCAAGTGATACTAAAAACCTCAAAAGCGGCTGTTTACGCTTATATTTGTGCAGGCTTAGGCATAATCACCTTTGCCATTCACCTGGGGTTTTATCTGTTTGGCTTCGATGAATTTATGTTGCCCCTGTCTTGGGCAACACTTATCACCTGCTTAATCTCAGGTGGTTGGCTAATACTAAGTACGCGAACATTCATAAAAGATTCATATCCTTGCGTTAAAAACTCAGCACCATAAAAAAGGACCCAGTGATGCAAATTATTTCAATTAACACCTCGGTTTTAAAAGAAGTGGCTTATCAAGGAAAAACTATCTTAACGGGCATTTTTAAAACCCCTACTGATCAAGTGGCCATGGTCGAAAAATTGAACATCATCAATGATCAACAAGCAGACTTGGAAAATCATGGTGGACTACACAAGGCCGTATATGCCTTCTCACAGCACCATTATCCGTATTGGTGTGATGCATTAAACTCACAATTAAGCTCGGGTGCATTTGGAGAGAACTTAACAGTTGCGCATTTAGACGAAGCCAATATCCAACTTGGCGACCAATACCAAGTTGGCCAATGTGTCCTGGAGGTGAGCCAGCCTCGAGTGCCCTGCTTTAAACTGGGTTTAGCGCTCAACAATAAACAAGCGCCTAAGCTGTTTACCCAACACTTTCACACAGGCGTGTATTTTAGAGTAATAACGGAAGGTTCAATTCAAGTTGGTGATGAACTAGAGTTAATCAAACGGGTGCCTAATTCGGTGAGCATTCATGATTTATTCAAAGCCAAGTTTGATAAAAGCTTTGATGGCGCTCAAGACATCATTAAAAAAGCCTACCCGTTAGACTGCATCTCGCCTGAATGGCGAGAAAAAGTAGATAAAATGTATTCAAAAATATTGGTAAATTAACCTAGTTAATGTAACCAGACAAACTTGGCCTAACACGCTTTATTTAGCCCCTTTAATCGGCATGACAATCACCAAGACCGATTAAAAGCTCACAAACAATAATAAGAGAAAATAGGAAAACACAGTGGAACACCCAATGAATTGGATGGATTTTATATTAATGGCCATGGACAAACTCATTTGGCCGGCGACACTTATCTGTGTGTTATTAATTTTGCGTGAACCCTTGCGCCTGCTACTTCCTTTCGCGCAAAGCATTAAATTCAAAGAGTTTGAAGTGAGTTTCTCTCAAGAGTTAGATAATGCCAGTGCTCAAGCCAGTGACGCTTTACCTAAGTACAACCCACCAGCACTCTTTAATAAAGTTGATCGTTTAAAACACAATGCGGATTTTTTGCCTAACCAAAGTATATTGCAGGCATGGAAGTCAGTTGAAGCCAGCGCTGAAGCGTTATTACTCAATCAACAGCCCCAACTAACTATTCCTGAAAAACAGCGCTACAAGTTCATGGGCGAGCATTTATTGCAACTGCAACTTATCACCCAAAAACAAGGCAACTTATTTCACGAACTAAGACAGCTTAGAAACAAGGTGGCCCATGCTAAAAACTTTTCGGTTAATTCAGCATTGGCCGTGCAGTACATTGAACTGTGCCTGGCATTAGTTGAATATTTAGATCAAGCTCAGCAGAGTTTTCAAAACGCCCAAGCCAGTTAATTTTTTGATCTATTGGCTAATTACAAAATAAAATAGCGAGAGTAAGAGATGAAAGTACTTATTACCCTTATAGCATTGTCACTATTGAGTGGCTGTGCCACGACTGATATGACAGGACAATTAAATAGAGGGATGGGCAACATTCCCACAACCCAATATTCAAATGCACAAACTATTGAAGAAATTAGAAAGTTACGACCTCAAGCGAAGCTTCCTCTAAAAGTAGCTGTAATGCTACCAAGACGCTGGAAGAGTATTTCTTTTGAAGAAAGGGAGCTAATTGAAAGCTGGGGCGAGAAATTAAGAGAATCAGGTTTTATAAAAAGTATAGAGATCATACCAAAGTCTTTAACTCCCAATTGCGCCTACAAAAGCAACAACGATTGCTTTCTAATCGAATCCCGAAAAGCTGGCGCTCGTTTAGGTGCTGATGCCTTATTATTTCTTAACGACAGTACAGTTACGGACTCATATGTTAATGGGGCTAGCATTTTAAACCTGACCATTATAGGCATGTGGCTCGCTCCTGCTCATCATAAAGATTCGTATTCTGTTTATGAAGCGTCATTATTCGATATTAATAATGGTTATTTATATGCTGTAACTGAAGGCTTGGGAAAGAGTAAAACGGTAGGCCCGTTCATGTATTCCAGCGCCAATGAAGGAGAAAAAGAAGCCAGATTAAAGGCTCTCAATGAAGTAGGGGAAAAGCTTCTCTTATCAGCGCAAGCACAAATGGATAAGCTGAGTTCCTCAGAGAGCACAAGAAATTGATTCAACTTTATTTTTAGAAAACTCAGCCTAGCAATTTAGCTTTAGGCTGAGCCTTCGAAAAGTCATGCATAAGCCTGAATAGAAAATCCAGTATTCCGATTTGTTTTTACTAAATACTTTCAACCACTCGAATCATGGCCGCGGTTAACGTTGCTACATCCTCATCGTTCATTATATAAGGCGGCAACACGTATACTAATTTGCCAAAAGGTCGCACCCAAATGCCCTCTTCAACAAATTTAGGCTGTAAGCGAACCATATCAATAGGTTGTTTTAATTCAATCACACCAATGGCACCCAATACCCGTACTGCTTGCACTTGCGGTAATTCTTCAGCGGGCAATAAACCCTTTAACAATTGCGTCTGTAAGTTACTCACCTGCTGCTGCCAGTTGTTTTCTTGTAGTATTTCCAAGCTGGCATTGGCCACCGAGCACGCCAAAGGGTTGGCCATAAAGGTAGGACCATGCATAAATACGCCAGCCTCCCCTTCACAAATACCTTTGGCCACTTTATCGCTGCACAAGGTAGCCGCCATGCTCAGATAACCTGCGGTCAGTGCCTTACCTAAACAGATAATATCCGGCACAATTTCAGCATGCTCACAGGCGAACATCTTTCCGGTGCGGCCAAAGCCGGTGGCAATCTCATCTAAAATAAGCAGTACATTAAATTCGTCACACAGCTCTCGTACGCGCTTTAAATAAACAGGACTATAAAAGCGCATGCCCCCTGTCCCTTGCACTATGGGCTCCAGGATCATGGCGGCAATACTTTGATGGTTTGCTTTTAATGTGGCTTTTAATTCAGTGACATCGTCTTCATTAAAAACTTCATTAAATTTTGATTGGGGCGCCGCTACAAAAAAGTGTTTAGCTAGCACCCCTTCAAACATATGGTGCATGCCCGTCACTGGGTCACTCACCGCCATGGTGGCAAACGTATCGCCGTGGTAGCCATTTTTAACGGTAATGAGCTTGTTCTTTTCACTTTTCCCTTGGCTAATGCAGTATTGAAACGCCATCTTAATGGCCACTTCCACCGCGACTGAGCCACTGTCGCTAATAAAGACTTTATTCAAGCCTTCGGGGGTAATGTCTACCAAGGTTTTACACAATTTCACCGCAGGGGCATGTGTTAAACCGCCAAACATAACATGAGACATGTCATCAATCTGAGACTTAGCGGCCGCATTTAATTTGGGGTGGTTATATCCGTGCAGCATGGACCACCACGATGCCATGCCATCAATGACGACCCGACCATCTTCAAGAGTTAAGCGAACACCCTTAGCACTGGCCACTGGAAAAGGTGTAAGGGGCGAGTTAAATGAAGAATACGGATGCCAAACATGCTGTTTATCTAGGGCGATAATCTCTTCATTACTTAAGTCACTGCTTAATTTATTAGTTAAAGAGTGGGCCATGAAATTGCCTGCTATTATTTTTGAATGGGCACATTCTACCTTTATTGTACTTTGTGACAATCACGGCCATAAAAGATAACCCCAGACGCTTGATTGTTCTTTATCTTAAAAATGGGCATGCTAGCGCCCATTATGTTTTGCCCTATTTGACGGAATTCCTATGCCCCCTTCCAAGCAAGCCACGCCACTGCCCAGCACTATGGATGCCGTGGTATTTGATAAAAGCCAAGACATTAAACAGCCAGGCGCTCTGTTTGATTGCCAATTGCCCACGCCACAACCAAAGGGCTATGACCTATTAGTGGAAGTCAAAGCCATTAGCGTCAACCCGGTAGATGCCAAAGTGCGCCTGCGCGCCCTTCCAGAAAAAGGCGAGCCCAAGGTATTAGGCTGGGATGCTTGCGGGGTGGTGGTTGCCAAGGGTGAAAACGTCACTCTTTTCAACGTAGGTGATGAGGTTTTTTACGCAGGCGACGTCACTCGCCCGGGTAGCTATAGCCAATACCAGTTAATTGATGAACGCATTACCGGCCCCAAGCCTAAAAATCTAAACCCCGCCCAAGCAGCAGCCGTACCGTTAACCAGCATCACAGCATGGGAAATGCTATTTGATCGCTTACAATTAGATAAGGTAAGCAGCCATCAAAAGACACCTAATGTGCTGCTTATTACCGGCGCCGCCGGAGGCGTGGGCAGTATGATGATTCAACTGGCCAAGGCCCTAACCAATGCTGTGGTTATCGCTACCGCCAGCCGCGAGGATAGCCAGCAGTGGGTTAAAGAACTGGGTGCCGACCACGTTATTAATCATCACCATGGCATTCAACAAGAACTTAACAAACTGGGCATAATTGAAGTCAGCCACATTGCCAGCCTTACCCATACTCACCTGCACTTTAATGACTATATTGAAGTCATTAAGCCCCAGGGTAAGATTTGCCTTATAGATGATCCTAGCGAGCCGCTGGATTTCATGGCCCTTAAGGCCAAGAGTGTTTCACTTATTTGGGAGCTAATGTTCACCCGCAGCCGCTTTGGCTGTGATGACATGATTGAGCAGCACCATATATTACAAAAAGTCAGTGAAATGCTGGATGCAGGCACCCTAAAAAGCACCCTCAAGCAGGAGCTGGGGGACATCAACAGCAGCAATCTAATAAAGGCCCATGAGCTAGTAGAGAGCGGCACTATGATCGGTAAAATTGCCTTGCAAAGACCCTAAAAGCATTCACTAATAATGTGATCCCCCAAATAGATAGCTAGGTGGGGGTTCAAGCATCATTTTGGGGGCAATAGGCCGTGCCACTTAAGGCAATTTAAACCACACAAACCGCACCAGTTACGATAAAATCCCCCTAATTGCTGAAGCTGCTCTAACAAAGGCAACTTTAGCTACGACTACCGCAGTTTATGAAGCGCTCGCTGCAAAAGCAGCATTTATACTCTGCATGATCTCTACAAAGAGAAGGCAACACAGTGACTAACAACTACATTATGCGCCGTTTGCGCTACACCTTTGATTTCAGCGACTCACAAATGATCGCCCTATTCGGCTTGGCCGACATGAGCGTTACTCGCGAAGATATCAGTGCATGGCTTAAAAAAGACGACGACCCAGCCTTTATACGTTGCACCGACAATCAAATGGCCACGTTTCTAAATGGTTTTATTGTTGAAAAACGCGGTAAAAAAGATGGCCCTCAGCCAGTTGCTGAACACCAGGTAAACAACAACATTATTTTCCGTAAATTAAAAATTGCCTTAAATGTAATTGATCAAGACATATTGGATATGCTGCGTTCGGCCAATTTCATCATGAGCAAGCCAGAACTAAGCGCCATGTTCCGAAAGCCCGATCACAGAAGCTACCGCGAATGCCAAGATCAAATATTGCGTAACTTCCTAAAAGGTATTCAGCTTAAATACCACGCAGGCAGCGCCAATCAAATAGACGACGGCGACAAACCGGCGCCTAAAGTCACCGCTACACCAGATAAAACTCAAGAGGCCATTAAACGCCAGAATGAAGTAAAAGATTATTTAAAAAGCAAAGAAGAGAATGAGGCGCTAAGGCCTAACAAAGAAATCAAGAAACAAGATGAGAGCCCAACAACAAGTCCTAACAAAAAGTCTGGATTTCAATGGCAACCAGTAAATAAAAAATAGTTTTTAGCCTCACAAAAAAGCCAGTTAAGTAGGGTAACGCCCTATTTAACTGGCTTTTTTGTGCAAGCAATTTATCGAGGATCCCTAAATACCATTCAGCGACTTTTTCCAAAATACAGCCTTGCCCATGGCAGGGTCTAATTCGTAACCTTCAAAACCAAACTTTTTATAAGAATGCTGAGCCACTTCATTACCCTCTAATACTTCCAGGGTGAGTTTGCAGCATCCTCTTTGTTTGGCGATCCCCTCCACTTTTTCAAGCATTAACTGACTTAACCCCAGTCCGCGAAAATCCTTCAATACAATCACATCGTGTATATTTATTAAGGGCATCCCTTTAAAAGTAGAAAATGTCTCAAAGCAATTTATTAAGCCTGCCGGCTGATTCTCTACATAACACAACACCGTAAAAGCATGGGGTAATTTAGAAAGTGATAGGGCAAGGTTATCTGTTATGGCAGCTGCTATGGGGGCACCACCTCCCATGGGGTCTTTTGCATAGCTATCTAAAAGATAGGCCATATCCAAGCCATGCTTAGGATGATGGTAATCGGCGATTAAAACATCTAGTTCCATTTTGGGTATTTATCCTTATTACAAGCGGTGATTTTTATTAAGGGTCAGCTTACTCGTTTTACATTTAAAAAAGCACATTAATCTGGCAAACATAGCCATTATTAGCCATATCTTTCTATTGCTGATTTTAGGGCCATACTGAATTTGTTAACTAATGATCTTGCTATTAAAAGGTAAGTCACTGGCAACAACAGTCCTAAGGTTGGCCCAAACTAACTTTCGGTTTAGCGGTAAATAATAAATGGAGAAAACAATGAGCAAGGGACACAACAGCAAAAAAAATGATAAGAAAAAACCACTGTTAACTGCAAAAGAAAAGAAAGCCGCAAAGATATCTAAGAAGGCCGAAACCAATGTATTAGGAAACTAGCAGGTAAAGGCCATCGATTTTTTCGATGGCCTTAGAATCAAATAGGATAATCGCCCCAGATTAATCAGTTTTAGTTAATTTATTGAACAACCACAGTTTGTTACAGGTTAAAACTTACCAAGTACTTACGTTTAACTAATCACAAAGCACTAAAAAACCTTTCCAACAAGTTCAAGTAGATTCTCTTGATGGCTCTCGTTCAGGTTGCTCAATAAGTTATTAGCGTAATCTTCAAAGTTAACAATTGTCTCTTTAATAAGTGAATCCAGCCCAATATGAAATTCACTCTCGTCAAGGTGACACCTGCACCTATTCTCGCCTAATTAGCTTCTAGCTCAGCCTGCCTATTCCAATTTCTCAGCTAAAATATACACATCACATTTCAACCCAGCCCTTAACAAGGATACCGCCATGCCTAAAAAGCAACCCATTGCTGTCGAGGTCATCGCGGGTAAACGCTACTTTTGGTGCAGTTGCGGTAAAAGCCAAAAACAACCCTGGTGTGATGGCAGTCATGCTGGCACTGAATTTTCACCGCTGATTTATGAGGCCACCGAAAACAAAACCTTACATGTTTGCGCCTGTAAAAAAACCGGTCATCCGCCACTTTGTGATGGCAGCCATCAATTACTATTTGGAGGTGGCAGAGACGAATATTTTGAAACAGGACAAAGTGACTAAATTAAACTCATTTTTTATACTGAAATAGCCAACTCAAAACAAACAACCCGAATCGCCTTGAAGTTAAGCGGTTTACTTACCCCTCCTTCCCTCACTCTCTTACCCTGCTCTATTAACCTATAAAGACGACTTATCGCCACCTAGCGCTGTAAAAAACCACGGAGGTCGCGATATTTCGCCACTACGTTATACTGCCTCCATCAAAACCCTTTAAAACGTCTTAGGCATAAGCCAATAGACCCAAACCGAGCATTCCCATGAGCCAATCCAACAAGGGCTACAGCACCGAAGAACTTCTACACCGCTATCGCTTTATACTGGAGTCCATGTCCGAAGGAGTTTACGGTTTAGATGCCAATGGCAACGCCACTTTTGTAAACAATGCCGCCGAAGCCCTCACTGGCTGGGCCGCTGCCGACCTCATTGGTAAAAGCATTCACCAATACCATCACCACAGTTTTGAAGATGGCAGCCATTATCCGCAACAAGAATGTCCAATTTATCAATGCCTAAAAGATGGCCGCACTCGCTTCAACGAAAGCGAAGTATTTTGGCGAAAAGATGGCAGCAGTTTCCCGGTGGATTACTCCGCTACCCCCATCATAGAAGACGGCCAAATCAGTGGTGCCGTGGTAGTGTTTAAAGACATACGCGAGCGTAAGTTAGCCCAGGAAAATCTCACCGAAGCCTTGCAGCAAGTGCAACGTTTAAAAGAACGCCTGCAAGCTGAAAATACCTATTTGCAAGAGGAGATTCAAACCGAATTCCAGGGTGATTTAGTGGGACAATCATCTCCCATAAAAGACTTGTTACAACAAATTGCCATGGTCGCCCCCACCGATGCTTGTGCACTAATTCAAGGGGAAAACGGTACAGGTAAAGAATTGGTAGCCCGCGCCCTACATCACCAAAGTGCGCGCAGTGACCGGCCTATGGTTAAATTAAATTGCGGCGCCATTCCAGAAGGCTTGGTCGACAGCGAATTATTTGGCCACGAAAAAGGCGCCTTTACCGGCGCCGTGCAGCAGCGCATTGGTCGTTTTGAACTAGCCGATGGCGGCACCCTATTTTTAGATGAAGTGAGCGAATTATCCCTAGAAGCTCAGGTTAAATTATTGCGGGTTTTACAAGAAAAAGAATTCGAACGAGTAGGTGGAAATCAAACCCTTAGCGTCGATGTGCGCGTCATTGCCGCCAGCAATATCGACCTGCAACAATGCGTGGCGCAAGGAAGTTTTCGCATGGATTTGTATTACCGTTTAAAGGTATTTCCATTGAACGTGGTTCCGCTACGTGAACGTAAATCCGACATTCCACTTCTGACCAATTTGTTTGCGCAACAAGCCTGCAAGCGCTTGGGTAAATCCTTTAATGGCGTCACCACCCAATCGTTAAAATGGCTCAGCGAATACAACTGGCCCGGTAACGTACGCGAATTACAAAACCGGGTGGAACATGCGGCCATCTTGCACGACGGTGACATGCTCCATATTGGCTCGGTAGATGGTGGCTCCAGGCAACTGGCACCCAGCTCTAAACCCGTAAGCCTGCAAGAAGCTGAGCGTCAACATATTCAATCGGCCCTAAGCTATTGCAAGGGCATCATTGCCGGCGAACACGGTGCTGCTCAATTACTAAAGATGCCTCCAAGCACCCTACGCTCACGCATGAAAAAGCTCGGCATCATCTAGATCCCCAGAACAAGTAAAACGATATATCGCCACTACGCGATATATCGTCACGACATTTCAACTCCAAAGCTATCAATTAAGCATAAAGCCCTTATAAATCAACAACTTATAAGGTGGCACAGTCCCTGCTATAGCTATTATTAGATAAAAGCAGCCACCGAGCAGTTGAAAACTTATGAGCAATCTTATCCCCCTACTGGAAGTGGATGCCACCCGCACCAATCCAGCCATCCGCCTAGCCAAAGGCATGTACCAAAAATGGCGCCGCGTTATCGCAGGCTCCCTAATCCTGGGTTTTATATTGGCCCCCTGGTTACAGCTCAATGGTGCCCCACTGTTGTGGATGGACCTACCAAACAGAGAGCTGCATCTATTTGGCTTAACCCTATGGCCAGATGACTTACTCATTTTAATCTGGATCGCCATGGCCTCGGCCTTTGCCTTATTTACAGTGGCCACCATATCGGGCCGGCTCTGGTGTGGCTTCGCCTGCCCTCAATCTATTTGGAGCATGATGTTTACCTGGGTGGAAGAGAAAACTCAGGGCAGCCGCAACAAACGCCTAAAAGAAAATAATTTACCTGTATTGCAACGTCGCCTCATTCCTTTAATTGCCAAACATCTAATTTGGGCAGTTATTGCTTTTGTTACCGCTTTTACCTTTGTGGCATTTTTTGAAAGTGGCGAAGCATTAGGTACGGCTCTGATCACTTTTCAGCTAGATAGCGAAGTGACCTTTTGGCTAGGATTTTTTTCCGTTCTCACCTATATCAATGCTGGCTGGTTGCGCGAACAAGTGTGCAATCACATGTGTCCATATGCGCGTTTTCAATCTGTGATGCTTGATGAAAAAAGTTTAAAAATCACTTACAACGAAGAGCGCGGCGAACCTAGAAAAGGCCAGGGTGACTGTGTGGATTGCGAGTTGTGTGTGCAGGTGTGTCCAGTGGGCATAGACATTCGTCAAGGTTTGCAATATGCCTGTATCGATTGTGGCGCATGTATCGATGCCTGTGATGACATCATGAAAAAAGTTAATAAACCCTTAGGCCTCATTAACTTTTCATACCAGGGATTTTCAAAATCAAATTTTAAGGACTTATTTATTGGTCGCGGAAAACTCTGGGGATATATCCTTTGTACCTTACTGGCAGGCGGTGCCTTGTTATTGCAATTAAGTTTTCTGGAAACCCTCGACGCTCACCTGTCACGCGATCGTGGTCAGCTTTATTTTTACAATGGGCAAGGCCAACTGGCCAACGGCTACACCGTTAAATTACATAATAAAACCCATCAAACCAAACAGTATCGCGTCACCGCTAACACTCAAGGTTTAAGCTTAAACAAAGACTTATTAATTGAACTGAAGGCTGGCGACGACCGTACCGTGGCGTTTGAAGTGGAATGCAAAGATCTGTGCACATTGGCGGGCACCTACACGCTTGAACTGAACATAAACAGTCTGGATGGTTTAGATTCACAAACCCTCACCAGCCGCTATTTCGCCCCAAGGTAATCATGATGCGCCCCACTAAAAAACCAAGAGATTTTGTGCTTAATGATGAGCTTTGGCCTGCCGATAAAAACTGGCCAAACTATTTTCCTAACAACACGGTTTGGGTGTTCATGGATGAGTACCATGCCACCCTACCCGGGGATGAAAATTACAGCCGCATCATTGTCAGCCACGGTAACGGTGAAGGCTGGATTTTCAGCCGACCTATGGTGCAGAAAAATACGGTGGAGAGTGTATTGCAAAACATCACTATTCCCATTTCTCAGGCACAGCTCATTGAGCTGGGTTTTAAACCCTGGAAGGAACTGTTGGAATGGTCTGAATAAACAATAAATAAATTTGTTTTTTAGCCACTGCCTTTCTCACCAGCTGGCATTTTTCACCATGGCACTCCAACGCTTTAGCGCGAGTGCCAATCGATAAACGTTTTTATAAAAACAAATTAAAACACCCCCTGAAAAGAAAGTTGGCCGCCATCCCAAAACTGCCCCTGAATATCATCCAGGTTCCAGTTACTGCCAAACATCAACTGATTTTTTCCATCCAGTGATAGCAACTCAATGCTAAAGCGAAATTTACTCTCAATGGCAATATCATTGTCTTGGCCTTGCTGCCTGTTGAAATGATTTTGCTGCAACTGTGCTTCCCCTAAATGCAGCGCATATTCGAAGTTCACCCTGTTACTAAGAGAGTGCTTTAAAATGCCGAATAACTGTGAAGTATCAAAATAACGCTCAACATCATCAGTTGTATTGTCCGGGTACCAAGCATTGTAATTCAATTGATCATGGCGCCAGCCTAGCGTTATTTCCAACCCTTTAAAGGCCGGAAATATAAAGTAATTTTGTACAGAGAAGTAATGAAATTTCTGACGAGCATTCACCATGCCATTTTGTAATTGCTTGTTAAAATTAAACCCCTGCATCCTTACGCCCAGTATTTTTTCATGCTTAAAATGATAATCAAGCATCAAATCCCCAGCATCACCTTCATAACTAAAGTGCCCCTGGTTTCCCAGCAAGTCAGTGGCCAAGGTTTTAACAGAGGGTTTATCCTGATACAGGTAAAGCCTAAGATAAAATTTATGTGAGAAGTCTCTCACCCATTCCAACTGGCGCTCTACTGGCGTGCGCTCATAACGAGCATCATCCTGCGGATTTTTTTTATTAAAAAAAATGTCATGGCGAATGTGCACTAGGCGCAGATAGTTTAAAGGGCGATGGCCCAGCTCCATGGCCACGCCCAAATCAGAATTCCTTTTTTCATAGCTAGGGCTGCCTAACAATGAAAAATACCAAGATGAATTTACGCGCCCACCCAACTCCACCTGTTGACGAACGGGCTGAGTTGCATAAAAAGCCTCTTGTTTACTGGTTAACCTAAATTCAGCATGGTCATTTAGCTGAGTGCGATATTTAAAATGCAAATGGCTATACAAAAAATCCTGACCCAGACTGCCGCCGGCAAGTCGAAAACCGTTATCAGTGGTGAACCATGTATCATCTTGCTGTTTCGAATATTGGTAGGCGGAAATATCAAGAAAGTTTTCCCGATTAAAGTCTGGAAAATCCAGTGACTCCTTACCATCAAAGGCCAGTAAATGGCTCGCGACGAATAATGAGAATAACCAGTAACATTTCATGCAGACGTCCAGGCTCAATAGAGCACACAAACAATCAAATCCCTGTTAAATATAGCCCTATTCTCAAGCGCCAACATGAACAACCTTTACAACGCCCCTGCCATTAACAGAGCCAACAATAGGTCATTAAAACCAATCTTTTTACTCCATTAATATCTATAGCCCTACCAAATTAACTCAAGCAAGAAAATTACCCATATAGCGCAATCAGCTACACTTTATACATCGCCACCGCCACTCATATTCAGGGGAACTAAGGCATGAATCTAATGTTCTTAGATTCCAATCAGAACATCAGTATCGCCCTTCAAGCCGACTATTCATGGGGGTTGGTGGTGATTTCCTATTGCGCTGCCTACATGGCAGCCTATACCGCATGGGGCATGTCGGAGCAATTCAGATTAAATCGAGGCCGCACCGTAAGCTACTTCTGGCTGGGCGGCGGCGCCATTGCCATGGGTTGCGGCATTTGGGCCATGCATTTCATCGCTATGCTGGCCTACCAGTTACCTATTCCTGTAGCTTACGACCTACGTGGCACCCTGCTATCTGTGATTCCAGCCATCCTCGCCAGTATCATCGCCATCTATTTCTTTAGCTATGAGCGATTAAACCTATTACAAAGTGCGGTGGGCGGCATTATCTTTGGCGCCGGCATTGGCACCATGCACTATTCAGGTATGGCAGCCATGCACATCAATGCCCAAATGCTGTATGACAAAAACCTGTTTATTGCCTCAATATTTATTGCGGTGGCCCTGTCTTATCTGGCCCTTTGGCTAAAAACACGGGCCACCCGCTATCGAAACTCCTCGGCTTATCATCAAATTAAAGCCTTAAGCCTGGCCATAGTGGCGGCTGCCATTGCTGCTATGCATTACATGGGCATGGCGGCGGTGTATTTTTTACCACTTGAAAAAGCCAAAGGTTCAATTGAAGGGCTCGAGCCGTTTGCCTTAGCCGTATTGGTGATCGTTATTACTGGGCTCATCATGGGCCTTGGCATTCTCACCAACTTATTTCAAAGCCGCTTAAACTTAGCTTACCAGTCCGTAGAAACCAGCAAGGAGCAATTAAACAGCGCCATTAATTCCATATCCGATGGTTTTGTATTGTTTGACGACCAAGACAAGCTGGTCATGGCCAATAACGTTTTTAAGGATATGTACAAGGGCGATAAAAATTTAATTCAGCCAGGCATTTCCTATCAATCCTTGGTGGCCGAGCAATCTTTATTTATCACCAGTGAAGAAAGTCATCACCGCGATTATTTTGATAAACGCCTGCATTGGCACGACAATCCGGTGGGCATTTTTAACGAAACGTTAACCGATGGTCGCCAAATACTGGGCAAGGAACACCGCGCCGAAACCGGCGATTTAGTGGGCACCTGGACCGATATATCGCCCCTTAAAAAAGTAGAGGAAAAGCTGCGTGAAAGCCGTGAGCAAATAACTCGTATTCTTGAATTTTCGCCTTGCCCCATCGTCATTCGAGCGTTAAAAACCCGAGCATTGCTTTATTTTAATGAACAGGCCAGCCGCTTCTACCAAAGTATAAATACCAGCATTAACCTTGGAGAAAGTGATACTTTTCTGGGCATAGAAAATATGATGGAACTAGGCAAAGAACTCATGGAAAAAGGTGAAATTCACGACAAGGAATTACAGTTCACTACCAAGGATAGTAAACAGGTCACTCTAATCTACTCTGCTGTAGTGGCCAGTTATGAATACCAACCCGCGGCCATTATTTCTTTCATGGACATTACCGAGCGCAAAAATCTGGAAGAAGAACTTCGCACAATGGCGCAAACAGATTCGTTAACCGGGGTTTTTAATCGACGTTATTTCACCGACATGGGCAAACGTGAGTTCATGCGCTGTCGGCGCAATCATTTACCGTTAAGTTTAATTATTTTAGACATAGATCACTTTAAACGCATAAACGATCAATATGGTCATGACATAGGTGATGAAGCCATTAAAACCTTGTGTGAACTGTGTAGGCTAAACCTTAGAGATTTGGAAATGCTGGCCCGCATCGGTGGCGAAGAGTTTGCTATATTGCTGCCCGATAAAAACCTGGCCACCAGCCTAAAGGTGGCCACGCGTATTCGAGAGGTGATAGAGCAAAATATTTTACAGATAAGAGGCCAGGATATTCAATACACGGTCAGCATGGGCATATGTGAATTAAACAGTGAACATGAACAATTTGAAGCCTTAATAAAAAGTGCCGATGTGGCCCTGTTTAAAGCCAAGGATTTGGGACGCAATCGCATAGAAACGGCTAGCACATAATTGAAATAGGATACTACTCCATTCATTAGTGCTGCGATCAATATCCGCCTCAACATCTTCTTCAACAACAAACCGCCTTTCATTCAGCCTATGTTCAGTTAAGCGGGTTATAATAAAGTGATTACCTTACAACAAGACCCTAACTGTGCGTTTTATCTTACTCCTTTCACTCTTTTTAGCTTTCAGCCAGATCACTCTGGCCGATGAGGTATTGCAAAAAGAAGACCCCGCCTGGATAGATGAAACCATGGAGGACATGGTCACGCCTCTTAAACAATGGCTGGAATATAACGAACAAACTCAGCAACCCACTCCCAAGCCAGCACAAATCACCATGCGCCAGGCCATCAAACAAGCTACCCGCCAATACCCCGGGGTGGTACTGAGTGTTAAGCAGCAAGACAAGGCCTTCCAGATAAAGATCCTCTCCAAACAAGGTGTGGTGAAACTCATTAATATTTCAACGTTTATGCAACAGGTGCCCAATGAAAATACTGATCATTGAAGACGATGACACCCTGCGTAACCAGCTTAAAAAACACCTGGAAGCGGCTGACTTCCAAGTGGATACCAGTGCAGATGGCGAAGACGGGCTTTATCGGGCAAGGGAATTTAATTACGGCCTGACCATCATTGATATTGGTTTGCCAAAAATGTCTGGCATGGATGTTATTGCTGCCTTGCGCAAGGATCAAAAAGATATTCCTATCCTTATTTTAACCGCGCGCAGCAGCTGGCAAGATAAAGTACACGGCCTCAATGCGGGCGCCGACGACTACCTGGTGAAACCTTTTCAAACAGAAGAACTCATTGCGCGCCTGCATGCCATGTTACGCCGTGCTGCCGGATTTTCCCAAAGTGAAATTCATCACGGCGCCATCAGTTTAAATTTGCAAACCCAATTAATACAAGTCAATGGAGCAGAGGTTCAACTAACCGCGTTTGAATACAAACTGGCCGAATACTTTATCACCCACCCCAATCAAGTCGTCTCCAAAGCGTTATTAATGGATTATTTATACGACGATTCAGAAGACCGAGACTGCAATGTTATTGAGGTATTAATTGGCCGAGTACGCCACAAACTTGATCCCACCAATACCGTTAAGCCCATTGAAACCCTTAGGGGCCGCGGCTATCGGTTCGCCGCAAAAGATTCAAGATGAAACCTATTTCATTGCGAAAACGTTTTTTTGTCCATACTGTTTTGGTGGCTTTGGCCATCATGATGATCAGCGCCCTATTAATAGATGTGAGTTACCGTAAAGAGCTGGAACAAGCCTCCCAGGAAAAACTAAAACTGCACGTGTTTAACTTATTGTCTGTGGCCGAATACCAAAACAAAACTTTGCAACTCCCTTTGGTGTTAACCAACCCTGGCTTTAATACCGAGCAAGGAGATTTATGGGCGATTGTTTTAAACAATGAAAATACGCCCATATGGCAATCACTTTCCCTAGCACAAATTCCCAAGGCACTACCTAAAAATCCTGCTGTGGGCCAGTGGCAGTTTGACCATCAACAAGTGGCAGGGATTGAATACATCACCACCAGTTATGCCATTAATTGGGAAGGAAAAGAAACCTTTCAGCTAATCGTGGCCGAAAATTCAAAGTACCTTAACGCGCTTATTCAGGGTTTTAGAATCTGGCTTTTATTAGGTTTTTTAGTCATTACCATTGCACTATTAAGCATTCAGCTCTGGGTACTTAAACTGGCCTTTAGACCCATTGATCAGTTAGAAAATGAAATTGCTTGCCTTGAAAAAGGCGAACAAGCACGGCTTGAAGAAAGTTATCCACTTGAATTAGCCGGGGTGAGTCGAAATTTAAATGCCCTAATAGAAAAAGAATACTCACAAAGAGAAAAGTATCGAGCCAGCATGGCCGACCTGGCACACAGTTTAAAAACCCCAGTGGCCATCATTAAGGCGGAGCTTACTTCCCTACCAGGCAACCCCACGCTTAACGATGCACTTTCTCGCATAAACGACACCATAGAATACCAATTACGCCGCGCCGTTATCTCAGGTCATAACTTATTGTCAAAAGGCACCGATATTAAGATTACCTTAGAGTTGGTATTAACGGCTTTAGAAAAAATATATCAAGCTAAGATGATTTGTGTTCAATGTGAAGTTGATTCAAGCCTGCATTTCCCTGGGGATGAAAATGACTTAATGGAAATTTTTGGCAACCTGCTCGACAACGCCTTTAAACACGCCCACCAAAATATTAAAATTAAGGTGTCACAGTCTCAGCAGACATTAGAGATTTCAGTGGAAGACGACGGCGCAGGCATTCCCGAAAAACAAGCCACCACCATATTTAATCGCGGTAAACGCCTGGACGAATCTAATTCAGGGCAAGGCCTTGGACTGGCCATCGTGCAAAACATCGTACTGGGTTACCACGGACACATAGCACTCACTCGCTCGCCAATGGATGGCGCTAAATTCACCCTATCATTTCCCATAAGGACATATTAATGCTTCGAATATTGATCACCACAGTTAGTCTGTTAACCATGCTGGGCTGCTCGTCTGTGACCATGCGCACCGACCAGCAAGCTAAAACTCATGACACTGCCAGCTTTCAAAAAACCTACCCTTACTGGTGGTGGGGATTAAAAGGCGAACACGACATTAATGTGCGTGAGATTTGTCAGGGCAAACCAGTTAAACAAATGCAGGCGGTAAATACCTTTACCGATTCCCTATCCATTATTTTTACCCTGGGAATTTACATGCCCAGAACCGCCCGAGTTTGGTGTGAAAATGCGGAGATCATAAAATGAAAGTCACATTCATTCTTTTGATAAGCCTATTCACAGGTGCCTGCAGCACTATGAATTTTGTTAACGGCCCAGTACTGGGCGATACCGTTAAACGCGAACAATGGCACCATGATGCCCTATTTAGTTTAATTGAGTTAAGCCAACCTTTTAATGTCACTTACTTTTGTGATGACAAACAATGGGAAAAAATCACCATTGAATTAAGTACCCCTAACGCTTTAGCGTCCGCGTCCCTTACCCCTTACACATTTGTATACAATCCCTGGACCATTGAATATCAGTGCCGCGACAGCATAGATAATTAATTCAAATTAATTGGCTGTTCAGCCAGGGTTAAGTTTGAATTCAGTTAGGGTTCAAGTGAGCTGTGTAATATGAGTTTTAAGAGGTCCAACACGGGCCTTCATAAAATTTATAAGGTACACAAGATGAAAAAAATCACTCCTGCCATTGCCGTTTTAGGCAGCCTTCTTTGCATTAGTAGTTATGCCGATAGCACTCCTACATTAAGTGATGGCTACTCACCCGGCGACAGCGACAGTAAATGGCTGGTCGGCGCTCACGCCGTGACATTAAACAACCCATATAAAAGTGCCGACAACATTAATTTTTTACTGCCTGTGGTGGAATACAGAGGGGATGTTTTTTTCCTTAAAGATGGTGAATTTGGCGCCAAAATTTTTGGCTCGGGTGAAACAGATAACGGTATTTTTTCAAGCGGTCTATTGTTAAGAGGACAAGTAAGTTACCTGGAAGATGAAGACAATTATGATGATGACGAAGCACTTATCGGTTTAAAAGAACGAGAGAGCGTTGGCGAAGCCGGAATTTATTTCAGACATAAAAGTGAATTAGGCCAAGCCAAGATTAAACTGCTTACTGATTTGCATGATGAAAATTATGGCAACAGCGCGGAAGCACAATACATTTTTGATTTAAGCTCAAAGCAATGGCAGGTTAACCAAACCATTACCGCCATTTGGCAAGACAGTGACAGAGTTAATCACTTCTACGGAGTCTCAGCCAGCGAGGCCACCAGTACTCGCGCCGAATACAAGGGCAAGAGCGCCATTAATTTAATTGTGGGAATTGATGGCCGCTATCGTGTTAATGAAAACTGGGATATTAAAGCCGGTCTGGCTTATGTTTACCTGGATGATGCCATTACCGACAGCAGCATCGTTAGTGAAGAAGGTATATCCTTGTTTAGCATGGGCACAGAATATAACTTCTAGACCCTTTTGAAATGAGACTGCGCAGCTGCGATACAGCTGCGCTAAAACCCAAGCATGCCTACCCTAGCCCCAATGGCCGTTTCAACGGCCATATTCAACACTTTCATTACACCGCTTTTACTTGCCCGCTTTAATTCCCCTATATATTTGTCTATTTATGACATTTGTTAATGACAAGCGGTTCCATGGAATAAAATTGGGCGTAAAAAGACAGGAAGCCATTTACAGGCCTGTTTAGTATGCAATTCGTAATTGCACTTTTCACCCATAAAAATAACAACCCATGCCGGACAGCTAGTCGTTATGCCAAAGGCCGTTGTAGAGAGAATACCCCGTGAATAAACCTTGGTTTAAGAACTACCCAAAAGATGTATGCACTGAAATTGAAGCCGGTGAAGCCCAATCTCTGGTCACTTTGTTTCATGAAGCCACCAATAAATATGCCGACAAAATAGCGTTTAACAATGCCAACGCCGAATACTCTTATGCCGACATAGAATGTTTATCACGTGATTTTGCCGCCTATTTACAGCATGAATTAAAAATTAAAAAAGGCGACAGCGTTGCCCTAATGTGCCCTAACACCCTGCCCTTTATTGTGGCCATGTGGGGCATTATCCGTGTGGGCGCGGTGCAGGTAAATGTGAACCCCATGTATACACCTAGGGAATTACAACACCAGCTAAACGATGCCCAGGTAAGCACCATAGTGATCATAGACGGTGCTATTCCTACGCTATCGGGCATTTTTAATGACACCCCAGTACAAAACGTGATTGTTACCCAGGGCAGCGACTTTACACCAAAAGACAGCAGCCAAAACGTTAGCACCGAGTTCCCCAGCATTGGCTTTATTGATGCCTTAAACAAGGGGGAACCTTGCCCGTTTGAAGCCCCTGCCATTGGCCAACAAGATTTGGTTTTCTTGCAATACACAGGCGGCACCACAGGATTATCTAAGGGTGCCATGTTGACCCATGGAAATATTATCGCCAATAACCAGCAGTATCGTG
>ERZ1027231.246-NODE-246-length-21355-cov-62.318122_pt1 | contig 21355 bp, 14 predicted proteins | sample MGYA00520866_ERZ1027231 | MGnify/ENA primary metagenome ERZ1027231 (study PRJEB33311, sample SAMEA4378411) | marine metagenome | biome: Marine biome; feature: Fjord; material: Water | collected 2014-07-20T08:00:00Z/2014-07-... | depth 75 m ...
GAGTTTCTGTATCGTATTCGATGTGAGAAGTATTGATTGTAATACCACGTTCACGTTCTTCAGGAGCGTTATCGATTTGTGCGAAATCTTTAACTTCACCACCGTGAACTTTAGTCAATACAGCAGAGATAGCAGCTGTTAAAGTTGTTTTACCGTGATCTACGTGACCGATAGTACCAACGTTAACGTGCGGTTTATTACGTTCAAATTTTTCTTTAGCCATTTTTCAATTACCTTTAAGTTTAGTAAACTATATAAATTAAAAGGCGCAGTCAAAATGACCTTGCCAGATGTAAATATTCTAGTTAATGGATTCTCTAACGAGTTTCCATAATTTTTTGTGCTACCAATTTCGGCGCTTCATTATACTGCTGAAACTCCATAGAGTAAGATGCACGGCCTTGAGTAGCACTACGCAAGTCGGTAGCATAGCCAAACATTTCAGCTAGGGGTACCAATGCATTTACAATTTTCGAACCTGCTGGACCTTCATCCATACCGTCAATCATACCGCGACGACGGTTTAAGTCACCTACAACATCACCCATATTGGCTTCTGGCGTAGTTACTTCTACTTTCATCATTGGCTCTAAAATAACAGGGTTTGCATCAAGCGCACCTTTTCTAAAGCCCATAGAAGCAGCAACTTTAAATGCTATCTCGTTAGAGTCAACATCATGAAAAGACCCATCATAAAGAGTGACTTTTATGTCTAATAAAGGATAACCCGCTAAAACACCGCTATCCATTTGCTCTTTACAGCCTTTTTCTACTGCAGGAATAAATTCTTTCGGTACTGCACCGCCAACGATTTCGTTAACGAATTCAAAACCAGCACCTTCTTCATTTGGTTCCATTTTCAACCAAACATGGCCAAACTGGCCTTTACCACCAGATTGACGGACAAACTTACCTTCAACTTCAACCGTACCGCGAATAGTTTCTCGGTATGAAACTTGTGGATTACCTACATTACATTCTACGCTGAATTCACGTTTCATACGCTCAACCAGAATATCTAAATGTAGCTCACCCATGCCAGAGATAATAGTCTGGCCAGTTTCATCATCAGTAGCCACTCTAAACGAGGGATCTTCTGCGGCAAGTTTGCCTAAAGCAATACCCATTTTCTCTTGTGCTGCGAGTGTTCTTGGCTCTACTGCAACAGAAATTACCGGCTCAGGAAATTCCATGCGCTCTAGGGTAATAACATGTTTCGCATCACATAAAGTATCACCCGTGGTGACATCTTTCAAACCAATTGCAGCGGCAATATCTCCCGCGCGTACTTCTTTAATTTCTTGTCTGTCGTTAGCATGCATCTGTACTATGCGACCAAAGCGTTCTTTTTTCCCTTTTACTGGGTTATATACGCTATCACCTGTTTGTACCACACCTGAATATACACGGAAGAATGTCAGTGTGCCAACAAATGGGTCAGTTGCTATTTTAAAGGCAAGTGCTGAAAATGGTGCTGAATCATCTGCAGGTCGACTGCCTTCAGTTTCATCTTTATCATCATTAATACCGGTAATCGCAGCCACTTCAGTTGGTGATGGTAAATATTCAATCACTGCATCAAGAACCGCTTGCACACCTTTGTTTTTAAAAGCACTACCACAGCTACACAAGATAATTTCATTTGCTAGTGTGCGTGCGCGTAAGCCTTCTTTAATCTCTTCTTCGGTTAAATCACCTTCTTCAAGGTATTTATCCATTAATTCTTCGGTAGCTTCAGCGGCTTCAGAAACAAGGTGTTCACGCCATTCTTCAGCAAGTTCTTGCATATCTGCTGGAATAGCTTCATAGCTAAAGGTCATACCCTGATCACTTGCGTTCCAGTTGATAGCCTTCATTTTTACTAGATCAACAATACCTTCAAAATCGTCCTCGGCACCGATAGCTAAATGAATAGGTACTGCATTTGCACCTAAACGAGTTTTAAGCTGCTCAACCACATATAAGAAGTCAGCACCTGTTCTATCCATTTTGTTAACAAAAACGATACGTGGTACTGCATATTTCTCCATTTGACGCCAAACCGTTTCGGTTTGCGGCTGAACACCTGAAGAACCACACAATACAAGTACAGCACCATCGAGTACACGTAACGAACGCTCAACTTCGATAGTAAAATCAACATGACCTGGAGTATCAATGATATTGATACGATGATCATCAAACTGACCTTCCATTCCTTTCCAGAAACAGGTAGTTGCCGCAGAGGTAATGGTTATACCACGTTCTTGCTCTTGTTCCATCCAGTCCATAGTGGCCGCGCCGTCATGCACTTCACCAATCTTATGAGACAGACCTGTATAGAATAATACGCGTTCTGTGGTTGTCGTTTTACCTGCATCTACATGCGCACAGATACCAATATTACGGTAGCGCTCTATAGGGGTGATACGGGCCAAAATGAAATCCTCTTACGATTACAGGTCAACAAACCTGTAATATATGTTTAGTGTTATTAATTAAATATTCGTTTATAGCTTTAACTCAACAGCCAAACACTTAATTAATAAAACTTTATCTACGCCAACATAGTGATAAAAGCACTAGTCCGTAAAATGAGTATGGCTAGCAAGAGTAACTCTTGCTAGCCATGTATCTACCAATGAGCAAGCCCAGAGGTAGATAATACAATCAGTCAATACTGCTAGCTTACCAGCGGTAGTGAGCGAATGCTTTGTTAGCATCAGCCATACGGTGAACGTCTTCACGTTTCTTAACCGCTGAACCTTTGCTGTCAGACGCATCTAACATTTCGTTAGCTAGGCGCTGAGCCATTGATTTTTCACCACGTTTACGAGCTGCTTCAACTAACCAACGCATGGCTAGAGCATTACGACGAACTGGACGAACTTCAACTGGAACTTGATAAGTAGAACCACCAACACGACGAGATTTAACTTCGACAGATGGGCGGATGTTATCTAAAGCAGTTTCGAAAAGCTCTAAGTGAGTTTTCTCGCTGTTTTTTTCAGTTAAAATGTCTAATGCACCGTATACAATTTTTTCTGCAGTAGATTTTTTACCATCAACCATAAGGATGTTGATGAATTTTGCTAAAAGTTCGTTATGGAACTTAGGATCTGGCAATATTTGACGTTGCCCAACGACGCGTCTTCTTGGCATCTTAATTCTCCGTGTTATTCAGGTTTAACCCAAAATACATAAATTTAAAAAATTTTAATTTGGCCTTACTTAACGTTTCTTATCTTTACCTATTAACTAGGCAAAAAATGGAAAACTTAAGATTTAGGTCGTTTAGCACCGTATTTAGAACGGCCTTGTCTTCTGTCGCTTACACCAGAACAATCTAGTGCGCCACGAACGGTGTGATAACGTACACCTGGTAAATCTTTAACACGACCACCACGGATTAAAATCACGCTATGCTCTTGTAAGTTATGACCTTCACCACCGATGTAAGAAGTTACTTCGAAGCCGTTAGTTAAACGAACACGAGCTACTTTACGTAATGCTGAGTTAGGTTTTTTTGGTGTAGTAGTATACACACGAGTACATACGCCACGACGTTGTGGACAAGCTTGTAACGCTGGAACGTTACTTTTTGTTACTTGTCTAACACGTGGTTTACGTACTAGTTGGTTAATAGTTGCCATTATAGCTCCTGATTAGTTGTTACCAAGGAAAGTAGCCTTGGTAAATTTGTGCGTAAACCTTCAATCAATGGGAAAGGTCTACGCGCTCGTAATATGTCTTTTACCTTAATAAAAGCACGACAATTGTCATGCCTTTTATATTAAGCACACTGGGTACAGAATATAAGGTCGCGAAATTCTATAGGTCAATGATTGAGCTGTCAAGTTATTAGTGTTGTAGATGCTATTTCTACGCTAAAAAACAAAAAACCGCACCTTTTTCAAGGTGCGGTTTTATTATAACGCTTAACTATATTGAATAGCGGGCAAGCCCTTAAAAGACGCTACTAATTATTTCCAGAAAGTAAATCTGAATTTAATGCATCAGTTAATGCTTTCTCTGCATCATCTGCAGAAACAGTACTTTCAACAACTGGCTCTAATGCAGCAGCTTTACGTCGTGCTCGTTCCTGATGGTACGAATAACCTGTACCTGCCGGGATTAAACGACCAACGATAACGTTTTCTTTCAAGCCACGTAGACCATCTTTCTTACCAGCAACAGCTGCTTCTGTAAGCACACGTGTTGTTTCTTGGAAAGATGCTGCTGAAATGAATGATTCAGTTGCCAATGATGCTTTAGTAATACCCATCATCTGCATTTCATATTCAGCTGGTTGCTTACCTTCAGCTTCAAGTTCACGGTTTGCGATATTAACGCGCGCCACTTCAACTTGTTCGCCTTTAAGGAACTCAGAATCACCGGCATCAAGAATTTCACACTTACGGATCATTTGACGTACGATAACTTCAATGTGCTTATCGTTAATCTTAACACCCTGTAGACGGTAAACTTCTTGTACTTCGTTAACAATGTAGTTAGCAACTGGTGCAACACCACGTAAACGCAAGATATCATGTGGAGATTCAGGACCATCGGCGATAACTTCACCTTTGATTACTGGCTCACCTTCATAGATATTCAATAAACGTGTTTTCGGTATCATCTCTTCGTATACTTCACCGCTAGGCTGAGTAATCAATAAGCGTACTTTACCTTTCGTTTCTTTACCAAAAGCAACAACACCTGTTTTCTCTGCAAGGATTGCAGGTAGTTTAGGTTTACGCGCTTCAAATAAATCAGCAACACGAGGTAGACCACCGGTAATATCACGAGTTTTTGAACTTGCTTGTGGTATACGTGCTAGTGCATCACCAACGCCAACATCGGCACCATCTTCAAGGTTAACAATCGCATTACCTGGTAGATAGTAAAGTGCAGGAATTTCAGTACCAGCAATCATTACTTCTTTGCCTTTCGCATCAACAAGTTTCAATGCTGGACGCATTTCTTTACCTGTCGCAGTACGTTGTGCAGCATCAGTAATAACGATACTTGATAAACCAGTTAACTCATCAGTTTGGCGAACCATAGTTACGCCATCAGCTAGGTCAACGAATTGAACCTTACCTGCCACTTCCGTGATGATTGGATGCGTATGTGGGTCCCAGTTAGCGATAGTATCGCCAGAGTTCACTGCTTCACCGTCATTCTTAGAAAGTACAGAACCGTAAGGAACTTTATAACGTTCTTTCTCACGACCCATTTCATCAATAATTGTTAACTCTGATGAACGTGACGTAATAACAAGGTGCTTCTCTGAATTCGTTACAAACTTAGCGTTTTGTAATTTCAAATGACCTGTGTTTTTAACTTGTACGCTGTTTTCAGCTGTTGCACGAGATGCAGCACCACCGATATGGAACGTACGCATGGTAAGCTGAGTACCCGGTTCACCGATTGATTGTGCAGCAACTACACCAATAGCTTCACCTTGGTTGATCATATGACCACGAGCCAAATCACGACCGTAACAGTTAGCACAAATACCAAAATCTGTTTTACAAGTTATGATTGAACGTACTTTAATTTGATCCACTGAATTAGCTTCAATGATGTCACAAAGTGCTTCATCAATTAGCGTGTTACGAGGAAGTAAAACTTCTTCGGTGCCTGGGATGTATACATCATCACAAACAACACGACCTAATACACGTTCGCGTAATGGTTCAACAACATCACCACCTTCAATTAGTGGCGTCATTAATAGACCGTCTGTCGTACCACAGTCATGGTTAGTAACAACCAAATCTTGTGCAACATCAACTAAACGACGAGTTAAGTAACCCGAGTTAGCTGTTTTAAGTGCTGTATCGGCAAGACCTTTACGCGCACCATGTGTTGAGATGAAGTACTGAAGTACGTTTAGACCTTCACGGAAGTTAGCCGTGATAGGTGTTTCGATGATTGAACCATCTGGTTTAGCCATCAAGCCACGCATACCAGCAAGCTGACGAATCTGTGCGGCACTACCACGAGCACCTGAGTCAGCCATCATAAAGATTGAGTTGAAAGAATCTTGCTCTTCCATTTCGCCGTCACGGTTTTCAACCATTTCTTTCGAAAGGTTATCCATCATCGCTTTCGAAACTTTTTCGTTCGCAGATGACCAGATATCGATTACTTTGTTGTACTTCTCACCAGCAGTTACAAGACCTTGGTCAAACTGTGCTTGAATCTCAGCAACTTCAGCTTCTGAATCATCAATGATAGTGTACTTAGCATCTGGAATAACCATATCGTCGATACCAACTGATGCACCAGCTACCATTGCATAATGGAAACCTGTATACATGATTTGGTCAGCAAACATTACCGTTTCTTTTAAACCTAAGTTACGGTAAGCATGGTTAATCAATTTTGAAATTGGCTTTTTACCAAGTGGCTGGTCAATTAAGTCATAAGGTAAGCCCTTAGGACATACTTGCCACATAATTGCACGACCAACAGTGGTGTCGCGTAATTTAGTTACAGCTTCCCACTCACCATCAGCATTTTTAACGTGCTCGGTAATACGAACTTTAATACGAGCGTGAAGTTCTGCTACACCAGTACGGTAAGCTTTTTCAACTTCTTTCTCGTCAGTAAAGTACATGCCTTCACCTAGACCATTAATACGGAATCTTGTTAGGTAATAAAGACCTAATACAACATCCTGTGATGGTACTATGATTGGCTCACCGTTAGCTGGTGCTAAAACGTTGTTCGTTGACATCATCAACGTACGTGCTTCCATTTGTGCTTCGATTGTCAACGGTACGTGTACCGCCATTTGGTCACCATCGAAATCGGCATTGTATGCCGCACAAACTAGTGGATGAAGATGAATCGCTTTACCTTCAATTAACACAGGTTCAAAAGCTTGGATACCCAATCTATGAAGTGTTGGTGCACGGTTAAGCATTACTGGATGTTCACGGATTACTTCATCAAGTACATCCCAAACTTCAGCGCCTTCGCGTTCAACTAATTTTTTAGCTGCTTTAATCGTTGTTGCTAAACCACGCGCCTCTAATTTACCGTAAATAAATGGCTTGAATAATTCAAGTGCCATCTTTTTAGGTAAACCACATTGATGTAATTTCAATGTAGGACCAACAGTGATTACAGAACGACCTGAATAATCAACACGCTTACCAAGTAAGTTCTGACGGAAACGACCTTGCTTACCTTTAATCATATCGGCAAGAGATTTAAGAGGACGTTTGTTAGAACCGGTAATAGCGCGACCACGACGACCGTTATCTAAAAGTGCATCAACAGATTCTTGCAACATACGTTTTTCGTTACGTACGATAATATCTGGAGCAACTAAGTCTAGAAGACGTTTTAGACGGTTGTTACGGTTAATAACACGACGGTATAAATCGTTAAGATCAGAAGTCGCAAAACGACCACCATCTAGTGGTACTAACGGACGTAAATCTGGTGGTAAAATTGGTAAAACATTCATAATCATCCACTCAGGTTTGTTACCTGAGGCTGCGAATGCTTCCATTAATTTTAAACGCTTAGTGATTTTTTTACGTTTAGTTTCACTACCAATTTCAGGTAATTCTTCACGCATTTGCGCTACTTCACCGTCTAAATCGATTTGTTGTAGTAAAGCTAATACCGCTTCAGCACCCATTAAGGCGTCAAATTCATCACCGTGCTCTTCTAACGCATCAAGATATTCTTCTTCCGTTAGAATTTGGCTTTTTTCTAATGTTGTTAAACCAGGTTCAGTTACAACATAAGATTCAAAATAAAGCACACGCTCAATATCACGTAACGTCATATCAAGTAGTAAACCAATACGTGATGGTAATGATTTTAAGAACCAAATGTGAGCCACTGGACTTGCTAGTTCAATATGACCCATACGGTCACGACGAACTTTAGTCAATGTAACTTCTACGCCACATTTTTCACAGATAACACCACGATGCTTTAAACGTTTGTATTTGCCACAAAGACATTCGTAGTCTTTTACTGGGCCAAAAATACGCGCACAGAATAAGCCGTCACGTTCTGGCTTAAAAGTACGGTAGTTAATGGTTTCTGGCTTTTTAACTTCACCAAATGACCAAGAACGTACCAAATCTGGCGACGCTAAGCCGATGCGAATACCATCGAAGTCTTCGGTTTGGTTCTGTTGCTTAAGAAACTTAAGTAAATCTTTCACACACTTCTCCTGTCGGAGTTAAACTTTGAGAAGAAGGCAAATTCATTTGCCCTCTTCGCTTACTGGCTTATCCATCAGGATAAGCGCAGTTGACTTATGGTTTGAAACCTAGTCTTTGTCCAACTCGATGTTAATACCTAACGAGCGGATTTCTTTCAACAATACGTTGAATGACTCAGGAATACCTGGTTCCATACGATGATCACCATCAACTAAGTTTTTATACATCTTAGTACGACCGTTAACATCATCAGACTTAACCGTAAGCATTTCTTGCAAGGTATAAGCAGCACCGTATGCTTCAAGTGCCCATACTTCCATCTCACCGAAACGCTGACCACCGAACTGAGCTTTACCACCAAGTGGTTGCTGAGTTACTAGTGAGTAAGAACCAGTTGAACGAGCATGCATTTTGTCATCAACTAAATGGTTTAGTTTCAACATGTACATATAACCAACAGTAACCGGACGCTCAAACTTACGACCTGTACGGCCATCAGTTAAAACGAACTGACCACTTTCTGGCATATCAGCAAGCTTGAATAACTCTTTAATTTCTTTTTCAGCTGCACCATCAAATGCTGGCGTTGCAATAGGTAAACCTGCACGTAAGTTACCCGCTAGACGCATTACTTCATCATCAGAGAAACTAGCAATATCAACCTCTTGACGAGATTCACCTACATTGTAAACATCTTGCAAGAAGTTACGCATTTTGTGAATTTCTTGCTGTGCTTCTAACATGCGGTTAATTTTTTCACCAACACCACGTGCAGCCATACCTAGATGAGTTTCTAAGATCTGACCGATGTTCATACGCGATGGAACACCTAATGGGTTCAATACGATATCAACTGGCACACCGTGCTCATCGTATGGCATATCTTCAACAGGTACTACGTTTGAAATAACACCTTTGTTACCATGACGACCAGCCATTTTATCACCAGGCTGAATGTGACGTTTAACAGCTAAGTAAACCTTAACGATTTTTAATACGCCAGGTTGTAAGTCATCACCTTGGGTGATCTTACGACGCTTAACTTCAAACTTCTTATCAAAATCTTCTTTGATATTATCAAATTGTTCAGCAATTTGCTCAAGTTCAGCTTGTTGCACTTCATCTGATAAGTTTTGTGTTAACCACTTGTCACGAGACATAGACGTTAAGTCTGACTCGTTAAGACCTGCTGATAACAATAGTTTCTTTGTACGTGCGTAAATACCATCTTCTAAAATGCTTAATTCATCGCCAAGATCTTTCTTAACTTCTTTAAGTTGCATTTGTTCAATTTCTACTGCACGAGCATCTTTTTCAACGCCGTCGCGAGTAAATATTTGAACATCGATGATAGTACCTTTAACAGAGTTAGGTACACGTAATGAACTATCTTTAACGTCAGCAGCTTTCTCACCGAAAATTGCACGTAGTAGTTTTTCTTCTGGTGTAAGCTGTGTTTCACCTTTTGGTGTTACTTTACCTACTAAGATATCTCCACCATTTACTTCAGCACCAATATAAACAACACCAGCTTCATCTAATTTAGATAATGCTGACTCGCCTACGTTTGGAATATCTGCAGTAATTTCTTCACTACCCAATTTAGTATCACGTGCAATACACGTTAACTCTTGAATGTGAATAGTAGTAAATCTATCTTCAATTGCAACACGCTCAGATAACAACATTGAATCTTCGAAGTTGTAACCATTCCAAGGCATGAATGCGATACGCATGTTTTGACCTAACGCCAATTCACCCATATCAGTTGAAGGACCATCAGCTAAAACATCACCACGAACAACTGGTTCACCCATACGACATACTGGACGCTGGTTGATACAAGTGTTTTGGTTAGAACGCGTGTATTTAGTTAAGTTATAAATATCAATACCGGCTTCACCAGCATGCATTTCATTTTCATTAACTTTAACAACAATGCGTGATGCATCAACATAGCTCACTACACCGCCACGTTTGGCAACTGCAGTTACACCTGAATCAACAGCTACTACTTTTTCCATACCCGTACCAACAAGAGGTTTATCAACTCTTAAGGTAGGTACAGCTTGACGTTGCATGTTCGAGCCCATCAAGGCACGGTTAGCATCATCGTGTTCAAGGAATGGAATAAGTGACGCCGCAACAGAAATAATTTGTTGTGGTGAAACATCCATATATTGAACTTCAGCAGAAGCTTTTAATGTAAATTCATTTTTATGACGACAGTTAACTAAGTCTTGAAGTAACTTGTTGCTGCTATCACGTTCAGCATTTGCCTGAGCGATAACAAAGTTACCCTCTTCAATTGCTGACAAATAGTCAATTTCATCAGTCACAATACCGTCAATTACTTTGCGGTATGGTGTTTCTAAGAAACCGTAATCATTGGTACGTGCGTAACAAGAAAGCGAGTTGATCAAACCAATGTTTGGACCCTCTGGCGTTTCGATTGGACAAACACGACCGTAATGCGTTGGATGTACATCTCGTACTTCAAAACCAGCACGTTCACGGGTTAAACCACCCGGCCCTAAGGCAGAAATACGACGCTTATGCGTTACTTCTGATAACGGGTTGTTTTGATCCATAAACTGTGACAATTGTGAAGAGCCGAAGAACTCTTTCACTGCCGCAGAAATTGGCTTAGCATTGATTAAATCTTGTGGCATGATTGCATCTAAGTCACCAAGACTTAAGCGCTCACGTACCGCACGTTCAACACGAACAAGACCAACACGGAATTGGTTTTCTGCCATTTCACCAACAGAACGAATACGACGGTTACCTAAGTGATCGATATCATCAACTTCACCTTTACCGTCTCGAATACCGATTAAGGTCTTCATTACTGAAATAATGTCTTCTTTAGACAAAATACCAGTACCAACATCGTCTGCATTGCCAACACGACGGTTGAACTTCATACGACCTACCGTTGATAAGTCATAACGTTCTGATGCGAAGAATAAGTTAGCGAACAACCCTTCAGCAGCGTCTTTTGTTGGTGGCTCGCCTGGACGCATCATGCGGTAGATTTCAACTAAAGCTTCTAACTTGTTAGTTGAACTATCAACACGAAGTGTATCTGACATATATGAACCAACATCAAATTCGTTCATGTATAAAGTAGATAGTACTTTATGGCCCGCTTGGCTAAGCTCGGCTAATAATTCTAAGGTAATAATTGCGTTTGCTTCAGCAATTACTTCACCGGTAGATTTGTCGATGTAAGCTTTTGATAAAACACGACCAACGATATAATCTGCTGGTACTTCTAGTTTATCTAATTTAGCTTTTGATAAAGCGCGAATATGACGTGCAGTAATACGACGACCAGATTCAACTAATACTTCACCTTTTTTGATCGAAATATCAAAAATAGCGGTTTCACCACGAAGACGTTCAGGGATAAGATCCATGATCAACTTATCACCTTTAATGGTGTAGTCAGTTGTGTCATAGAACATCGCTAAGATGTCTTCCGTAGAATATTCTAATGCACGTAAGATAATTGACGCTGGTAATTTACGACGTCTATCTATACGAACAAATAAATTATCTTTTGGATCGAATTCAAAGTCTAACCATGAACCACGGTAAGGAATAACGCGTGCGTTATATAATACTTTACCCGATGAGTGAGTTTTACCTTTATCGTGATCAAAGAATACACCAGGAGAGCGATGTAATTGTGAAACGATAACACGTTCAGTACCATTGATTACGAAAGTACCGTTATCTGTCATCAACGGGATTTCGCCCATGTACACTTCTTGCTCTTTGATATCTTTAACAGTACCTGCTGCGGCTTCTTTATCGTATACCACTAAACGTAATTTTACGCGTAATGGTGCAGAATAAGTCACACCACGAATTTGACATTCTTTAACGTCAAATAATGGTTCACCTAAACGATAGCTTACATATTGTAATTCTGAGCTACCTGAATAAGCTTTAATTGGGAAAATAGAACGAAAAGCAGCCTCTAGACCGGTTTCACCTGTTGCATCAATATCAATAAACTTGCGGAAAGAATCGAGTTGAATGGACAACAAGAATGGATATTCCATTACTTGTGCACTTTTACCAAAGTCCTTTCTAATTCGCTTTTTCTCAAAGTATGAGTAAGCCATGGGGTTCCTCAGCTTGCTGGTTATGGCCAAATCTGCCCACTGAGCAAAGCTCAGTTAGACAGGTTATGCTGTAATATTTACGTCTAAATACTACTAGATGATTTATAGAAATCACCTAAACGCTAATAATACGTTATTAAGGAATAAAAAATCATTTATTCTCTAACAACAAAAGCGCAAAAAGGCCGGTGACGTTTAAATCACCAGCCATGCCTTTTCAGGCAAATAATCTGTTTAAAAACAGATTATTTGATCTCAACAGAAGCACCAGCTTCTTCAAGAACTTTCTTAAGTTCTTCAGCTTCAGCTTTTTCTACGCCTTCTTTGATCGCTTTAGGAGCAGATTCAACTAAATCTTTAGCTTCTTTAAGGCCTAAACCTGTAGCGCCACGAACTGCTTTGATTACTGCAACTTTCTTCTCACCGAAGCTAGTCATAACAACATCAAATTCAGTTTGTTCTTCAGCAGCAGCACCGGCATCGCCAGCAACAGCAACAGCTGCAGCAGCAGATACGCCGAATTTTTCTTCCATTGCTTCAATTAATTCAACAACGTCCATTACTGACATTTCAGCAACTGCGTTTAAGATATCGTCTTTAGAAATAGACATACTATAATTTCCTAATTTTTAATAAACAGACTTCTTTTACTTTTCTTATTAAGTAATAAAGCACTGTTTGAAATAACTATAAATACAAAAAGCTTGGTTTTAAGCAATATGCTTAAATAACCTATGCAGCTTCTTGTTCTTTCTGATCGCGAACTGCAGCAATCGTGCGGACTAACTTGCCTGCAGATGCTTCTTTCATTGCGCTCATTAAACGTGCAATCGCTTCGTCGTAAGTAGGTAGCTTAGCTAACATATTTACGTCTACGGCATTACCTTCAAATGCAGCTGCTTTTAATTCAAATTTTTCGTTAGTTTTAGCGAAATCTGTGAATAAACGTGCAGCAGCACCTGGGTGATCACTTGAAAAAGCAACAAGTGAAGGTCCTTTGAATACGTCAGAAACACATTCAAAATCAGTACCTTCTACTGCACGACGTGCTAATGTGTTACGGACAACCTTCATCCATACGCCATTTTCACGTGCTTGCTTACGCAATACAGTAATTGCTTCAACTGTAACACCACGGGCATCCGCGATTACAACTGAGTGAGCGCCACTAGCAGCTTCTTGAACTTCAGCAACAATTGCTTTTTTGTCATCAAGATTGATAGCCATTGGCTTTAACTCCTGGTTCAAACCGGTAAAAAGTACCGGTATTTACAATCCTTAGCTAATAAAACTTATTAGCTAAGCCATAACGGCGAGGACCAGAAAAATCTAGGAAATATCTGGGTAATCACCATCTACGTAGGATAAATTAAGTAGTTAAATCAGAAGAAATAACTACACCTACGGTCTTGGACGGGGGTTGTGTCTTTACCAGTAATTAATACTGAAAATGTCACAACTCCTACCAAAATTTAAGGGGCGAAATTATAGGTTATAAATTCGCCCTTGTAAAGATTCAATACACAAAACTTTACTCAATAATATTTACACTTGTAATAAGTAGGTAAATATTAAGCTTGAGTTAGTGTTGCTTGGTTGACGACAACGCCGGCACCCATAGTTGTAGAAAGAGAAACTTTCTTCAAGTATTGACCTTTAGCATTTGCAGGTTTTGCTTTTTTAAGCGCTTCTAGCAAAGACTCTAAGTTTTCTTGCAATTGTGCAGGTTCGAAGTCAGCCTTACCAATAGTAGTATGGATGATACCGTTCTTGTCGTTGCGGTAACGGATCTGACCAGACTTAGCGTTTTTAACAGCGCCAGCTACGTCAGGAGTTACTGTACCAACTTTAGGGTTAGGCATTAAACCACGTGGGCCTAAGATTTGACCTAGCTGACCAACAACACGCATTGCATCAGGAGAAGCAATAACAACGTCGAAGTTCATTTCGCCAGCTTTTACTTGCGCAGCTAAATCGTCCATACCTACAACGTCAGCACCAGCTTCTAAAGCTTTCTCTGCGTTTGCACCTTGTGTAAATACAGCAACACGTACATCACGGCCAGTACCATTTGGTAATACTGTAGCGCCACGAACGTTTTGATCTGATTTACGAGCATCAATACCAAGATTTACTGCAACATCTACGCTTTCACGGAAGTTAGCAGTAGCAAATTCTTTTAATAAAGAAACAGCTTCATTGATATCATATTCTTTTGTTACGTCTACTTTTTCACGGATAAGACGAGCGCGTTTTGATAATTTAGCCATTGATTAGTCCTCTACCACTAAACCCATTGAACGAGCAGAACCCGCAATGGTACGCACTGCAGCTTCAAGTGAACCAGCAGTTAAATCAGGTTCTTTTGTCTTAACGATTTCTTCAAGTTGAGCTGTAGTAACAGTTCCAACTTTATCAGTGTTAGGACGACCAGAGCCGCTTTTGATTCCAGCAGCTTTTTTCAATAAGAAAGAAGCAGGTGGAGTTTTTGTTTCGAAAGTAAACGAACGGTCACTATATACAGTAATTACTACTGGAACCGGAGCGCCTTTTTCTAAAGAATCTGTTTTCGCGTTGAACGCTTTACAGAATTCCATGATGTTAACACCATGTTGACCTAATGCAGGACCAACTGGTGGTGACGGGTTAGCTGCACCAGCAGCTACTTGTAGCTTGATTAAAGCTTGGACTTTCTTAGCCATTTTAAAATACCTTTAGTTTGGGTAGTTAACGCAATTAACTTAGCACTAAGCTGGAATTCACCAACTTGACACAAAGTTTTCGCTTCCCTGTTTACAAAATTCGCTTTAAAAACAATTGTTTTCACAATAGAATAAAGCGCATTTAGTGCGCGCTAAAAATAAGCGGCAGCGGATTATATATTAACCACCTATCTTATTTCAAGCGCTTTTATTGTTACCTGAAAAATAGTCATGTGATTAAATCACATGACACTGCTTTTTTCCCAGTAAAATCAGCGCTTTTCCGCTACTTTATTGGTAGTAGATATTGTTGCTTCAATACGACGATTTTGTTCGTGAGCTGCTTCAGTATTATCCGTATTTAGTAATTCGCTTTCACCATAACCTATCGAACTTAAACGACTTGCATCAACACCAAAGTCATTAATTAAAACATCAACAACAGCCTGAGCACGCTTAGCAGATAACGTCTGGTTATATGCAGCGCTTCCTTTTGCTGAACTATGCCCTTTAATTGTTAAACTAAGATCTGGATAAGCTTCCATAAATTTGGCGACTTTAACCATAATTGGCTTATATTTGTCTTTAACTACAGCTTTATTGTTATCAAAGTTAATCAGTAACTCAACGGTATCTTGCTCTTCAGTAAAAACCGTACAACCTACTTCATTTACTTTATCCGTTGCGGGAGTATTAGCACAATTATCTTTGCTATCTAACACGCCATCATTATCACTATCTAATTCAGCGGTAGCAGCAACTGGCGCCACTGCAGCAACAGGCGCAACAACCGCGGCGGCTTTCACTGGCTCACTACGCTTTATTTCAGCTTTTTGTGTGCCGAAGAAATAGATAAAACCTAACTTAGCAGAAAGATCAGTGTAATTATCGTCAAATTGGTAATGACCTTTTCCTTCAAAATACAGTGCCATATTTTTGCTTAAATAATGACGGTAACCAGCGCCTAGCGCCGCAGAAAGATTTGATTCTTCAACATCTAAAACATCTGCACCACCAACAACGTAAAAACTTTCTTTAAAAGGAAAATATAATAAATCTAGCGCAATGCTTTTTCCTGAGGCTAAGTTAGCATTATGATTCTCAGCAACTGGATTAAAGTGCGTATAAGACAGTCTAGTTTCAAATAATTCTGAAAGACGGTAACCACCTTCAACACCCACACCCGAAGCATGATCAATTGATGAGTTAGCATTAGCATTAAAATGACGGTCTTCATCTGTTTTTAAGTACATGGCATGACCACCAAGATATACTTTGCCAACTAAACTTTCAGCACTTGGCTGCTCGGCAGCTGATAATGAAAAAGAAAAAATTGATAAACCGATAAATTGGCTTATTTTTGAAACTGATAAGTAGCGCATTACATATTATCCCTATAAATGTAGTCGAATGATTGGTTTTTTAACGGCGCATATTTTAATCGTTTTTAACGAATGTTGCAGCATTTAGTTATTAAAATGTAAAAAAACCTTGCAAGTTGTGCTTTAAAACACACTGACAAGCTGAATTTCCTGCTATAAGCCAACTGACTTCGGAATATTGGCTAAAACCTCTTACATTTAACCATTTGATTTTAGTTATAATGCCCACATAAAAATGTCAGTCCCATTATTCCTAGGTTTTATATGTCTATACTTGCACACAGCAGCAAACTACAAAGCTTTGTTGAAAGTAAAAAATTCCAAAATTTTATTATTTTCCTTATCCTCTTTAATGCCATTAGTCTGGGCCTTGAAACAAGTCAGTTTGGTAAAGCCAATGCTGAGCTTCTGCACACTATAGATACGACCATCCTAGTACTATTCACCCTAGAGCTTTTATTAAAATTCATGGTTTATCGAAATCAGTTTTTTCGTTCAGGCTGGAACTGGTTTGATTTTATAATCGTTGCCATTTCCTGGGCACCTACAAGCGGCGCATTATCGGTTTTACGCGCCTTTAGAATATTGCGGGTTTTGCGTTTACTTTCTGTCGTTCCGCAAATGCGTCGTGTGATCGGCGCGCTCGGACATTCATTACCAGGTATGGCTTCAGTGGTTGGAGTCTTAGGCATTATATTTTATGTATCTGCAGTGCTTACCACTAAGATATTTGGCATGCATAGTGATGTGAACATGCAGGAATGGTTTGGTAACATTGGTGCTTCTGCTTACACCCTCTTTCAGGTAATGACATTAGAGAGTTGGTCCATGGGCATAGTTCGTCCAACGATGGAGTTATTTCCTCTTTCTTGGCTATTCTTTGTACCCTTTATCATTATTACCAGCTTCGCGGTTCTTAACTTATTTATTGGTATTATTGTTGATGCTATGCAAGTTATGCATGAAGAAGAAGGAAAACCTAAACAGGTTATTGCCACTAAGGAAGATATATTAATCCTTGAACAAAAAATAGATAAGCTGAATCAATTACTGCAAAGTCAGCCTAAAAATACTTAACAAATATAGCTTGGGGTAGCGATGTATTCAATTACAACGCTTACTATCTAGCTAAAGTGTAAGAGAAAATTGTATCTTATGTGTTTAAAGTATTACCAAACAAATACCAATAAGTTAAGGTTCATTTAAACCTCCAAAAAATAGAGCCTTACGGTAAAGAACATGACAGCTGCCCGCCTTTTTTCTCATTTCAGTAAACTAGTATTACTTGTTTTAGTGTTATTCATCTCTGCTTGTAGTAGCAAACCACAACTTAGTAATGCTCCTAAGTTAACCACAGCAAACATTTATGTAAATCAAGTTGCTTTCGATATCCAATCACCCAAGCAAGCCGTAGTTGCTTTACCCATAGGTGAAACTGCTACGCGCTTTATTGTTTATCAAGGCTCAAGCATGATTTATCAAGGTAGGCTAACTTCTCAGCCCAGCTTCACGGAATGGGGCCAAGGTGCTCACTACTACCTCGCTGATTTCACGCAAGTAAAACGTCGAGGTGAATTTCATATAGTGGTAAACACACCCAAGCAGCAACTGGCTTCTTCAACATTCACAATTAAACATAATGCATACTTTGCGCTCACCGCAAAATCGCTAGTTAATTACTTTAAAGCAAGTCGCCATACTAACCCGACAGATGAATCTATTCGTATAAACGGTACTGAGCGTTATGTTAACGTTTCAGGGGGTTGGGCGAATGCAGGAGGAGATCAGGGTAAACATTTAAGTCAGCATTCGGAGTCTAACTTTTTAGTACCTCAACAAGGTGCTTTAGCTGTATGGGCCATGGCAAAATCTTATGATAGTTTAACTAGCTTATATGACCGAAAAGCCTTAACACAGGCACTTGCCGAAGAAGTCATTTGGGGCGCTGATTACTTACATAGAATATTAGATCGCGAAGGCTATTTTTATAGCAATATTTACGACCAACGCGGTTTGGCTGATGAACGTTTGATTACCGGATTCGAAGGACCTGAAGGAGATATTAACACTCACTTTCAGGCCGCTTTTCGTGAAGGCGGCGGCATGGCTATTGCCGCACTTGTAAGAGCACATGAACTTAGTAATAAAACAGGCATTCAAGGTGAGTTTTCCGCAAAACAGTATTTAATTGACGCTGAGCGCGCTTTTAGCCATTTGCAAAACAATAACCTACGTTATGTCGACGATGGTAAAGAAAACATTATCGATGATTACACTGCGCTTATTGCAGCGTCTGAACTTTATCGCATGACTAAAAAATCAAAATACTTAAAGGCAGCACGCCACCGTGCCCATAACTTAAATAATCGAATGACATCACAAGGTTGGTTTGTCAGCGACAACGATGAAAGACCTTTTTATCATAGTGCTGAAGCTGGCCTCCCCGTTATTGCCTTGGTTAACTATTTAGCCATAGAGAAAAATAGACAAATCAAGGCAAAAACTAAACGAACAATTAAACTCTCACTGGATTATCAACTCGCCTTAAACTCTCAGGTTGCTAATCCATTTAATTTAGCGCGACAAACGTTTAAAACCGACAAGAATGGTCAGTACTCTAAACAAAAGGAAGGATTTTTCATCCCGCACACCAGTGAAAACAGCTATATTTGGCAAGGTGAAAGTTCACGGTTAACCTCCTTAACAGCGGCAGCAATATGGGGAGGAAAAATTACTCACAGCAATAAACTTGGAGCTTTTGGCATCAATAATGAGTTAGCTTATTTTGCACAAAGCCAACTGGATTGGACTTTAGGGAGAAATCCTTACCAAGTAAGTATGCTATATGGTTTCGGTGTCAATAATCCACCACATGCAAACAGTGCTGGGACTATGTTAAATGGTGGCATTTCAAATGGTATAACTGGCGCAACCTTACGCCCAGATGGCCGTGGTATTACTTGGGCACAAGGGCCTGATGCAAATAATTGGCGCTGGGTTGAGCAATGGTTACAAAATTCGACTTGGTATTTATTAGCCATGACAGCAGTGACTGAATAATTCATATTAAGGGCTGAGCTATCTGGCTGAGCTCTTAACCAAGTTCAGACTTTTAATTCTGTCTTTCTGAAAAGCAGCCTTTGCTCAATACAGTAGGGCTAATTAGTATGCACAATGTCAGCTAATTAACTAACAATTAGTGCTACCCATCTAGCGATGATTGAACAGCCCGCTCTAAATCTCGCTTTATGCTGGTATCTATAATTAGTCATGTGTTGAGAGACTAATTTATCAAAAAAAAACGCTTGCACAGGGCAAGCGTTTTATATCAAGTACTTTTCATCAGAAGATAAAGTGGCTACTTAGCTACCTTTTTCAACTTGACCAAATTCTAAATCAACTGGCGTCGAACGACCGAAGATAAGAACTGATACTTTGATACGGTTTTTCTCGTAATCAAGCTCTTCAACCACACCGTTAAAGTCAGCGAAAGGTCCGTCAATAACACGAATAACTTCACCTGGTTCAAACAATGTTTTAGGCTTAGGCTTATCTGTTTCTTCAAGGCGTTGTAGAATGCGATCCGCTTCTTTTTGGGTAATTGGTGCAGGACGATCACTTGTGCCACCAATAAAACCAAGTACACGTGGTACGCTTTTCACTAAATGCCAAGCATCTACATCCATTTCCATTTGTACTAGAACATAGCCTGGGAAAAACTTACGTGAACTTTTACGCTTTTGACCTGCGCGCATTTCAACTACTTCTTCAGTAGGTACTAAAATCTCACCGAATTTTTCTTGTAAACCGTGGATTTCAATATGCTCAAGTAATGTTTTTTGAACACGACCTTCATAACCAGAAAACGCTTGTACTACGTACCAACGTAATTTCGGATTTTGATTTACTTGCTTTTCTTCGCCTTCAGGAGAGACATTTTCTTCTGACATATTTTCTTCAGACATAACTAAACCTGCATACCTGTAACTAAACCAACTAACCAGAATAGAACAGAGTCTAATCCCCAAAGTAGTAATGACATTAATAAAGTCACTACTAATACAATACCTGTCGTCTGTACGGCTTCTTGGCGTGTTGGCCAAACAACTTTACGTACTTCAGTACGTGCTTCTTTTGCAAATATAGCAGCATTACGACCTTTTTCAGTTTGTAATGCAATTAGACCAGCAATACCAACCGTGACTACAACAGCCACTGCTCTAATTAATACTGACTCTTCACCGTAAACGTAATTACCCGCAACAGCACCAGCTAAAAGTAAGAATATAATTCCCCACTTTACCGCATCGAAAGAACTGCTTGGTTGCTCTTCTGTACTTGCATTCATAATTCTATTCCGTATTTATCGACTTTCTAATAACGTGACTCGTAATCACGAACCACTAAAACATAGGTGATTTACCTATATCTACTCAAAATGGCAGGGGTGGAGAGACTCGAACTCCCAACCATCGGTTTTGGAGACCGCTGTTCTACCAATTGGAACTACACCCCTACAGATTGCTTATAAAGCAATGGTTACACTTATCGGGTGAATCTTAGTTTTTTAGGGAAATAAGAGATACTCGAGAAGTGAGGCGCTATTATACTCAGCCTAGTGTTTTACTCAAGAAGTATTTGATGTATTGGCTAAGATAAGCCATTTCTCTGTCATTACTGCTATAAATTATCAGCGCATGATTATTTAAAGTACAATCAATAATCAAATAGTCGCTCAGGAAATGACAGCTTTGAGTGTTGTATTCCACATAGTGATATAAAACCTTATTTTAATAGAGTAAAAAGATATTCTCGACTAAATGACAGGCACAAAAAAGGCCGCTTTAGCGACCTTTTTTCATCAATACTGTTATCTAGAAATTAATCTAAGATAGTTGATACAACACCAGCACCAACAGTACGACCACCTTCACGGATTGCGAAGCGTAAACCTT
>ERZ1027231.247-NODE-247-length-21349-cov-18.567155_pt1 | contig 21349 bp, 10 predicted proteins | sample MGYA00520866_ERZ1027231 | MGnify/ENA primary metagenome ERZ1027231 (study PRJEB33311, sample SAMEA4378411) | marine metagenome | biome: Marine biome; feature: Fjord; material: Water | collected 2014-07-20T08:00:00Z/2014-07-... | depth 75 m ...
AAGTATCCGATGCCGACACCATGTTGAACTTCATCAACAGTGAAGCCAAGATGCCAGAATCGGTAAGTTTGTTTACTAAGCCAGGTTGTCAGTACTGTGCAAAAGCCAAGGCCGACTTGAAGAATGCAGGCTTTGAATTTGAAGAAGTGGTATTGGGCCGTGATGCCAGCATTACTTCCCTAAGAGCCATGACCGGCAATGAAACCGCACCTCAGGTTTTCATTGGTGGTAAATACATAGGTGGAAGTGAAGCGTTGGAGCAATACTTAGCCCAGTCATAATTTAAAAAACTACAAACTGGCAAATCTAAAAAGTGTTTGCCAGTTTCCTTTCATTTTCTAAATTAACTTACCCTCGTTGTGCATTTTCCTCTTCTATAGATTCTTGCTTGGGCAACCATTTTAACAGGGCTTGTTGAAGCTTTTCCGGCTGCACCGGCTTGGAAATAAAATCATCCATGCCTGCTGCAATACATTTTTCGCGATCCCCCTGCATGGCATTGGCGGTCATGGCGATAATGGGGATGGCTCCATCACTTCCTTTGACGCCATGTAAATTAAAAGCCGGATCACGGATATTGCGGGTGGCATCATAGCCATCCATGACTGGCATCTGACAATCCATGAATACCAGGTCGTAGTGTAAAGTCTCCAGGGCATGCAGGGCTTCTTGACCATTGGCCACCATGTCAGGCTGTATCCCTAACTCTTCCAGCATACTCTGGGCGACCAATTGGTTAATGGTATTGTCCTCCACCACCAGCACACGGCCGCTAAATTGTTGAATTGAAAGGCCGGTATTATCTGCGAGATGCTCAGAGTTGTTTCCCATACCTCCTGTTATGTATTGCTGTAGAGCACTGTAAAGAATGGAATGATCAATGGGTTTATTAAGGTAGGCATCAATGCCTGTCTCCTTAAGTTCTTTATCATCACCATGGGACCCTTGAGAAACAAGCATCACCAGATAAGTATCACTGAGACTGGTATCATTTTTAACCCTAACCCCCAACTCTTCACCATTCATTGGCGGTGTGTGTATATCCACTAGGGCAATTCGATATGGCTTTCCCTCTTCAACCGCCGCAGACAATTTTGCAATGGCCGCCTTGCCATCTTTAACCAGGCTATATTCCACCTGCCAATGGGTTAACAGGCGCCCGAGTAATGTTCGCCTTGTTAAGTTGTCGTCCACCACCAAAACTTTCTGCCCGGCCAAATCATTTGTGGGCAGCGCTGGAACCTTATTTCTGGCATTGGCTAAATCCAGGGTAAACCAGAATGTTGAGCCAATACCCTGGGTACTTCTAACCCCTATTTCACCACCCATGAGTTCTACCAGCTGTTTACTAATAGCCAGTCCAAGTCCTGTGCCGCCGTACTGGCGAGTAGTAGAACCATCGGCCTGACTGAAGCGTTCAAAAAGTTTGGCTTGCTGCTCTGAGCTTAAACCAATGCCGGTATCGGTTACCTCTATTAGTAACTGGGTACGCAATTGTGTCTGCGCTTTCACATGGTAATGCACAGCGACTTCACCCTTCTCAGTAAACTTAATGGCATTGCCCACCAGGTTAGTGAGAATTTGACGAATACGTCCGGGATCGGCACTAAACCATTGTTGCGACACAAGGTTCGCCGGGCAGATTAACTCCAGACCTTTTTCATGGGCACGCAGCGCAACAGAGCGCCCGAAATCGTGCATCATGGCCCCCATGTCAAACTCCATGGCTTCCACTTCCAACATGCCCGCCTCCACTTTGGAGAAATCAAGAATGTCATTAATGATCGTCAGCAACGATTCGGCACTGCTTTTAACAGCAGTGGCATAACTTTGCTGTGTCTCGTCTAGTGTGGTGCGCAATAATTGATTGGTCATGCCGATCACCCCGTTCATGGGCGTTCGAATTTCATGACTCATGTTAGCCAGAAAATCACTCTTTGATTCATTGGCCACTTCCGCTTGTTTTTTGGTTTCAGCTAAATTGGCAATGTTCTCTTTTTGCCGAGTGATATCGGTACGGATAGAAGTGTAACCAGTTAATTTATTTTCACCGTCATATAGCGGCACAATCGTGGTATCCACCCAATAGAGGTGACCATCTTTTGCTTTATTACATACCTCATCGTGCCAGAACCCCCCCTTGGATACTTTCAAAAACATGTCACGCCAATAGTCTATGGGTTCGTTACCTGAATTTAGTATGCGGTGGTTTTCACCAATGAGTTCGTCTCGACTGTATCCACTAATGTCACAAAATTTATCATTGGCGTAAGTAATGATGCCTTTGATATCGGTAACGGATACCAAAGAATGCTGATCCATGGCATCTTTTTGCGCGGCTAAAGATTCATTGGCCACATCGGCTTGTTTTTTGGCTTTTGCCAAGTTGGCAATACTCTCTTTTTGCCGGGTGATATCGGTACGAATGGAAGAGTAACCACTTAACTTATTATCACCGTCGTATAGCGGCACGATCGTAGTATCCACCCAATAAAGGTGGCCATCTTTGGCTTTGTTACACACCTCATCGTGCCAGAAATCGCCTTTGGAGACCGTCAAGAACATGTCACGCCAATAGTCTATGGGCTCGTTACCTGAATTTAAAATACGGTGGTTTTTACCAATCAGTTCCTCTCTATTATAGCCACTGATGGCACAGAATTTATCATTGGCGTAGGTGATGGTGCCTTTGATATCCGTCACTGAAACCAGTGAGTGTTGATCCATGGCATCTTTTTGTGCGGCTAAAGATTCATTGGCCACTTCGGCTTGTTTTTTAGCTTCAACCAAACTAAGAGCGTGATGATTAAGCTCATCATTTTTTATATTTAATACTTGTAGAATATTTTCTGTTTCAATACGCCCCATGACAGATTTTAAGATAATGCCCACACTTCTTAATACTTGGTCAATTAGGTTTTTATGAGTAATTGAAATTTGTTCAAGTAAAGCAATTTCTATCACGGCCAGTACTTCTCCCTCAAACAACACTGGAGCCAATACTAGCTGCTTAGCTTTTATTTCAGAAAGAGTTGAATTGATTGAAATATAATTTTCTGGAGCATCAGAAATATACATAACTTTTTGGTCAGTCGCACACTGGCCAGCCAAACCAACACCCAGCTGAACAGGCTTGGTTTTGTTTTTGTCATAAGGGTAGGCATAAGATGCAATCAGAGAAAAGGTGGCACTGCTAGCATCGGCATCGGCGTCGGCGTCGGCGTCGGCATCGGCATCGGCATCGGTGATTATATTACTCTTGTCTTTTATATAAAGCACGCCCACTTGCCCATTTATTTTCGATACTAGGCAATTCAATAACTCACCAGAAAAAACATTAAGATCGGTATGCCCTTGAAGCTTTTCCAAAATAGAGGCCAAACTACTCTTAACCCAATCCTCTTCCTCTAGCCTATTTTTTTCATTTTCTAAAACTACATTTTGCTTTAGTAAATTATCTTTCATGAGGTGAACGGATTCACCTAAAAGATTAATTTCTGCAATGGAACTTTTTTTAAAAGCAAGGTCAAACTGGCCTTTACTCAAACCATTGATTATTTTTATAACATCATTAATGGGCTCTTTTACACCGCTAATTGAAAAAACTCCCACAACAATAGAAATAATTAAACTAATTAAAAGTAACATTATCAAAAGCAGTTTCAACTCTTCCAGTTGATCATGCTGTGCTCTGTAATCTAGCGCCTCCAGTTTATCCTGATCGACTATCATTTCACTTATGACATTTTTAATCTTAAAGGCGATGGGGGCAGCTTTAGTTTTCAGTAAAAATTTTGCCCTATTCCAGTCTTGTGCCTCTCTAATTTTAAATATTTTCTTTGGCAAACTGGAAAACTCATTTCTAATGACGGTAAACCTTTCATAAGCGATCATTTGCTGGTTATTAAGATATTCCTTATTAAGCGCCAGCGCCAAAAAACTAGTATTATTATTTTCCCACTCTTTCTCAAATTCCAGCTTAAATTTATCATCACCAGACAGAAGGAATGCCCTTATATTTGCCAAACTTAAGCCAATACTGCCACGAACATCAGCCAATATCCCTAAAATATCTTTACGTTTTTTGCTGGCATCAAGTGTTTTTTCAATTTCAATCATAACGCTAACTTCATTAGTCAACACTTCTGCTCTGGGTACGGCTTCAGAAAACAGAATTCTAGAGGCTTCCCTGTTTTTTTCAGTATTGGCAATTTGCTCTATGGCAACTTGATAATTTTCAAACTCCTTTAAATAAGATTTAATTGATCTTAATCGTTTTATATTATCGGGATTTGTCCAGTTTTCTGAAAGGCGATTCATTTCGTCAATAGCGGGGGTAATTTCTTCTGTCCAGGCGTGCTTTCTTTCAACTTTAAATTTTTCTCCCCCGGTATCATGGCCAATTAGCATCCAGCCTCTCAGTGCAGCCAGGGATTGGTTAACGCCATTCAGTAACATTAAGCCCGATCGAGCAGTGGGACTTCTTAAATCCTTTATTTGATTACTGGTGGCTTCTACTTCTTTTAGCTCCAGTATTGTCACCACTAAGGAAATGCCAAATACAGCTAAGATCAGCCCGTAGCCAAAGGCAATCTGTTTGGATAGTGAGTTTAAATATAACTTTATATTGGCCAGATATTTGAAGCTGATAAATTTAAACAAAATGAGGCTCCAATTGCACAGCTACCCACAATAATGGCTTAGAAATCATTAGTTTATGATGGTTGGTTTTTTCAAGATAAGCCGCCATCCCTTGCTCCAAGTAACTGCGTGGCATTATTTCCCTAGCCTTTAGATCATATCTTCAATATTAATAACAAGCTGGATCACTGAAAATTGTTAATATCAGCACGTCACTTTTAGTCGTATTGCTAGTATTCAGCATAGTGCTGATCTAGCCATTGTAAATTCAGCGCTAAAACAGACCAATTCAGCCATACCGCCCACAAACGTCTAAAGCGATATTGGCAATACCATTGCCTTGTATAGCTAAAGGGCACCTCTATTAATTGCTTGCGCCTCTGGCTTTACGCCTTGTTCAGAATCAAGGCGGGCTTTCGAAGAAATGCTTATTGCCTTTCAAGGAAGTCCAACACAGAGTCTGGGCAAGGCGTAAAGCCCCGTTGGGCGCGACCCCAAGCACACATTGTCGGCGTTGCACGGCTTGAAAATGGAACCACCATTTTGCTTCACCGCGCGCCTTGTCACTGCACGCTTGGGATCGCGCAGAGAAAGTAATCAATTAATAGAGATGCCCTTAAGACTAATGAACAATTAATTCCGATGAACTCTCCAGTAAAAGCTCTTGTACCAGAACCAAAAACTCATCGGCATCAATGGGCTTGGTCACATATTCAGAGGCACCGCTAAAAAATGCCTGGCCCTTATCCAGGGAGAAGTCTTGCCCAGTCACAAACACCACGGGCACATCCTCCATCTTTTGCTTTTTCTTAAAGACGCCACACAATTCATAGCCATTCATTCCCACCAGCCCAATATCAAGAATCGCCAGGTCAGGTTTAATATTGTCTGCCATATCCAGCATCTGCTGCGGGTTTTCAAAACAATGTAGTTCATATTCATCGGCTAAAATTTCTCGATAAACAAAACGCATAGTGGTTTCGTCATCCACCACAAAAATTATTTTTTTTGTCACGTCAATTCCCCCAGAAATATCATCACCAATTTGTCCCCTACGATTTAACTTAACTATCAAATTTAACTCTTAGATTGACTATTTCCGTCTACCTTTAAACATGGCAAGACTTTAATAAAAGCTGAGCAATTTTATTAAGGTGAACCGTGTCTTCTGCCGCCCCTAGTGCTGCCGCCTCTCCTGGCATGCCCCAAACCACGCTACTGGCTTCATCCTGTATTACCGTATAACAGCCCTGCTGTTTCATGCTTAACATACCTTCAGCCCCGTCTCGGCCCATGCCGGTTAATAATGCGGCACTGGCGTTGCCCTGGGTGGCGATGGCCACCGATTCGAATAACACATCCACAGAAGGACGTTGATAACACACATGTTTACCCTTATTTAACTGGCAATAATAACGGCCCGCTTTTTTCACCACTTCCAGATGATCATCCCCTGGGGCTAAATAAATACAGCCCTCTTCAATGGGCTGATTATCCTGAGCTTCATAAATATTATGCGGGTATTTTTTGTTTAAACGCTGCGCCAATGAGGTAGAAAAATATTCGGAAATATGTTGCGTGATAACAATCGGTGGGCAATCTACCGGCAAGGTTGAAATAACCCGCTCAATGGCAGGTATGCCTCCAGTAGACGCACCAATAGCAATGAGTCGATCCTTTATATATTCACGAGCTACCGGTTTGGTTTTTTCGGGGGCAGGATAATCTATGGGGTGATTAACCGCATTGTAACGGGCGGCAATAAGTACTTTTGAAATAATTTCAGAGGCCACGCTTTCCAGGTCATCTCCATGGGGTTTATGCACACAATCCACCGCCCCTTGCGCCAGGGCCTCCACCGCCATGTGAGAGCCTCGCTGGGTATGCACAGATAACATAATGGTGGGAACCGGGTGCAAACGCATGAGGTTGCGCAAAAAGGTAATGCCATCCATCTTTGGCATTTCAACATCCAGCGTAATCACATCCGGATCCAATTTTTTAATGGCCGCGCGCGCCTCATAGGCATCCGCCGCCTCGCCACACACCTGTATTTGCGGCGACTCTTGTAAGATAGCCCGTAAAATTGCCCTGATGGTGGCAGAGTCATCAACGATTAATACTCGTATTGGTTTCACAAACTAGTGATCACAATTGTCGCTGGTCAGAAAACAGTTGTACTCCATGGCGTCACCCCGCTTAGCAAATAGCTTAACTATTTACGCTTATCAACTTGCCTGCCATTAAGTGTAGCGCCAGATTAATTTTTCACCCGAGGCACTTTTCACCCAAGCTAAACTAGGGCATTCAAATTCTATTCCTAACTAAAACATATATGCCCATTGACGCTTATACATTCATGATCTAAACCTAAGAAAGGATCCCCATGGCAGTTAAGTAAAGCTGTCTCTCTCCCATGGCGCAGTCGCCATCTGTTTTATTATTAGCAGCCTGTTAGATATTAATCCGGTATGTGCGACTCAAATAGAATTCTAAAAATAGAACCTGGGTCATGGAAAAATGATGAAATTAAAAAATATAGGAGCCGCCTCTAAATCCAGCCTGTGGAGTATTATCCCGGTGATACTGGTAAGCCTTTACGGAGTCGCCAGCTTCTACGGATTATCTTCCTTGCTCAACACCCAACAATGGGTAAGTCATACCCAGAAAGTCATTGCCGCTGCCAGTGAAATTGAAAAATTGGTGGTTGATTTAGAAACCGGTGAACGCGGTTTTCTCATTACCGGCAAGGAGGCTTTTCTCGAACCCTACCATGAAGCCAGAAAAAAATTGTCAGTAAAAATAAGCGATACTAAAATCCTGGTAAAGGATAACCCGCAACAAGTTCAGAAGATAAACCAGATAGAAACCCAGATAGAAAACTGGCTTAGCCAGGCCGCTAAAGTTGAAATAAACATCCGCAAACAGGTGGCTGATGGCACTGTGGATGCCGAGCAACTTCAACGGCTTTTAAGGGAAGGAAAAGGCAAAAATATTCTCGATGGTATCCGCAAAAATTTAAATACTCTGGATGCCATGTTTACCAAGGCCGGTAATCAAAAGGCCAGAACTCTAGTCATGTCCATCGCTAAGGATATGGTGGATCAGGAAACCGGTCAGCGCGGTTTTCTCATCACCGGAGAGCAAAATTTTCTTGAGCCTTTTCAACAAGGCCAGCTCAACCTGAACAAACACGTGGAACAATTACATGCCCTAGTCGACAGTGCCTATGATCGCCAGATGATGCTAAATGACATAGAGCAGCTCAAGTCACTCACTCTAATGTGGCGCCAGCAAACGGCTCAACCGGAAATAGCGCTGCGCCAAAAGGTGAATAGTGGTACAGAGCCTTTTAGCAAGTTGTCCAAAATATTAAGCCAGGCCAAGGGCAAAAATACTCTCGACCAATTGCGCAAGAAAACTAACAGCATGAGTCGACGCTTTGAGCGTGCCGATAATCAACTGGCTAAAAATTATTTACTGTCCATCAGCAAAGACATGCTAGATCAGGAAACCGGCCAAAGAGGATTTCTCATTACTGGCAAGGAATCTTTTCTTAAGCCTTACCATGACGGCATTACTTCCTTACAAAAACATTTCACATTCCTGAAAACTATTGTTGAGAGTGCCTATGGCATTCACCACGCTCGGCGCCTCATTAATCAGGTATCCACATCGGCGATTACCTGGAAAGAGAAAGCCGGTGAGCCGGAAATTTCCCTGCGTACCGAGATGAACAAACACGGCACCAGCATTAAAGATGTGGTGACGCTCATAGAAAAACAAACTGGCAAACAAATCATGGACCAACTTAGAGTGCTGCTCATCGCTTTCAAACGAGTAGAAAGCCAACTCATGGCACAACGAGAAGCACGGGCCGATGCCACCGCACAAATATCCCTGTGGATATCTATCATTGGCGCGCTCATCATCATTGCCTTTGCCATCGTTTTGATACGAGTGGCCAGCAGCCTAAGACGCAATACCCAAACTCTGGAGCTGGAGCGAGGCAAGCTTGAGGGACAAGACTGGGTTAAGAGTCAATTCGCGGCCATCACCGCCAAGTTATCCGGGCTAAAAGACCTGCAGCTATTTGCAGACACTCTCATGAACGAAATGGTGCCCATGGTGGATGCACACCTGGGGTTATTTTACCAAGGTAAAACCGATATTGATGAAAAAACGTATTTGTCCTTATTGGGCTCTTACGCCTATCAAAAACGTAAAAACCTATCAAATCGATTTGACCTGGGAGAAGGTCTAGTGGGTCAAAGTGCGTTAGAGAAAAAAGCCATTTTGCTTGAAAACGTACCACAAGATTACATATACATTTCCTCAGGATCAGGCCAAGTCCGTCCCGGCAACATCATTGTCTTTCCTATTTTATTTGAAGGCCAGTTATTGGCCGTAATTGAAATTGCCTCCAACCAAAAATTCAATAAACTGCAGCGTGAACTGATGGCTCAGTTGGAACACAATATTGGTGTCATCTTCAATAACCTACTCTCGGGTTTACACACCAACCAGCTGCTGAAACAATCGCAATCCCAGGGGGAGTTATTACAGGCGCAGCAGGAAGAACTTAAAACCGCTAATGAAGATTTACTGGAGCAAACTAACTTACTTAAATGTTCCGAAGAAGAACTTAAACAACAAAGCGAAGAGCTCAAGGCATCCAACGAAGAACTCGAAGAAAAGCAGCTGGCATTGCAGCAACAAAAAGATCGAGTAGAGGCCACTAAACAGGAGGTTGAATTCAAGGCTCAGGAACTGGCATTGGCCAGTCAATACAAGTCGGAGTTTTTGGCCAACATGAGTCATGAACTGCGCACGCCTCTCAATAGCTTGCTATTACTTTCAAAGAGTCTGGCAGATAATAAAAAAGGCAATCTAACTGAAGAGCAGGTGGAAGACGCGTGTGTCATCTACGACGGCGGCAACGACCTGCTGTCATTAATCAATGACATCATGGATCTAAGCAAAGTTGAAGCAGGCATGCTTGACGTTCACATAGAGCAGCTTAATTTTCAAAACCTCAGTGGTAATTTGAAAAAAATATTTAATCCGGTGGCAGCCAATGGTGACCTGGAATTCAAAATAAATATTGCCGAGTCTCTCCCTGAAAGCATCATCAGTGATTCTCAAAGAGTGCAGCAAATTCTTAAAAACCTACTATCCAATGCCATGAAGTTCACCGAGCGCGGCACCGTTACCTTATCGGTTAGTACACCGGAATTAACCACACAGTTTAAACAACCGCACCTCAAGGTCGAATCGGCCATCGCCTTTGCCGTAACCGATACCGGTGTGGGCATTGCGCAGGACAAACAAAACGCCATCTTCGAAGCCTTTCAGCAGCAAGATGGTTCCACCAGCCGACAATACGGTGGCACCGGCTTGGGGCTCACTATCTCGCGAGAACTGGCACGCCTGTTAGGCGGTGAAATTCAACTTGAAAGCAAGCAGCATCAGGGCAGCACCTTCACCCTTTATCTGCCCAAAGAATTAAACAGGGATTGGGTGCAAAAAATTAGGGCGCAGGCCAGTGAACAAAAGCCAAATAGCGCCACTAATGAAGCAGTAGTTACCAACGTCCAGAGCGTGCCCGTTATCAATCAAACTCAGCAGCGCCCAATTCAAACGGCCATACCCGATCAATTTATTGGTGACGATCGACGCGATATTGATAGCACCGATAAAACCCTGCTGATCATAGATGACGATAAAGTATTTGCTAAAATTTTACGCGATCACGCTCAACGTAATGACTACAAGTGTCTGGTGGCGGGCGATGGTCGCAGCGGTTTGCTCTTGGCCACCCAGTTCCAACCCAGCGGTATTTTGTTGGATATCGGCCTGCCCGACATTGATGGCCATCATGTATTGGAGCAGCTTAAATTTAATTTACGTACCCGCCACATTCCAGTACAGATAATTTCAGGCCACGATCAAGCACACACTAAATCCTTAAATCAGGGCGCGCTGGGCTTTTTGATGAAACCGGTGCGAGAAGAGCAGTTAAATTCGGTACTAGATGACATCGCCGATATCGCCAAGAGTGATGCCCGAAAAATACTCATAGTAGAAGATGACAAGGGCAGTCAACGAGCGGTGGCAGGCCTGCTTAGAGACAGTGCCAGCAGTATTAAATGTGTGGGTCGTGGTTTGGAAGCCATAGACGAAATCATCAACCAGCACTACGACTGCGTAATTTTAGACATATGCCTACCCGACATGAGCGGCTTTGAAGTACTTAAGCAGGTAAATGCGCAGCATTCATCTGCGTTGCCGCCCATTATTATTTATACTGGCAAGGAATTAAGCGACGAGGAAAATAGCCAGCTGGAAAAATACACAGCCACCATAGTGGTGAAAGGTGTGGGGTCACCGGAGCGACTATTAGATGAAGCCTCATTATTTATGCACAGCATAGAATCCAGATTACAAAACGGCACACAAAAAACAATTCGCATGTTGCACGATGAAGACGCCATGCTCAAAGGGCGCCGAATTTTATTGGTGGATGATGACATGCGCAACACCTACGCCCTCTCCAAAAAATTAATGGAACTGGGTCTGGATGTGGAAATGGCCAAGCACGGCCTGGAAGCGGTGGAGCAATTGGAAATTGACGGAGATTTTGAGTTAGTGCTGATGGATATCATGATGCCGGTAATGGATGGTTACGAGGCCACCCGCCGTATTCGTAAGATGGATACATACAAAAACATTCCCATTGTTGCCCTCACGGCCAAGGCCATGCAAGAAGATCGAGAAAAATGCCTCGAAGCGGGAGCCTCGGAATATTTAATGAAACCCATCGACTTTGACAAACTGTTGTCGATCATGCGCATCTGGTTATTCAAACACACTTAAAAAATTTAAAGATAATCAAGGCTGAGAATATGGCCACAGATGAAACTCAGGAATTTGAAATAGCGCAATTGCTCGAAGCTATTCATTTTCGTTATGGCTACGATTTTAAAAACTATGCCCAGGCTTCCTTGCAAAGGCGGGTGCTGAATCGAGTAGCACTCTCCAACCTGTCTTGCGTATCCGATTTAACCGCCAAGGTTTTACACGATGAAGCGTTTTTTGAAATATTTTTAAAAGACATGTCCATCACCGTGACCGAGATGTTCCGAGACCCTCATGTTTTCAAGGCAATACGCCAACAAGTGGTTCAGCATTTAAAGACCTACCCGCGTATTAATATTTGGCATGCGGGTTGTGCCACCGGCGAGGAAGTTTATTCAATGGCCATATTACTCAAGGAAGAGGGATTGCTGGAGCGAGCTCAAATATATGCCACCGATTATAATAACCATTCATTAGAAATTGCCCGCAAAGGCATTTACCCGGCCAAGCACATAAAACTCTATACCCAGAATTACCTGGCCAGCGGCGCCAAGGCCTCCTTTGCCGACTATTACAGCGCCAAATACGACAGTGCCAAAATAGATGAATCCTTAAAGAAAAATATCACCTTCGCCAATCATAATTTAATGAAGGACCAGGTTTTTGCCCAGATGCATTTAATCTTGTGTCGCAATGTATTGATCTATTTTAATAAAACCTTGCAAGATAAGGTATTAAATCTGTTTCAAGAGAGCCTGATACACAAATGTTACCTGGTACTAGGGGACAAGGAGTCGTTAGAGTTTTCTAAGATTAAACCTTCATTTGAAGAGAGTTATCAAAAGGAAAAAATTTACCGTAAGAAAAATGTCTTATAAAAACCAATTATCGCTAGTGACATTGCTTAATGAGAGCTGCACAACTAGCCTCTATAAAAGAGGAATGGTCTTTAATTAAACAGCACTAAACTCAATAAATAATCAAAACCATTAGTAAAAGATCACCGCTAAAGTACCTACAATGCTTGGCTACACAGATGTAAATCGATTCATCAGGCAAATTCAATGGACTCTGAAAACAAGCAAGTTCGACCCAGAATTCTCATAGTTGATGATGATGCTAATAACCTCAGAGTATTTGAGAGAACCCTCGAGCCCCTTAACCTAGACATAATTAAAGCCCATTCAGGCCAGCAAGCCTTGGAAGTGGCCCATCGCCATGATTTTTTTCTTATTCTCATGGACGTGCAAATGCCTGATATGGATGGCTTTGAAACCGCCACCCTGATTTTGGGACACCCTAAAACCCGACATATTCCCATTATATTTGTCACCGCCATTGCCAAGGACGAGACCTTTGAGTTTAAAGGGTATGAAAACGGCGCCGTGGATTATCTTACTAAGCCCATCAATGACACCTTTTTAATTAGCAAGGTTTCGGTTTTTTTGCAATTGTGGCAACAGCGCCAATCCTTGCTTGAAAACCACAAGGAAGTGGAACAGCTGAATCAAGAATTAACACAAACCATTGCTGAATTGGAAATCGCTCGAAACGCAGCCGAAGATGCCAGCAAGCTAAAAAGTGAATTTTTATCCAACGTCTCCCATGAATTGCGCTCCCCCTTAAATGCAATCATGGCGTTATCGCAAATACTGTCTAAAAATAAAAATGACACATTAAGCCAAAAAGAGGTGAACACCGTTGGCATTATTCATCGCAGCGGCAAAGAGCTCATGCGCCTCATTGATGACATTCTCGACCTGGCCAAGGTTGAGGCGGGCATGATTGAAATTGAAGTTGAGACTTTTTCACTGCAAAATTTATTGGAAGCCATAGTGGAGCAACAAGCGCCCATCGCCGCGGCCAAGACCCAGCCATTGAATTTGATGTTGCAGGTATCCGATCAGTTGCCAACCATGATTCAAACTGACCCCTTGCGACTGAGCCAGATCATCAGGAACCTGGTGAGCAATGCCATTAAATTTACACCCAAGGGCTCGGTAACCATTAGTGTGAAAGCATTAAGCCCCAGCCACTTTAGCATTAGTGTCAGCGACACCGGCATTGGTATAAAGCCCGAAAATCTACAAAGTATCTTTGAGGCATTTAAGCAGGAAGATGCGTCGGTAACACGGCGCTTTGGCGGCACAGGGTTGGGCTTGAGCATCTCTTCTAATATGGTTCAACTATTAGACGGGAAAATCCATATTCAGTCTGAGCTTAATAAAGGCAGCTGCTTTACCGTAGAACTGCCATTTAACCTGGTTGCGGGTAAAAAAGCGGTATCGTTGGCCAATGAGAATTCGCAGCCAATACCCTATCACCAGAGCCAAATTCAGGCTGAAAATAAAAAGGGTGTCGATTCAAGTACAAGTATTTCTGCTTCCACTAAACAAGCCATACAACCCTTGCAGGAAGAAGCACTGGAACTTGAGGCTGCTCATTCTATAGCCCGTGTGCTGGCCAACAAAACCATTTTATTGGTAGAAGATAACCTTATAAACGTTGAAATTATCAAGGGTGCTCTTGAAGATTTTGAACTGGAAATAATAGTGGCCGAAAATGGACAGGTGGCGCTGGACAAGTTAGCGCAATCTAATCTGCCCGATATTATCTTAATGGATTTGATGATGCCGGTCATGGATGGCTATGAGGCCATTGAAAAAATTCGTGAAAACAGCCAATGGCAAGCGTTGCCCATTCTCGTCATAACTGCCAGTAAGATGAGCACCACAAAAGAGCTGTGTTTTGAATTGGGGGCCAACGATTACCTTAATAAGCCGGTGGACATTGATGTATTAGCAAACAAAATAAGTAAACTTGTTTGCGCATAGCGGTTTCAAAGGGTAATTCACTATGGCAAGATTTATTGTATATTTTTATTTCAAGTAATCCCCCTCATCTAAAACAAAAAGCAATAACCTTATGCCTTAGCATTTCTTTGCCTACACTGTTTAATGAATGAAATTTAAAAGGGTGGGTCATGCCGGAACTTTCGCAAGAGCAGGTGAATGAAATCCTCAAAGGCATCAAGATTCCACCACAACCCCAGATCATGGTGAATTTGCAAATGGAGCAGGCTATGCCCGAGCCTGACAGCAATCGCATTGCCGAGCTCATTAGCCATGATGTGGGTCTCGCCGGTACCTTGCTTAAAATCGTCAACAGCCCTCTTTACGGCTTAGCCAATAAAATCAGCAGCATTCACCAAAGCGTTAATATTTTAGGCATGAATACAGTGGTGAATATCATCAACGGTATCTCCATAAAAAATGCCTTGTCTGATGACAATATTGAAGCCATGACGCGCTTCTGGGACACCGCCATGGACATTGCCATGGTCAGCTCTACCATTGCCAAGCAAGTGGGTTATGCCAAGCCTGATCAGGCATATTCCCTTGGCTTGTTCCACAACGTGGGCATCCCTATACTGATGACAAAATTTGAACATTACTTGGGCTACATGCTGGGGGGCTATTCATCTACCATGGACAGGATCATCGATTTCGAAAATCAACAGATTCAATGCAATCATGCAGTGGTAGGCTATTACACTGCTAAGTCTTGGAACTTACCCAAACAATTGTGTGACATCATTGCCGAGCATCACAGCTGTAAGGACAGGTTTCATAAGGAGCAAGTCGTTCACAATGACAGCAACACGCTCATGGCCATCCTTAAAGTGGCGGAACACGTCTGTGGGCTTCATATTATTCTAGGCCAGCAAAATGAAGACCATGAATGGCAGATGATCGCCGACGAAGTATTGGAATACCTGCACCTTAACGAGTATGAACTGGAGCAGTTACAAGGCAATCTTGCCGACCTGGGCATTAACCCCAGTCATTATGCTGCCATGAGCAGTTAGACTGGTTCTGAAGCGTTAAAACGCTGGTTAGTTAACCCTGCGGCCCACAGCTGAAATATAGTAAATAACGTGTGGTTCCATCCTTTAATCAGGCCTTAACTCAATTTATATAGTCAGATCATTTCCAACAATTAATTCAGCGATGTCAGCCAGATATCTAGGCTGCTTAAATAAAAACCTTTTACATATAGCGAATTGAAATTACAAAAACTTTCATCATTCACATATTTAATAACAAACAATAATTTACCCTTACTTATTTACAGAAGCACATCTATTGGCTAAATCTTAAGTAATGCCATTTTATTATTTTCAAAAATTGAGTTGGCTAAAATAGTATTTTTGGCCGGCTTTATTTTGTCTGAACAGTTAAATATGGAATATTTAGGCCAAGGTCCGCCAATTGTTATCACGTTTTCATGGGCGCATATTTTGGGTCTTCAGTTAGCTGCCTATCAAATTAGTGAAAGGAAGTAGTTATGATTGCATTTAACCGCAGTATCTCCTGGCGTCTTATCATGGTGATTACCCTGGTCATGACGGTGGTACTTAGCATTAAGGGCGTACTGGACTATCAAGCTAGTAAAACCACTATTGTGGGACGAGCTGAACAAAGCCAAACTCAGGTGGCGGCTCGGCTGCAGCTAAACTTGCCAGGTGCCATGTGGAATTATGCCGATGAGCAAGTGGTTAAAATTGGTCAATCTGAACTTAAAACCCCCTACATATTTGAGATTCAGGTTAAAGATAATGGAAATAAGTTAAAGTTTAGCCAGGCCAACGAAGAAGGTTTTCCAGGCAGTAGCATGGAAAGCCCCCTGGTATTTATTGAAGGCGACACTAAAAACAAAGTGGGCAGTACTCATATTGTTATTAATCAAGAGGAGCTCGATAAAGAACTCAGCGCCGAACTGACCAACACCATATTTGAAGTATTACTGGTGGATATTTTATTGGTGATTGCCCTGTTTTTATTATCGCGAACCTTGTTAACTCGCCCCTTGCAAGAAGTAAGCGATGCCATGGCCGATATCGCTCACGGCGAAAGTGATTTAACCAAACGCATGACTATTTCAAGAGAAGATGAAATAGGGGTATTAGCGGATCAATTTAATTTCTTTATTCAACGCATCCAGGACTTAGTGGTTTCCATTCAAGATTCTATTGAAAAACTGGTAGACACCTCACAAATTGTCGCAAGTGATGCCCACCAGGCCAATCAATTTCTAGATACCCAACAATCGGAAACTAACCTAGTAGCCACCGCTATTACCGAGATGGCCGCCAGTGCCATAGAAGTAGCACAGAATGCACAAAATACGGTAGAAGCCGCACAAGATGTGGGAGACAAAACATCAGAAGTACAAAAGATTGTACAGGCCTCGGTGGATTCCATTGGTGAATTATCAGAGCAGCTAAATGAAGCGGGCGTGGTTATTTCTGATTTAGAAAGTGATGTGGGTGCCATTGTCTCGGTGGTTGAAGTGATTCGTGGTGTTGCAGAACAAACCAACTTGCTGGCACTTAACGCCGCCATAGAAGCCGCCCGTGCCGGTGAACAGGGTAGAGGCTTTGCCGTGGTGGCTGATGAAGTGCGTACCCTGGCCAGTCGCACCCAAAAAAGCACAGAAGAAATTAACGAGATGATCACTAAGCTGCAACGTGGCTCGCAATCGGCGGTGACGGTGGTGAAGGAAAGTCAGGAAAAAGGCCTAAGTACCGTGGAGAGTGTTAATAAAGCTGGAGACTCTATTCAGGGCATTGTATCGGCTACTCTTACTATTAACGATATGTCTACCCAGATTGCCAGCGCAGTGGAAGAACAAAGTAAGGTCTCTTCCGATCTAGACAGCAGTATTAATCGTATTGTTGATGCGGGCCAATCCAGTAGCAGCGTCATTTCCGAAATGGCACAAAAGGCCAAGGGCCTGGATGAACTGGCGGCAGAGTTAAATACATTGGTAAATCGCTTTAAGGTGCGTTAAGCCATAAAGAAATTAAAAAAATGAGAGCACTCCCCTGCTTTCATTTGTTCCTTTTGTTAAATAGCGATAGATTAAATTATTTATATTTAGTGCGCTAATTTTAACAACCCATTACACCCAATTTTTTATCCCAATAACTTATAGACTTATTAAACTAAGCCGACCTTTTTAACCCCTTTTTATACTGGAAATCATTGTAGGCATTTGTCCAGGTTTTCAGACTGCTTTTACATGATAGGCATACAATTAATTTTTGAAACTGGTATTGATATTTCCATAACACTTCCAGAGCCTGATGAGCGGCAATGCCATGGGGAAACTGATTGCCTCCGGTGCCAATTGAAACAAATGCCAGGGTAGTAATGTTATTTTTTAACGCAAGCTTAATCGCGTTTTCATAACAGTTAGACAGCTCCTGTAAAGACTGGCATGCCCAATGATCACCACCACTCCAATGGGGAGGCACCACATGAATGACTGCATCGCTGGGCAAGTTAAACCCTGGAGTAATTAATGCTTCACCGGGTTTTGCTCGCCCCAGTTTTTCACAAGCCGTTAATAACTCTGGCCCGGCTTTTTCAAATATTTTTTGGCTTACGCCTCGCCCTTTATATAAATTCCTATGAGCTGGGCGTACAATCGCCTCCACATTAATTTCACAAATATCCGTCACTAAAAAATCTAGTGAGCTGTGCTGCACCACTTTTTGCTTTATCTTAAAATCCCGCGTCTCACTAATAAGCTGGTTTAACCACTGGTAATAAGGCGTTCCCCCAGTGCCTTTAATATCACTGGTTTTTTCACTTATATAAGATTTTGCCCATTGAAAATGCTGTTCACGAAATTGTGCAATATGCTCAAGCACTCGATTAAACAAGGTGGTAGATGCCTTGTCTTTAATGCTGGGCAGGGCCTCAATGTATTCAATGAGTTCCCGGTGTGCCTTGGGCATGTATTCACACATATCGTTTAAGTGTCGAGTAAGTTCGGTTTCTTGATGGGGGATTTTTAAAAGTGCAGTAAGCATGGGCAAGATACTGCTTTGCGCACCGGTTTCACCGCGATAATTTAATCGTGCCTTTTGCTTACCCTCGTAAAACACATCGTTAAAAAAACCGATGTAGGGGCGAAAATGACTGAAATACAATTGTGCCGACATGTGTTCGGGAATACGCTTTAAAATAAGGTGTTGCTGCTGAAGGGTTTCATCAATACAAGCCAGTACCGTGTTCACTTGCTCCACATCCGTTGGGTTAAACGTCGCCAGTTTTTTTAACATCTCACGGCTTAATGCCTCAATGGCCACATGCACCAGAATAAACCAGTGTTCATCATAGAGCTCCACAAAGTTTTGTATGGTATCTATATTGCCTAACTCCACCGGCTTATCAGGGTCGAGCCGATACCAGTTATACAAGGCATAACCGTCGTAACTTAAAATAGGGGGGCGTGACAGTAACTGACATGCCTGAATCAGGGGTTGAGCAATATTGGCAGGAAGATGACGACAGGCTGGCTGCCCCACCTGATTAATATAACCAGAGGCAATAAATGCCAAGCGTACGTAATAGAGTCTTAGTTCGGCCAGATGCTGGGGGACAATTTTATCTTCAGGCCAAAATGGAATAAGCCAGTGCTGGGCTCTTGTCCTGAAATCATCCTCTAGTAGCAATTGGGGTAATTCTTGCCCCCAAGAATTAAGACAATCTAATTCAGGAAAGTGATTAAAGCGGGTTGCTGGATCCTTGCCGGGTAAAAATCCCCTTTTAAAACGTTTCAAATGCATGGTCTACACCAATACAACAGCAATGAAGGGTACGTTAATTTTAGCAGGCAATTTTCAGTTTGCAGTGTATTAGAAAAACATCCTTTGCACTTAGAATCAGCAGATATAAAAATAGACTATTTTCAGTTCATTATAAATTAAGAGCTACTCACCCTGAGCTAATTTCTCCCTTCAAATAGGCCCTGAACTACCCTCTTTACCAAAACAAGATTGCACAATTTATACAGCCACTATTATTTTTTCGACCTTAAAGCTTCGATCTACTCCAACTTGGCAAGCGATTAATATCCAAGATGAATGGGTAAATTCACAAATGCTTAAAGCAACGTCAGAAATGTTTAAATAAAGTCGATTCCTCATTCACTTAACCGTATTATAAGGCCCATTTATTTTTCTCTAAAAGGCTCCTTGTAACATGAGGCACTATTTCATCTACATCAGTGTTATTTCACTTGTGCTGGTCTCTTTCGTTTCAATATTTTATCCATCAATATTATGGAGCCTCACGGTCCTTGCCCCATTAATTTTAGTGGGTATATACGACATGCATCAAAAAAGGCATGCCTTATGGCGCACCTTTCCGGTGGTAGGACGTGGCCGCTGGGTCATGGAGTTTATTCGCCCTTATGTTCGCCAGTATTTCTTTGAATCCGAAACCGATGGTGTGCCCATTAACCGCATGTTTCGCTCGGTTATTTATCAGCGCGCTAAGGGTAATCGCGACACCATTCCTTATGGCACCAAGGTTGATACCCAACGTGTGGGTTACGAATGGATTGGTCATTCTCTGGCCGCTAAACATCTTGAGGGTGAACAGTTAAAACCACGCATCACCATAGGCGGGCGAGATTGTTTGCAGCCTTATGAGGCCAGTATTTTAAATATTTCCGCCATGAGTTTTGGCGCCCTTAGCAACAATGCCATTCGCGCATTAAACCAGGGAGCAAAAACCGGCGGCTTTTCTCACAACACAGGGGAAGGCAGTGTTAGCCCATATCATTTAGAAAATGGCGGCGACCTGGTTTGGCAAATTGGCACGGGGTATTTTGGTTGTCGCAACAGTGAAGGCAATTTTTGTGCAGATACCTTTAAGAAAATGGCCAATAAAGAAAATGTAAAAATGATTGAGATTAAATTATCTCAAGGGGCCAAACCCGGACACGGCGGCATCTTACCGGCGGATAAAAACACAATAGAAATTGCTGAAATTCGCTCTGTGCAAGCCGGTACTCAGGTGAACTCCCCTGCTGCCCACAGCGCTTTCTCAACCCCCATTGAAATGATGAATTTCATCAAACAGCTGCGCGATTTATCTGGCGGCAAGCCTATTGGTTTTAAACTGTCGGTGGGACGCAAGAGTGAATTTTTTGCTGTGTGCAGGGCCATGGTCGAGACCGGCATTAGCCCTGACTTTATCACCGTGGATGGTGGCGAAGGAGGAACCGGCGCCGCCCCCTTAGAGTATTCCAACTCCGTGGGCATGCCCCTAAGAGAAGCCTTAAGCTTTGTTTGTGACGCGCTCATTGGTTTTGGTTTAAAAAAAGAAATTAAAATTATTGCCAGCGCCAAAATATTTACCGGCTTTCACCTAGTAAAAAATATTGCCCTGGGCGCCGATGCTTGCAACAGTGCCCGTGGCATGATGGTAGCGCTGGGGTGTGTGCAATCACTGGTGTGCAATACCAATGAATGCCCAGTAGGTGTGGCCACGCAAAACCCGGTGCTAGCAGAAGGACTGGTGGTTAAAAATAAAGCACAACGCATCGCCCGTTTTCATGAAGCTACGGTAAAAGCCACTATGGAAATAGTGGCCTCTGCCGGTATGCATCATTCCCGTGAATTAAATCGCTCCCATATTTTTCGCCGTATTAGCCAAACCAAGATCCGACGTTATGATGAAATTTATCCTTACCCGGTTGAGGGTTGTTTACTGGGTGATAATATTCCCCATCGCTTTTCTCAAGAAATGGCCGAATCTTCTGCCCATAGTTTTATGCCCCAACAATGCATCGCCAAAACCACTATGGGCTTGGCTCCGGTTCAGTAGCGCTTATTAGTTAATCGGTAAAATAGCCAATCAATATTTTTTATTGCTTGGCTTCGCCATTATCTTTCTTAAAAGCCCCCGGTGTTTGACCGGTGGCTTTTTTAAACAATGGCTGACTTCAGATAATAACCGCAACGCTTGAGATGAAGAAAGGTGCAGCTGCC
>ERZ1027231.249-NODE-249-length-21298-cov-53.223274_pt1 | contig 21298 bp, 22 predicted proteins | sample MGYA00520866_ERZ1027231 | MGnify/ENA primary metagenome ERZ1027231 (study PRJEB33311, sample SAMEA4378411) | marine metagenome | biome: Marine biome; feature: Fjord; material: Water | collected 2014-07-20T08:00:00Z/2014-07-... | depth 75 m ...
CAAAACGTAAAATGACTATACTCATAATCGAGGCAAATAAATCTAAAATAGAATCCGTAGTAGAAGCAAGCATGGCGCTAGAGTCTGTAACAAGCCAAGCATATAGTTTAATCAGCACTAAAATAAAAGCGATAGAAGTAGAAAATATCGCGGCTAATCGCACCCAAAATGCATAATCGTCTGTTGAGCTTTTTATTGCCATCGTTAATCCTTGGAAAAATTAAAACGTGAAAGTCACTACTCGTTAATCGAAACTTTATTGAAGAGCTAATTAAAGTGTTGAATTATAACACCTAAACAGCTGCAATAACCCTCGCCATATATTTTTTATTAGCCTGTAGAAAATTTACACGTTCAGGGTTGATTATTGTTTATAAATCTAACAATCAAATACTTAAAAATCAGCGTTCGATAAATATATATTAAGCGGACTTCAGGTTAGTTATAATAACAAAAATTTTATTACATGATGATTGTTATGCTAGATGTTGTTCTCTTTCAACCCCAAATCCCACCAAATACCGGTAATATAATTCGTTTATGCGCAAACTCAGGCTTTCGTTTACATTTAATAGAGCCATTAGGTTTTGATTTAGATGATAAAAAGCTACGTCGTGCAGGATTAGATTATCATGAATTTGCCGCTATACAACGCCATGCAAACTTCGATGCTTTCCTTGAGAAAGAGCAACCAAAACGTGTATTAGCCATTACCACTAAGACGGATAATTTTTATGGTGATATCAGCTTTACTGCCGGTGATTATTTATTGTTTGGCTCTGAAACAGGGGGATTGCCAGAGGAAGTGCGGGTACAAATTCCTGATGAAAATAAGCTTAGAATTCCAATGCTCAAAGAGAGTCGTAGTATGAATCTATCAAATGCGACAGCAGTGATTGTGTACGATGCATGGCGTCAGCTAGGTTTCCCCAACGCCGTATAACAAAAAGTCATCTCATTATTATAAAATAACTGTAGATTAAGCGATTACCAAATTTACAGTTATTCTTTTTAAGATGTCTTTGCAGTATTTCTTGTCAATGTGATGAGGTTATTCAAATTTCTTATCACGAGAAAGTAGATCTGCAGCTGCTAACTTAGCATCTTTACCGCGATAAAGTACCTGATATACTTGCTCAACAATAGGCATTTCAACATCATGGCGCTGGGCAAGCATATAAACTTCTTTGGTATTTCGATAGCCTTCAACGACTTGTCCGATATCAGCTATTGCTTGTTCAACTTCATTGCCCTGACCTAACGCTAAACCAAATCGACGATTACGCGATTGATTATCCGTACAAGTTAGTACCAGATCGCCTAAACCAGCCATTCCCATAAACGTAGCGGGCTCAGCATTTAGTGCTAAACCTAAACGAGTCATTTCAGCTAATCCACGGGTAATTAATGCTGTACGCGCATTAGCACCAAAGCCAATACCATCAGCAATACCAGCGGCAATAGCGATAACATTTTTAACGGCACCACCGAGCTGCACGCCAATAAAGTCTTTATTAGAATAGACCCGAAAACGCTTTTCGCAATGCAGTAAGTCCGATAATTCTGCGACAAACTCATCATCTTCAGAAGATAAAGAAATGGCGGTTGGTAAACCTGAAGCCATTTCTTTAGCAAACGTTGGCCCAGATAACACAGCTAAGGTCATACTATCGCCAAGTACCGTTCTAGCAACATTTTGCAATAAATCACCTGTTTGTGGGTCTAGCCCCTTAGTCGCCCAAGCAATTTTTGCATTGTCGGTTAACATAGGTTTAATTTGCTTTAACATATCAGCAAAGGCATGACTTGGTACTACCACCAACAGGTTATCACTGGCTTGCACTGCTTTTTCTAAATCAGCTTCTAGCGCTAAGTTTTCAGGAAAAGGACAATCCGCAAGATACTTATTATTTTCTCTATCTTGCGCCATTGCACTGACATGATCCACATCACGTCCCCACAACAAGGTTTTATGACCATTTCTGGCTAAACATATTGCTAGAGCGGTGCCATAAGAACCGGCCCCCAACACAGTGATTTTTGCAGCTAAAGACATATATAACCCTAATTTTTAAGCTAATGTTATTTTCTAATATTGCTATTAACTAGTGGGTTTCACTGCTTTGTGCCACGTTATCTTGTGTTGCGCGTTGTTGTACATATGAAGCGTATAAGCCTTCAAAGTTTACTGGTGATAAGTTAAATTGTGGGAAAGAACCACGGTTAACTAAACTTGCTACCGTTTCACGAGCATATGGGAACAATGTCGTTGGACAGAAAGCGCCAATTGTATGTGCTAATTGTGCTTCAGGTAAGTTCCCAATAGTAAAGATGCCCGCTTGTTGAACTTCAGCTAAAAAAGCAGTTTTATCTTCAACAGTAGCAGTAACTGTTACCGACAACACAACTTCATAGGTATTGTCAGCTAACTTAGTTGAACGTGTATCAAGATCTAATTGGATTTCTGGTTTCCAATCTAGCTGAAATACAGCGGGAGAATTAGGCGTTTCAAAAGAAACATCTTTAGTGTAAATACGTTGAATGGCGAACTCTGGAGATTGTTGTGCGGCTTCACTATTCTCTACTTGATTTTCTTCAGCCATGAGAGGCTCCTTTATTATATTTTTTCTAATTGAATTTTATTATTGTGCGTCTAAAAGCGCGTCTAATTGATTGTTTCTTTCTAAAGCGACTAATTGGTCACAACCGCCGATATGAGCATCATTGATAAAGATTTGTGGCACTGTATAACCACCATTACTTCGTTCAATCATGGTGCTACGCATTTCCATATCACCATCAATCTTAATTTCATTATATTCTGACTGCTTACTCTTTAATAAAGCAACAGCATGAGTACAATAAGGACAATATTCTTTGGTATATATTTCAACTCTTGCCATTTCAATCACTCTTTATTTTCTATTTTACGGATAGCACTAATTGCAGTAAAGATGCTACTTAGCGACAGGCAGACCTGCACTAGTCCAGCTATTCATGCCACCTTTAAGTACGCTAGCTCGAGTGAAACCACCTTTATATAAGTCATTCGCAATTTGCACAGCGCTCATACCTGCAGCACATACTACTATGATGGGCTTGTCTTTATATTTTTCAAGACTAGTAAAGTCATTTTTATTAATTTTTTCACTAGGTAAGCTGATTGCATCCAGGATATGCCCCGCTTTAAATTCTTTGTCCTTTCGGATATCAAGCGCAACACCTTCTTCCTTATTCATCAAGAAAGTTAGATCTTGAGTACTTATTTGTTTAATCGGTGACATTTGCATTTTAATTGTCGTAACGATGATCATTACCACTAAAGCAACCCAAATCGCGCTCAGCATGCCATTGTTGCTTGCAAAAGTAATTAATTGTTCCATAAATAAAGCCCGTTTTTATCAAATTTCGAATCGGCACATTATACGCAAATCACTTAGAATTGCGAGCATATACCGTGAGCTTAAAATTATACCAATCGTATTAATTAATTTGACAACTTAGAGTGACAGTAGCGAGCTTAAAGCAAACATAATGAGTTAAACATAGTTATTCTATATTTCATTCATTTTGTGACGTTGTCAGTTTGCTACTGAACTCCCGAAGGGCGAGTACCTAATAAAAGGTAAAGGCTTACATGAGACGTTATTGATTTTGACAAGGACGCTGCATGGATGCAGCTTATTAGAGAATGCAGGAGCACATTCTCCTGAATAACCATTCTCTTCAATCAATGCCTTGCCTCTAAGCCTTTTAATTCTCGCTAAGCATTCAATTAGTTAGTCCGTTTGGTATTAGTAACCCTGTGTGGAACATTTCTATGTTAAATCCTTAGTGAATAACACAATCTGAGAGTGTACAATGCTTGCTCATAACAATACCAATTCTATTAAGTTATTCCCAACTCAGAGCTATATTAGTGAGCTTAGAACAAGCAAAATTGGTTAAATATAGTTATTCTATATTTCATTAATTTTGTGCTGTTATCAGTTTACTAATAAGCTCCCGAAGGGTGAGCTTAAAAGGCATATATGCTGCGTTATTGATTTTGATAAGGAAATAACCATTATCATCAATCAATGCCTTGCCTCTATAGCCTTTTAATTCTCGCTGGGTGGGAAAGAACTTAATAGACTTGGTATAAACATAAGATACTAAATTTAACGGGGAAAATAATGGCGCATAAGAAATCAACGGTACTGATGATTCTAGATGGTTGGGGATACAGAGAAGAAACAAGCTCAAACGCGATTCATCAAGCAAAAACGCCAGTGTTAGATAACTTAAAAGCCAATTACCCCAATATGCTAATTGATACGTCAGGCATGGCCGTGGGTCTACCCGAAGGACAAATGGGTAACTCTGAAGTGGGTCACGTAAATTTAGGCGCCGGTCGAGTGGTCTATCAAGATTTCACCCGTATAACTAAAGCAATCAGCGATGGCGAATTTGTCGAAAATACAACACTTTGTCAAGCAGTTGATAGCGCAGCATCAAGCAATAATGCAGTACATATTTTTGGTTTACTATCTCCCGGCGGCGTCCATAGTCACGAAGATCATATCTTTGCCATGATGGAGCTAGCCAAAACACGTGGTGCTCAAAAAGTTTATTTACATGCATTTTTAGATGGTCGAGATACCCCGCCACGCAGCGCACAAGCATCATTAGAAAAAGCCCAGGCTAAATTTTCAGCGTTATTTCCTGAAACGGAAGCTGGCGAGGGCCAAATAGCTTCAGTCATTGGTCGATATTATGCGATGGACAGAGATCAGCGCTGGGAACGTGTTGAGGCAGCTTATAACTTGATGGTTAATGGCGAAGGTTTACACCAATATAACAACGCTCTGGATGCGCTTGCTGCAGCTTACAAACGTGATGAAAATGATGAATTTGTTGGCGCTAGTGCGATAACAAACTCTGCAGGTAAGGCCATTCAGGTAAATGATGGTGACGCCTTAATATTTATGAACTTTAGGGCAGATAGAGCGCGTCAATTTAGTCGTTGTTTTACCGAAAATAACTTTGATGGTTTTGAGAGAAAGCGCGTTCCAGCAATAAGTGATTTTGTCATGCTAACACAATACTCTGCTGATATTGCTGCCCCTTCTGCCTTTGCTCCAACACCTCTCAATAATGTCATGGGTGAATGGTTAGCTAAGCATAATAAAACACAACTGCGTATTTCTGAGACAGAAAAATATGCCCATGTTACTTTTTTCTTTAGTGGTGGCAAAGAAGACATGTTCACTGGCGAAGAACGTATATTAGTGCCCTCACCTGAAGTTGCGACCTATGATTTACAACCAGAAATGAACTCAACGTTACTGACCGATAAACTTGTAGCTGCTATTGAAAGTGGCAAGTATGATTTTATCGTGTGTAATTATCCAAATGGCGACATGGTTGGGCACACTGGTAGTTTTGATGCCGCAGTAAAAGCCTGTGAAGCGGTAGATACTTGTGTAGGTCGTGTTGTTAAAGCCGCCCAAGCTAACGGCGGTGAGTGTTTAATTACTGCTGATCATGGCAATGCTGAACAGATGCAAGATACAGTATCAGGGCAGGCGCATACTGCTCATACCTGCGAGCCAGTTCCTCTTATTTATGTTGGCCGAAATGCATTGCCAGCAGCCTCTGGTACCTTGAGTGATATTTCACCAAGCGTATTGCACTTAATGGGGATGGAGCAACCTCAAGAAATGACTGGCTCAGTACTAATGCAGTTAATTAAGTGATAATAAGTTAACTAACGAGTAGATTAGTAAACTATAACTATGCCACCCTAGGAGATGCACTCCTTGAGGTGACATAGGTATAAGTGATACATTGGCTTTGATTTTTTTCCATCACCAATTATGAGATTGTTTATCCACACGTATTTAGCAAATAAGCGCCTTCCACAAGTAGCGACAGCAATCATAGTAATACTGAGTTTTTTACTTGCTTTACCCTTGCAAGCGGAACAAAGTAGCCGCAATGAAAGTGCGCAGAAAAAGAACCGCGCAAAACTCAGTGATGTTCAAAAGGCGATTGCGAAACAAGAGTCGAATATTTTTGATGCGAACAAACAGCGTAGTAGCTTAGAGCAACAATTAAAAAATGATGACTTAGCAATTGCAAAAGTAGCCAAAGCAATCAATAAAATTGAAACTGGTTTGGCTACAACTCAAGAGAAGATTTCTGCCTTAGCAATACAGAAAAAGCAACTGACCAGTGCTAAAAAAAGACAAGAAGCTTTATTAGCGCAGCAACTAAGAGCCGCCTACACAACAGGCCAACATGATTACCTCAAATTGCTACTCAATCAAGATCAAAGTGAGAAAATTCAGCGTACCATCAGCTATTACCAGTATTTAAATCAAGCAAGAACAAAAGAGATTGATAACTTTCAAGTAACCATCGCACAGTTATTAGAAGTAAGTACTGAGCATCAAACACAAATTGAACATTTACAAAAACTTAAAGATGAGCAATTGCAGCAAGATGCTATATTGCGTCAAAGTAAAGCACAACGAAGTAATACCTTAAAAAAATTAGGCCGTAAGTTACTTTCTAGCCAACAACAATTAAATAAATTAAAAGCAGAAGAAAATAATTTAAGCCAAGCTTTAGCTAAGTTAGCTGCACTTATCCAGGCAGAGATAGATTTAACCGGCTTAAGTAAGTTAAAACGTAAATTATCTTGGCCTGTTAAAGGGCGTATCTTGCATAGCTTTGGTACTCGAAAACAAGGCTACCTAAAATGGAAAGGGGTATTAATTAGTGCACCGATAAGCCGACAAGTACAAACGATTCATAATGGTAAGGTATTATTTTCAGATTGGCTTAAAGGTTATGGTTTATTAACGGTAATTGATCACGGTAATGGTTATATGAGTTTATACGCCCACAATCAAACCTTATTAAAATCCGTGGGTGATCGTGTTGAAACTGGCGAGCCCATTGCGTTGATTGGTCAAAGTGGCGGATTAGAGCAATCAGGCCTTTATTTTGAGATACGCCATCAAGGTAAGGCACTCAATCCTAAACTGTGGTGTCGATAATTATTACACCCGCTAATAAATAAAGTTGAATAAACATAGTTTGTTATAAATCAGATTAACACGCCTTACTTATTTACATTCTTGCAGTAACACTTTATATTTTTTAACTAAATTACTGCTACGCTTTCTTATTATAATAATTAAAAAGACAAATATTATCCTGTGCTAAAAACTCTCCTTAACATAATTTCTAAACGCTCTTTTTTATTAATATGCACTCTATTTAGTGCTCAGAGCAATGCTCAAACGAGCCAAGTTGCTATCGTCATCGATGATATGGGCTACCGTTATACCGATAAACATGCGTTAACGTTACCGGGGGCAATTACTTATGCTTTTCTTCCTCATACCACTTACGGTAAAAAACTTGCACTGCAAGCAAAGCGTTCTAATCATGACGTCCTGATTCATGTGCCTATGGAGTCTGAAAATAGAAAAAAGTTAGGTCCTGGTGCGCTAACAAGTAAAATGGATGAACAAGCATTTAGTCAAAGTTTATCGAAGTCTTTCGCTGAAATTCCATTTGCCATTGGTATTAATAATCATATGGGTAGTTATCTGACACAATTATATCAACCTATGGCTTGGACCATGAACTTCTTAAAGCAGAATAATTTGTTTTTTTTAGATAGTAAAACGAGTCCTCATTCCAAAGCACAACAAGCAGCTATTGACTATGGTGTGCCCGTTAAAGCAAGACATATATTTTTAGATAACGAACTAACGGATCAGTATATTAGTCAGCAATTTCAGCAACTCATAAACTTCGCGCAAAAACACCAAACAGCGATTGCTATTGCCCATCCACACCCTGAAACCGTGGCAACATTAAACAAGCTCATTCCGACATTAAAATCCCATGGAATTGTCTTAGTGCCGTTATCGCATTTATATCAAACATCGAGCAATACGATGATTAAACCTAGAGTTACTGAGTAAGCTGTCGCTTAAGAGAGATAAACGACTACTTGCTAATTTCATCAGCATTAAAGTGAATAAACTTAAGTATAACAATTAAATTTTGATGTTGTTTTCTCTTAAGACTTGATACAAGTATTTAACAGGTATCGCATAAGTAATGCCACTAGGGTTACTAATAACCGCCTCTTTAGTTGCCTGTACAAAAACCTTATTGATTATTCCGACCACCTTACCTGTTTTCATATCATACATAGCACTACCACTATTCCCAGGATAGGCCGTTGCATCAAGCTGGTAAACCAAATAGGGGTTTCTCATACGTTTAAGCATTTTTAAATTAATTTGCCCCGCAGAGGCTGCAGGAACAACAGTCGGAGTAATACTTGCGATCATACCTCGATGAGTGACTGGATACAGCCCTAGCACACCACCAATGGGAAAACCGGTAAAAGCAATATAACTGCCATCGGCGTACAAATCTTCACTGGCTAAACTCATCGCAGGTAAGGCAGGGCCAGAGACTTTCAAAATGGCGAGATCATATAAATTTGATGTTGCTACAATTTCTGCCTCTCTTACCTTAGCATTTTTACCAGAGCCAACAAAAACCGCCATTTTTTGTAATAAACTTTCATCTAATAAGGTTGGCAATACATGATCATTCGTCACAATATATCGACCATCTCCGATAACAAAACCGGTGCCACGTAAAATGTTTTGTGGTCGACTCGTTGGGGTATGAATGCCGATACCCACAACCGATGGTTTAACTTTAGCAACAACCTCAACAAAATCCGCTTGCGCGTATGGTGCAAATAATGAAACGAGAATAAGCAGTAAGGGGATATGTATAGACATAATTTTTCCTAAGTAAAGTAAGCTATAGTTGTTATCAAGCACAAATACTATCTTATACCAATTAGACTAATTTATTTGGTATGAAACTGAGTGTCCTGCAAATAACTTTAAGATTATAGTTGGCAAGCAATATTTTTCATAAATATATCATCAAGTCGATTTGCCATAATACTATCGTAATAAATATAGGTGAAAATCAAGTGGTCACTTTTACAGTGACCAACGTGAGAAGTCTGGTCGGTATAAAAATAGGGAGAATATTTCAATAGAAGCTATTTCAATTAAGATTGACATGGAAACTCATGATATATCTCATTAAATTATAAGCATTTATTCCATCTCTTACTTGCCTATGTAATGCTTTCACAGTCATAATAGTATCGCTAAGAAATGGCCCATATTAATTTTCAGGATGATAAATGACCTCTTTTGTTCAGGGAGTTGTAAGCCACAGTGTACAACGCTCTCCCAAAGTAATAGCTAACAGCCTAACAATATTGTTGAAAAAGCATAAAACAATAGTTGACGGTTTAGCATTAATCTTAGAATTGGGCCGAGACCTTGTCACTGAAGCCGAGGTATGCGTTAGTCGGGTCGTCGATATACAGCTTTCTCGTGGTACTAACGACTTGGTTTGTGATAGCGGATTAGACCAGCATCTAGGTAATTCAGGTCATGTGATTCGACAAAACTATCCGGTAGCAATAGGAAGCAAGCTCAAAGGGGATGCTCAAGAACTGCTGAACATCGTTGCTCCCTTGCATACCCTGCTAGATGTATTCGCAGATAAGGTCATGTTAGCTAAATCGAGCATGGGAGCTTATGTTGTTATTTTTCAATCAGGTGCCTATGGCGCTTCAGCCAGCCCAAAGAACTTCCTTAGTCGACCTCAAGTGAGTGAGCTATGACTTTAAATTTTATCTTTGCATAATTACAGATACGTTGCCTTAACGACTATGCTGAAATTAGCCTAGTTATTTACAATTTCACCATGGAATAAATAATGAACTGGAATAAACGATTATTAGACACACCTGTTATCGGTGAGATCACCAAAAAAATTGTCTCAGCTAAGGCAAATAGGGAAGCCCATAGCATTTCAGATCATTTCACTCAATTTTTACAGCCATGTGTTGCTAACAATCAACTTTTAAAAGAAGAGGCATTTAAAATTCGTCATAATGTTTATTGTGAAGAACTCGCTTTTGAAGATGTTAGAGAGAATGGCCAAGAAGTGGATGAATTTGATCACCAGTCAATTTTTTCTTTAATCAAACATAAACCATCAGGAACATTCACTAGCTGTGTTCGTTTAGTGACTTCCAGTACGCCGGATGAATTATTGCCAATTGAGAAGTATTGTATGGCATCAATCACTCACAAAGAGCTTAGTCCTGAACACTTTAATCGTGATGAAATAGCTGAAATATCGCGCTTAGCCGTCAAACCTGATTTTCGCCGTCGTAAGGCCGATAACTATAAAGGCTCAAGTACAGGGGTCATCAGTGAAGTTAGTTATTCCGAAACCGAATTACGTTGCTTTCCTTTTATCGCCATTGGCTTATATATGACGGCAGCCACAATGTGTATAAATACCGGTATTCGTCATGTATATGTCATGATGGAACCAAGACTTGCCCGTAGCATGAAATTTATTGGTATCAATTTTCAGCAACTTGGAGAGCCTATCGATTATCACGGCATACGGGCTCCATATTATATAAGCCCTGAAATTTTTATGAAAAATCTCTCTCCTGGTTATCAAAGTCTTTTTAGCACCATTGAAAAAGATATTGGCTCACAACTGAGTCAATTAAATTTAGTCTAATAATCATACCTAATAGCTGCTAAGTACCCTTTATGTCACATAAACTTACCCCCCTTATTGAAAATTTATTAGCTACGAATTCAAGCTTATCATTGGATCCTCAGCAACTATCCCGCTTTATGCTTGGCACAGAAGGCTTAACGTGTTTTGAGAATAAGCAGAGACAAATATTTGCCGTTATTACACTAACCCACTCAGATGAAATCAAAGCACTGCTTGATTTGGCCAACCACTGTGCCACAGATGAAGAACTCGCTTTTTCACTTTACCCTATTAGCACAGGCAACAATTGGGGTTATGGCACGAGTCAACCGGCAGGCACAGCTAAAAACATTATTCTGTTGGATTTAGGTCAGTTAACCGATATAAAGCACTTTGATAGTGAACTAGGTTTAGTCACCATTGAACCAGGGGTAACTCAACAGCAACTGTGTGATTACTTACAGTTACATAATCATGACTATATGGTGCCTGTTACTGGCGCAGGGCCAGACTGCTCTATATTAGCCAATGCTATAGAGCGCGGTTACGGTATAACCCCCTACACGGACCATTTTGCTGCCGTTAACAGTATTCAAGGGTATTGGGCCAACGGCACGCCATACCAGTCAGCAGTTAATGAGTTAGATGCCAGCGATGACAAATTTGTCGATAAAACGTTTAAATGGGGACTTGGCCCCTATTTGGAAGGATTATTTACCCAGTCTAACCTTGGCATAGTCAGCCAAATGACCATTCGATTAGCCAAGAAAAAAGCTGATTTCACTGCCTTTTTCATTCAAATGGAAGATGATGCCTTACTGGAACAAGCAGTGCCCTTAATTCGACAAGTATTACAAGACTATGAAGGTATTGTTGGCTCAATTAACTTGATGGATCAACGCCGTTTATTATCAATGTTTGCCAAGAACCCTAAGGGCAATGATAGCCATCAAGTGATGGAAACTAAGGATATTGAAAGGCTAACTAAAGAATTACAAGCTCCTAATTGGACCATTGTAGGAAGTATTTACGGCAGTGTTGGTGTTGTTAAAGCAGTGAAAAAAGAAATTAATCGTATTTTTAAACAGCTACCATGTAAGCGTATATATTCAAATAGCCTGATAATCGTAGTAGCGAATAAGGTTATTAAATACATCCCCTCATCATTAATTAATAAAGTACCGTCTTTATCCGTTGCGGTAGAGCAACTTAACTCGTTTAATAAGGGCAAAGAAATAATGCTAGGCAAACCAAATAAGGTTGCCTTAAAACTCGCTTACTGGCGTCATGCTGAAGCTGAAGGATTTGATAAAAACGAACTATCACCAGGGAAAGATGGCTGCGGTTTACTTTGGTATGCGCCATTAGTGACAATGAAAGCAAAAAAAATGCGAGAATTTGTCGAGTTTGTTAGAGAAACTTGTCCAAAATACAATATTGAGCCTTTTATTACCTTTACCAATCTAAAACACGACTGCGTTGACAGTACAATTCCTATCGTGTTCGATTTAAGTAATTCTCAGGCTGTCACCGATGCGCATAATTGCTTGAAAGCTCTAGTAACAGAAGGGCTGAAAAAAGGATTTGTCCCCTACCGTCTTAATATAGATCAACAACAGTGGTTGCTTAATAAAGACACTGATTTTTGGCAAACCGTCAATAAAATCAAGGGAACCTTAGACCCACACAACATCCTCAGCCAAGCAAGATACAACCCTAACTAGTTTTTAAGGTAAAATATTAATTCATGTGTTTTAATTGAAAAAGCCCAATAAGCTGATGCCTATTGGGCTTTTTACTGAAACATTACCCTAAATAGGGCTAAGTGCTAATAAAGCGTGGAAGCGCTAGGGTTTAAAATTGACAGCAAACCTAAACGCTCTATATCACAATAATCAACTGCATTTTCAAGCATTTTTTTATCGATACAAATAGGCTCTAATTGCTCTTTAGTCAACAAGTCACTGTAATCTAGGTTTTGACCTTTAAACACTTGTTGCTTACTCATCACCCGTTTAGCTATATATAACAACTGTGTTTCTACCGTGTATTGGCTTAGATCGTCAATATCCTGGTAACGAATGGGAGCAAAGATACTATAAGGTAATTGCCATTGTTTTAATAATTCAGCAGAACATTCACCAAAAGTAAACCCTAAGATATCTTGTTGCTTCACCCAAGGTAATAAGTTGATATCCAGACTTTCACACGCACGTTGTTTTTCTGTGGCAATTTGATGAACAACTAATTCACCTAAATTATGTAACAAGCCTAAAATAAATAAACGTTCTGCATTAACAATCCCTAAACTAGTTCCTAAGAACCTCATCAACAGCGCGCAATCAACACTCTTTACCCAAAATTCATCAAGATAATCTTGGTTTGCATCAATATTTTTGAAAGCTTCTGTCGTAAAATAAGCAATAACAAGATTATAGACTTCAGTAATACCCAAGACTAAGACAGCTTTAGAGATGGTATCTATTTTTCCTGGATAACTAAAAAATGGGCTATTCGCCAATTTTAATACAGTACCTGAAAGGGCTGGGTCAAGTAGAATTACCTCTGAAATATCATCAATGGTTGATGATTCATCATCAATCAATTCTCTAATCCTAATAAAAGAATCTGATAAAACAAAAATTTCACTGGCTTGTTCTACATAATCATCCGCGGTCATCTTGTTACCTTTAATACTCAGTCTAAAAATTCATTACATCAAGTTGTCGAACATAAAAATTCGATCGTTGGCGAGCTGTTTAAAGCGCCATTTTCAAGTTCAAGTTACTAATAGTCAATACTTATTTGATATGAGGAAAATTTTCTCATATTGATTACACCTTTATCGAAAATCAAATACTGCCCCTTAATTCCTAATAACACCCCAGTAACGGTTTCTGTTTTATCAAAATTAAAAGAACTAATTTTGCTTAAGTACTGACTCACTGGGTAATGAATTTCTTGCACATTTTCGTTGAGTTCTTGCACTGCATCACTGCCAAATTTGAGCCTAAGTTGTGATAGACGCATACTAATCTCTGGGATCAATTCTTCTGCTTTAGCTTTAAGGTCAATAGGCGCTGGCTCACCTTTTAACATAGCGCGCCAATTGGTTTTATCACTAATGAATTCTGCTAATGCTGTTTCGACCAGCCCTGATTGTAAGCGAGTACTCACCTTGAATATAGGTAGGGCTTGACAAGCACCTTGATCAATCCAGCGAGTAGGTAATTGTGTATGTCGAGTTATACCAACCTTCAAGCCAGAACTATTGGCTAAATAAACATAATGATCAACCATGCAATTTTTTTCCCCCCACTCTGGCTCGCGACAAGTGCCTAAATGAAAGTGGCAAGTTTCAGGTTTCATAATACATAAGTCACATTGAGCAAGTTTAGCCATACATGGGTAACAATAGCCCTGAGAGTAACTTTTTTTAGTGATTTTTCCACAGTGTTTACAGGCAATTATCCCAGAAAAGTGCAAGCTTATTTGTTTTCCTATTAAAGGATTTAACTCGATACTTTGTTTAGTGCCATCACCATTGAGGTTAGCTAACGGTAATTGGTATTGAACTAAATTATTGCTATCAAGGTATGCAGTAAGTTTCTCTACTGCACCGACGTCACTAATTGGCATAGTTGCTCTCTATTTTATATTAGGGTTTAATTTTTATGTTTTTAATGGGACTTTTCTAAACGAGTTCTTTCATTAGAACTGTACTTTTTTCCGTGTTTGTTTGACGTCCTTACGATTAGCTTTTCCCGTTAATCGTCTTTGCACCGAGCCTTTGGTTGGCTTGGTCGCTCGTCGAGTTTTTTGTATTACCATCACGGATTTAATAAATTCTTTCAATCGCTTTAGCGCATCTTCTTTATTCATCTCCTGTGTTCTAAAGCTCTGTGCTTTAATAATAACAACGCCCTCTTTAGTCACTCTACTATCTTTAGAGGCAAGTAATCGCTCTTTATAACTTGCAGGTAAAGAAGAGCGTTTAATGTCAAATCTTAAATGAATAGCTGTAGCAACCTTATTCACACGCTGGCCGCCATTACCCATTGCTCGAATTGCACTAAGTTCTATTTCCCAATCAGCCAAGCTGACATTGTTTGATATCTCAAGCACTTTTATTTACCATTTAGATACCTTCCATATAGATACTAGTAATTATCACGTTATATGACAGAAAAGAATAAGACGAACACCTGGTGGGTTTACTTTTTACGCTGTAATGATAATAGCTTATACGCAGGCGTTACCACAGATATCCTTCGTCGCATTGACGAACATAATAACAGTAAACTTGGTGCAAAATATACCCGAGCAAGACGTCCCGTCAGTTTGGCCTATCTCGAAGAGGCCAATGATAAAAGCGCGGCATGCCAAAGAGAATACCAAATCCGGCACCTCAGCAAAGTCAAAAAAGAGCAATTAGTAAGTAAATATAGCCAAACCAAGCAGGTCTGATCAGCTAGGTATATGCACTTTTTTTCGATTTAACACTAAAGTACTGTTAGAATGCTGCGATCAAATATCGTTTACTCACCAACTGAAGTTGCAAAGATGTCTATTAAAGAAATGTTTATTGAGAATTATTGCCCCATTAGTGCTGATAGAATCAGCTTTACACGCCAACAAGGCAGCGATTTTGCGAAACAAGTAGCAGATGACTTTAACCCACTACATAATATTGATGCTAAACGTTTTTGCGTGCCCGGGGATTTACTTTTTTCAATAATAATCGCCAAATCGGGTCTACATAAAAAAATGACCTTCGATTTTTCAGGCATGGTTAGTGATGATGTTCATCTTACTTTCCCTCAGAAGATTGATAATAGTTTTGACATCAAAGATGATAAAGATAAAACGTGCTTAAGTGTTCATGTAAGCGGCGAGAAAACACACGACTCATCTCTGATTAATGCACTGACTAAAGCCTATGTCGATTTTTCTGGTCATACTTTTCCGGATATTTTAGTGAAACTAATGGCGGATAATAGCGTGATGATTAACCCTGCTCGCCCCATGGTAATGTATCAATCAATGTCTATTGATTTACATACCTTAGAAGCTGAAACAGTCACATTACAATTAGCTAAAACCAGTTTATTAATTGAAGGAAAACGCGGTGATGCATGGCTTGAATTTGACTTATTATCAAATGATAAAGTTATCGGCCATGGTAAGAAACATATGCTGTTGAGTGGCTTGCGTACCTATGAGCAAGAGACGATTGACACTATGGTAAATCAGTACCGCGATAGTAAAAAGAATTACCAAGCGTAAAGGTAATTTACTGAGTATATTGCTGTTCAAATGCGTTTCGCTGTTGTAATTTGTCCTCACTACAAAACGCAAACATGTTAATATTTTTAGGGCGCTGGCACTTAATAGGTTGTTGATAAAATTGCAGCCAAGCCAGCTTTTTATTTCCCCGATATTTTGATTTAATCACAATTGCACTATCTTGGTTAAATGTTGTCATATTTTTCGGTGGCTTGAGTTTTACCTTTTTCAACTTGGCATAATGGCTAGTGCTTTTCTGCTTTTTCTTGTTTTTTTTAGCTTTTTTCTTCTTTGTGCCATATTTCGACTTAAATGCAGACAAAGAGCTATTTTCACACTGCCACCACTTTTCTCTCGCTTTATCTTCCTTTACGCGCAACGCTTGTCCTCTTTTTAAAGAGTAGCTTTTACGTTGCATCATTTGAGCGTTATGCAGTTTTTCTAATAGAGGTTTACACCTTTTTTTAGCAAATGTATTTGCACTAAAAATCAATAATAAAATCACCACAGCGGTATATAGAGTCGTAGGAAAGGTAAGTTTTCTCATGATAGCAATCCTTGCTAATGTAAATAACTTCGCCAAATAAAACTTGGCAAATAACTTTAGTATCTAAAGTCTCCATTTTTTAAATATAGGCTAGACTTTACCTTTTACCAAGTATCATTAAAGGGAGTTTAGTGATGAATAAATATGTTCTACAGACTTTGTTGACCTGCATTTTATCAATTAACTGGTCTATAGCTGCACAACAAACGCCTTACAAATTAAAGCCTAATATTCAACATGGCGTGAGCTACCAAAAGGTCGATGACATTAGTCAGTATTATGTTTCTGAAAAACTTGACGGCATGCGCGGCTATTGGGATGGAAAACAATTACTCTCCCGCCAAGGGAATTTAATTCACAGCCCTAGTTGGTTTACACAACACTGGCCAAAACTTCCTATGGACGGAGAATTATGGCTTGGCAGGGATAAATTTCAGCTGCTACTTTCTTGTGTAAAAAAGCAAGTACCGGTTGAGAATAAAACCACCAGTTGCTGGAGAGATATCCGCTTTATGATGTTTGATCTTCCTGAACATTCAGGGGATTTCAATGAGCGTGTAAAGAAGATGCGACTGTTAGTAATGCAAAACCCATCGGTTTACTTAGCCATGATCAATCAGGTGAAACTTAAAAACTTAAGTGATCTAGAGCAAAAGCTTGATGAAGTCATCGCGGTTCAAGGTGAGGGCCTTATGTTACACCTCGCCAGTGCTTACTATCAAAAGGGTCGAACCTCTGCATTAATGAAACTAAAGAAATATCAAGATGCTGAAGCAACCGTTATTGGTTACACCGAAGGAAAAGGTAAATACCAAAATCAACTTGGTGCAATCCAAGTAAAAACAAGCAATGGAATAGTTTTCAAGATAGGATCAGGTTTTAGTGATGCTCAACGTGCCAAACCACCTAAAATAGGTACTCTCATAACGTTTAAATACAATGGGCTCACACAAGCAGGTATACCAAGGTTTGCCCGTTTTTGGCGTATCAAATCTACAGAGTAATTTATAACAAAATCAATCTGCTAGCATTATCCGTTTATCTCGGCTGATAAGTAAATATTAACACTTTGAGGCCTTTACCCTCATGTGCCTCCTTAAAGATCTCAGGATTTTCAAGGCGTTGTTCAAAATGACAGTCTGGGCATTCTCGCGCAACTTCAGCTTTTAAGAAGTTGTCATCTAAATCTGGAGAGTTTAAGCATAACATCAACGTAGCACCTGGATTCATCCACTGTGGTATACGGCGAATGATTTTAGCGTAATCACGTTGGATATTGACACTACCCTTTTGAAATGACGGAGGATCACAGACTAAAATATCATACGGGCCATATTTTTTGATTCGGCTATTTGATTTGAAAATATCAACGCCCTCAAAAACAACTTGTTTACCTTGTTTCTTAGCTAACTGGTTAAGTTGATGGTTCTCTCTACCTTTACTTAATGACGCTTTACTTAGATCAATATTGACCGCTTTACAGGCACCACCAGCAATGGCACCTAAAGAGAAAGCACAAGTGTATGCAAAAAGATTAAGTACATTTTTACCTTCTGATCGCTCTCTTAACCATTTCCTGCCATTACTCATATCCAAAAACAAACCACTATTTTGTGCTTTGCCAAACTCAATATGATAATTGAGTCCCTGCTCACTCACGATAGTATTACTTATCGATTCTCCTAATAATACTTCGGTAGGCGAAAACTTTTCATAACGATACTGAACTTGTACGGAGCGACATTCTTTAATCAAACCTTTAAGTGCAGCCGCTTGTTCTGCTAGCCAGCGGCTATCGACCGCTTGATATAAAGTGATGAGAATAACAGGAGAAAGCCAGTCCACATTGACATGACTTAAATTGGGGTAGGCGTGTCCACGCCCATGAAATAATCGTTGAGCGTCGGTAAAGTCTGTGCTGGAAATATGTTCTATCATGGCTAAAATATCAGGTAATTAATAATAAAAAACGCCGAATAATAACATTTACTATTCGGCGTTTATATCGTTTAAATTTATTTAGAGCTTTTAGTTAAAAACCAAAGAGATTAGCAGCAAAAAACTTTGTTGCCACGGTATTAACAAAAATAAGCAGCACAATAACAGGAATAAAAGTCCCTAATGAAAAGTTAATATACTTTTCTACCCAGGAACCTTTGTAATTCTCATTACCTATACTTAATTCTTCAGATAACTGCTTTTTCTTCCAACGGTAACTAACAAAAACACACAACAAAAAGCCATTAAGCGGAAGAATAGTATCGTAAAAAACATCATAAATAACATCGAATAACGACTTAGTACCACCGGCATACGAGGTAAATTCAGTGAAAAATGACACCATACCAAAAGAAGCTGTGGCAAATAATGTTAATACACCCGCAGTAACCGTTAAGTAACCCAATGCTTTTTTACGGCTGTGTTTTTTCTCAGTGACCAAATATGAGACAGGTACTTCAATAATGGAAACTAACGAAGTAATGGCTGCAAAAAAGACCAACAAGAAAAAGAATGTTGCTACGGCACTAGCGCCGACATAACCTAATGACGTTTGCAATGCTAAAAATATTTTAGGCAGGAAGGTAAAGATCAATGATACTGAACTATCACTTAATTCACTTGGGTTAACTTCTGGATTAAATGAAAATACCGCTGGTAGAATCATCAAACCCGCTATAAATGCCACACTAGTATCAGTAATAGCCACTAACTTAGCGGAGTTGGGGATATTGGTTTGTTTATTTATATATGAGCCATAGGTTATTAATATTCCCATGCCTAAAGACAACGAGAAAAAAGCTTGTGACAAGGCGCCATTAACAACACTTGGCGTTATTTTGTTAATCTCTGGCACAAGGAAAAAAGTAACCCCTGCCATGGCATTATCAAGAGATAAGACAAAAAGAACCATTAAAATGAGCATAACAAGCAATGCAGGCATTAATATTTTTGCGGCTTTTTCAATACCGTCTTTTACCCCTGCCGCCAAAATAAAACTAACTATGCCCGCAACACCGACTAATGCAATGTACAAGTATGGGCTATTAATAAACTCGCCAAAACCAGCAGCACTTGCTAAGTAGTCTAAATGGCCTGTTACCGTTAAAGCAATATAACCGAAAATCCAAACGGTAATTACCATATAAAAAACAGCAATCATAAAGGGAGTTAATACCCCTAAAAATCCTGCTGCCCCCCATAACTTACTACCTTGACTCAATGTTTTAAACGCACCTACAGGCTCTTTAGCCGTATTACGCCCAACAGCCATTTCAGCAATCATCACAGGCAAACATATAAGAAAAACAAATAGCGCATACATTAATAAAAATGCACCACCACCATTTTTAGCGGCGTTAACTGGAAAACCCACTAAATTACCGATACCAACTGCAGAGCCTGCAGCGGCTAAAATAAAGCCAATTCGTGAGCTAAAATGCTCTCTAGAAGCTGACATACTTACCCTTTTTATAATTATTATAATAACGCGATAAATGAGATCTCTCGATGCTAACAAGCTTTACTAACTTTGTCTTCTTTTTAGCTAAGCTTTGCTATTACCAAGTAAATAACAATGTGCAAATGTGTAAAGTTACTATGAGTGTACCCACAACAGATATCGTTAAAATATCACTCTCAATTAACTTAAACCGCGAATACTGCCCTGTAAACAGAAACAAACACTACTCGCTTATTAATGAAGCGTTAAGCGGTCATCTAACAATCACCTAGTACTTTAAGCTATTAAAAAATACAAGTGTATGCAGTTTCATTCGTATTAGTTAACGCAGCTTAAATCATTTAGAAAATAGTTTAGGATTCATAATAGCTAAAATACTAGTCGCTTCTTTTTCAGCAAACTCAGCAGCTTGAGTTAAATCATCCACGCTTAAACCTAATGGTCGACAGAATGACTCATCAATCACATCATCATAAGAGAATTCTTCACTATGACTATCAAGCAGAGCTAACCTAGAAGCTAAATTCAAGATTTTAACATCTTTATTAATTTCGATGGATGATGCTGCATTGAAGTGCTTAATCGGTAAAATAATTTTTTCAGGAATTTGCCAAATTTTTAATAAGTCAGCAGAGATGTCAGTGTAAGTAAATCCCAACACGTCTTCTTGCAATTGCCACGGAAGCTGATGTTTATCATATTTTTCACATTGCTGAGCAACTTCAGGGTTTATTTTAGCCACTAATAACTCGCCAAAATTTTGTAACAACCCCGCGACGAATAGGCGTTCGATATCACGAATACCAGCAGAAATTGATAAATTTTTCGACACCAGTCCACAATAAACACTCATACGCCAAAAACGTTTTAAATCGATGGCTTGGTTTTCAAAGTGCTTAAACGCGGAAGCTGCAACATCAACTAACATCATATTATAAATGGCTTGCGTGCCAATGATGGTAATAGCTCGCGAAATGGTACTGATTTCACCTGGGAAGCTATAAATGGCACTATTGGCTATCTGTAATAACCGAGAAGTCATCGATGGGTCGATACCAATAACATCGGCAAAATCTGAAATTTCAGAACTTTCATCAGCCATTAATGCTTTTACTTTAAAACAAGCATCAGGCAAAGCAAACGAGCCATTAGCTTGTAATGCATAATCATGTGCGTTCATAGTCATCCTTAGAAGTTAATTCCTAAAAAACGAGGCGCTTAAAGCAAACCTTCTTAATGCAATCTCTGCAAACTTAATTAAACGGTAATCCACCATCTTGTTTGATATGTTCAGTCACTATATAAGTGCTTGTTTGCGCAATATCAGTAAGCCCGCCAATTTTTTCTAACACAAGTCTATAACTTTCGAT
>ERZ1027231.252-NODE-252-length-20946-cov-23.100043_pt1 | contig 20946 bp, 20 predicted proteins | sample MGYA00520866_ERZ1027231 | MGnify/ENA primary metagenome ERZ1027231 (study PRJEB33311, sample SAMEA4378411) | marine metagenome | biome: Marine biome; feature: Fjord; material: Water | collected 2014-07-20T08:00:00Z/2014-07-... | depth 75 m ...
TCTTTTTCAACGATATCGGTTACTTCACCAATAGAACGCTTGAACAAATTAGTTTGCTCAACAATAGGCATGCGAATTTCTTGGTAACCAAAACTGTCCAGAATGGCTTTTACCTGGTCTTCCAAATAGCGCCATACTTGAGACTGACCTGGAAGAACATCATTCATGCCTGTTAACGCTTTAATTTGATCTTGTGCCACTTTGTTCCCTTAACCGCCCATGTTTATTCATGGCGCCAATAATCTTTATTAATCTATGGTTTAATTTTTTACAATGAGCGCCGCTTCACGAGCTTCTTTTTCAGCTACTTTTTCACGAATGAGGTTTTCCAAATTATCGACTAGATTGTCATTGGATAACTTGGACGCTGGCACGCCATCTATGTATAACAAATTATTCGGAGACCCACCTGTTAAGCCCAAATCAGTCTCTTTAGCTTCACCAGGCCCATTCACAATACAGCCAATTACAGAGACATCTAACGGCGTTAAGATATCTTCAACCCGAGATTCCAATTCATTCATGGTTTTCACCACATCAAAATTTTGTCGTGAGCAGCTTGGGCAAGCAATAAAGTTAATGCCTTTATTTCTCAGCTTTAAACTTCTTAAAATATCAAAGCCCACTTTAATTTCATGTACCGGGTCGGCGGCTAAAGACACTCGCAAGGTATCACCGATGCCATCCATCAATAACATACCCAGCCCCACCGAACTTTTCACTGTACCGCTTCTTAAGCCGCCTGCTTCAGTAATCCCCAAGTGCAAAGGCTGCTCAATTTGAGACGCTATTTTTCGATAAGCCGCCACTGTCATGAATACATCAGAAGCTTTAAGGCTTAGTTTAAAATCGGGGAAGTTCAAACGATCTAAAATATCAATGTGGCGCATGGCACTTTCAACCAAGGCATCTGGGGTTGGCTCGCCATATTTTTTCTGCAAATCTTTTTCCAACGAACCGGCATTTACACCAATTCGAATAGGAATGCCATTATGACGAGCGGCGTCTACCACTTGTCTAATGCGGTCTTCACGGCCTATATTGCCCGGATTAATACGTAAACAATCGGCACCCAATTCGGCTACTCGCAAGGCTATTTTGTAATCAAAATGAATGTCCGTTACCAAGGGCACATTCACCTGCTTACGGATTTGCGCAAATGCTTCTGCGGCTTCCATGGAGGGCACACTAACTCGTACAATGTCGGCGCCTACATCTTCCAACGCATTTATTTGTGCAACTGTCGCATCCACATCGCAGGTTTCAGTATTGGTCATACTTTGCACTGCAATCGGGGCGTCGCCACCTACGGGAACATTCCCCACCATTACCTGACGAGATTTACGGCGAACTATTGGAGACTGACTTTGTTTATTCATAATCGTTAGGCCATGGGGCTAAATTTTGGCAATTTGGTTCACGCCACTATCTTTTGCTTTTAGTTAACTTGTATTCGGTTGATTTTGGAAAGCGTTTTTTTAATTTAAAAGCAAAAGTATCTGCTGCATTTTTGTTTCCAGAGGCTTTGGCCAATTGCCAACCCACACTTAAAGTCGCGGCACTATGAAGCGCTTTACTAATACTTAAGGTGTTTTCAAAACGCGTAAACCAGCGCTGGGCTAAGTCATAGCGTTTACGCTCATAATAAATGGTAGCCAAATTAAAACTGGAGATGGCACTGTCCTGATTTATCAACCACGCTTTTTCAAAAGCATCAAGAGCCAGGCCCTTCTGATCGTTAATCATCAGGCATTTTCCAAGGTTTTCATTGGCCAATGCTCGAGCACTGTAGTTAACATCTTTGGCGGCAATATCTAAATAATCACAGGCCTTTACATCTCGTTTATACACCATCAGGTAACGACCATAGTGAAAGTTACTTGGACTGTGTTGAGCATCAAGACTTAAAGCTATCTTAAATTCTTTTTGAGCTAATTCTTCTTCTCCACGTTCAAGCCAAAAGGTAGCCATGGCACTGTGAGCTGAGACGTTTTCCGGATCAAGCTTTAAAGCACGATCAAGCTTCTGGCGCGCCATAGGCATATTTTCTTGCGTCATGTAAGCCACACCCAAAGCCACATAGGCTTCGGCTGCTTTGCTGGCATCTGCATTTTTACTAAAGCGACTTTCTGTCACGGTCACACAGGCACTTAGGCTAAGTGCTAACGCGAAAATAATAATGGCTTTAAAACAGTTCATTATTTGCCGCCAGATTGTGCAGAAGCGTCGGTCACTTCATGCATTTTAATGTAGCGCTCACTACGACGAGTTCTGTCTTCTACCTGACCTACTAATTGTCCACAAGCCGCGTCAATATCATCTCCACGGGTTGAGCGAATAGTCACAATAAAACCCTTGGAATGAAGGTAGTCACGGAATCTATACACACGGTTATTACTAGGGCGCTCATAACCAGAATTAGGGAACGGGTTAAACGGAATTAGGTTGATCTTACATGGAGTATTTTTTAATAATTCGGCCAATTCTTCGGCGTGCACCATTTCATCGTTCACCTGATTCATCATTGTATATTCAACCGTTAACTTGCGACGATCAGGCAAAGACGTCATGTAATGATCACATGCGGCCAATAATTCTTTAATTGGGTACTTTTTATTAATGGGTACCAATTGATCACGTAATTTATCATTAGGGGCATGCAAAGAAACAGCTAAAGATACATCACTTACTTCTGCCAATTTGTACAGATTAGGCACCACGCCAGACGTGCTTAAGGTAACGCGACGCTTAGATAAACCATAACTATGATCGTGCATCATGAGATCCATGGCATCCACGACATTGTCAAAGTTTAACAATGGCTCGCCCATTCCCATCATGACGACATTGGTGATTTTACGTTCACGCTTTTCACCAGGTTTGTCGAAACTTTTAGCCGCCACATAAACCTGACCAATAATTTCAGCTACCGATAAATCACGGTTGAAGCCTTGCTTGCCTGTGGAGCAAAAACTGCAGTCCAGCGCACAACCAATTTGAGAGGATACACATAAGGTGCCTCTGCCCCCGTCAGGGATATAAACAGTTTCTATGCTAGATCCGCCAGGGATCTTCATCACCCACTTTTGGGTGCCGTCTTTAGAAACCTTATGGTAGGTAATTTCGGGATATTCTACGCAAGCCACTTCTTTTAGTTTTTCACGCATCACCTTGCTGACATTAGACATGTCATCAAAGTCTTCTAGACCCACTTGGTGGATCCATTTTAATAGTTGCTGAGCACGAAAGGGTTTTTCGCCCATTTCAACAAAAAAGTCTGCCATCTTTTTCGGGCTTAAGCCCAATAGATTTACCTTTTTTGAATCATTACTCATGGAAACACCTATTAAAACTACAGATTCTTAAATACGGAAAAAGGGCGGTCGCAAAAGGAAGTCCATTTGCCTACTCGCCCTCTTCAATACCATGTGTACATGGCATGTAGAATTTCCATTAAATCGCCAGCACTAGGCTAGCAACAATGGAATTTCAATTGCTCACGATTATCGTGCGCAGATTTCTTCGTCTTTGAAGAAGTAGCTTACTTCACGAGCAGCAGATTCAGCAGAATCAGAACCGTGAACAGCGTTAGCATCGATGCTTTCAGCGAAATCAGCACGGATAGTGCCAGCGTCAGCTTCTTCGAAACGGCTGTAGATTTTACCGATTACGTTTTTTGCAACTGCGTCTGGCTTGATGATTGATAATGCGCGTTCTACGGCCATGGTACTTATCCTTTAAGATGGTTAGTTATTGATGTGTAAAAAAGAGCGCAGATTATACGGTATTTGCGCAAAATAGCCACTGGTTGTTTTTTGGCCATTCGCAGGCATTTACACATTCTATGCCTGCACTCTTTAACAGCCAAACAAGACCTAAACTAGCCTAGAGCTGTACATTAATGTCTTTATTGGGCTGATGCGGCCTCGGCAATACCTTGAATGCGCTGCACCATGGAGCGCAAGCCATTGCCACGTGTTGGGGATAAGTGCTTTAAAAGGTCAAGCTGTGCAAAAAAACCTTCCATATCAAAAGCCAGCACTTCAGACGGGGTTTTATTGTTATAAGCGGCCATTACGACGGCCAATAGACCCGACACGATAAAGGCATCACTGGCCACTTCGAAATAGAGCTTGGCTGCTTGCTCATGTGGCTCGATCCATACCTGGCTTTGACAACCCTTAATGAGGCGCTCAGGCGTCTTTAAAGCATCATCCATCGCCGGCAACTGCTTACCTAGGTCGATAATGTACTTATAACGCTCTTCCCAGGTATCAAAGAAGCTCAGGGTATCAATGATGTCTTCTGTGGTAATGGTACTGCCAAATGGGCTTTGGGCTGGAATGCTCATAATTAACTGCTCGTGACCGGTGCGGCTTAAACTCTAGTTGAGCGCATTGTACGGATTAGGGAAGTGCTCAGCAATGCGATTCAACAAGCGCCTTTCAGCAATATATGTTGTTCGCTTCTTGCGTTTACGTACCACCCATACGCAAAAACCCCCAAGCTTTCACTTGAGGGTTTTAAGGGTAAAGCATGAAAGCCTATTAAGCGGCTTTTGCCTCGCGCTTGGCTTCTTCTTCGTCTTTTAATTCACGACGTAAAATCTTACCCACTGGTGTCATGGGCAACTCATCACGAAACTCGATGTGACGAGGGATCTTATATCCTGTTAAATTTTCACGACAGAAGGCTTTAAGGTCATCAACGCTTAACTGCGCATTTTGAGTAACCACAAACAATTTCACTGCTTCGCCAGTTTTGGCATCAGGCACACCGATAACGGCACAGTTTTCCACATCCGGGTGCTCAGCTACCACACCTTCAATTTCGTTAGGGAATACGTTGAAGCCAGATACGATAATCATGTCTTTAATGCGATCAACGATACTAACAAAGCCATCGGTATCGATCACGGCAACATCACCGGTACGGAACCATTCACCATCTTCTGTGAAGGCATCTTTAGAAGCATCCGGACGCTTCCAATAACCCTTCATCACTTGCGGCCCTTTCACACATAACTCACCGCGTTCACCCTGAGGTACTTCGTTACCTTGATCATCGATACACTTAAGAGCAGTGCCTGGAACAGCTTGACCTACAGAACCCATACGTTCAAAGCCACCACCTGGATTAGCGGTCACGGCTGGAGAACATTCGGTTAAACCGTAGGCTTCTGAAATGCCGACACCAGTAATTTCTTTCCAACGCTTAGCGGTATCATCCATTAACGCAGTACCACCAGAAATAGTAAAAGTTAACTTACTAAAATCTAATTCTTTAAAACGCGGACTGGCCATTAACGACACAAATAAAGTATTTAAACCCACGAAAGTTGATAACTTCCAAGGCTTCATGAATTTAATAAAGGTTTCGGTATCTCTTGGATTAGCAATTAAAACACTGTGAGAGCCTTGCTCGAAAAACGTCATAAGGTGCGCGGTGAAAGCATAGATATGATAAAGCGGCAATGGCGCCACAATCACAGCTTGATCCAGGCCTTTTAATGGAACGCCTTTATCATCAACCTGTGACATAACCTGCTTGTTTTGCATCATGTTAGCCACAAGATTGCGGTTTGTTAACTCTGCGCCTTTGGCCACACCGGTAGTTCCACCTGTGTATTGCAAAATAATCGTATCGTTAGGGTCTTTCATGTAATTGGCTTGGAAACCTTTACCGGCTCCCGTTTTAAGTGCTTTACGGAAAGAAACAGCTTTTGGCAAAGAGTAGCTAGGCACCATTTTTTTAACATGCTTAGCGGCAAAGTTAATCAATACTCGCTTGGCTGGTGGCAACATGTCAGCAAGGCTAGTAACGATTACCGTTTCAATGCTGGTGCTATCCACAACATTTTGTACCGAGCGTGCAAACACATCCATGCACACTAAAACCTTTGCTTCTGAATCATTAAATTGATGCAGCATTTCACGTTCGGTATATAACGGATTGGTATTGGTTACTCGAAAACCACAGCGCAATGCCGCATACATGGCAATAGGATATTGAAGAACATTTGGCATTTGAATGGCGATGGTATCGCCCGGTTTTAAGCTGGTATGATTTTGTAAATAATTAGCAAAGGCTGCGCTGTATTGATCAATTTCGCCATAGGTTAGGGTTTTACCTATGCTGGTAAATGCTGGAAGGTCTTTGTAATTTTTAAAAGAAGATTCAATTACCTCCACTGCCGCTTGGTATTGATCTAAATCGATTTGATCCGATACGCCAGGTGCTCGTTTACCATCCCAATATGATGCTTCCATCATGACCTCCATCTAAAAGAGAGTGAACCACAAGCTATAGTGAAATCAATTTTTCAGAACCATCTGCCATTAAAAAATGTCAAATGAGCCAATGACTCACCACAACTTTATTTTTATTATTAAATATGGCGTAGGACTATGACGCATGCTTACTGAAATAAGAAGTAGCTATTTATGCCAAACTATTGACTTATTTTGGCCATTTTCACGAAAAACCTCCCTACCTGGTACATGGGTAACAAACGCCACAAACAATTAAGATATTTGGCACAGCAGTGTAAAAACTACATAAAGTTACAATTTAAATTTCGCCTCTTTTAAACTCTTCTCATTAATTTAATCCACTGGTCTTAGGCCTTAAAGAATTAAGCCTATACAAATTTTAGATACAAAAAAGCCCGGATAATCCGGGCTTTTTTGTTTTCATTTTTAACTAAGATTTTTAAGCTGCTTTTGTTGCACGCTTTGCTTCTTCGTCTTTTAATTCACGACGTAAAATTTTGCCCACTGGCGTCATCGGTAATTCATCGCGGAATTCAATAAAGCGTGGCAGTTTATAAGCCGTTAAGTTTTCTTTACAGAAAGCTTTTAAATCTTCAGCCGTTAAGCTTGAGTCTTGAGTTACCACAAATAATTTTACAGCTTCGCCAGACTTTTCATCTGGAACACCAATGACCGCACAGTTTTCAACAGAAGGATGTTCAGCGACTACTCCTTCAATTTCGTTAGGGAATACATTGAAACCAGATACGATGATCATATCTTTAATTCGATCTACGATACTAACAAAACCGTCTTCATCGATAATACCTACATCGCCGGTACGGAACCATTCTCCATCTTCTGTGAAGGCATCCTTAGATGCATCTGGTCGTTTCCAATATCCTTTCATTACCTGTGGACCACGAACACATATCTCGCCGCGTTCACCAATGGCCACTTCATTTCCCTGATCATCAATGCATTTCAAAGACGTACCAGGAACGGGTTGGCCAACTGTTCCCATGCGCTCTAAACCATTGCCAGGGTTACCAGCCACTACAGGGGCACACTCTGTTAATCCATAACCTTCAGAAATACCCACTCCGGTAATTTCTTTCCAACGGTTTGCAGTAGCAGGAATAAGTGCAGTACCACCAGATAACGTGGACTTTAACTCACTAAAATCTAATTCTTTAAAACGTGGACTGGCCATCAAAGAAACAAATAAAGTATTCAAACCAACAAACGTCGTTAGTTTCCAAGGCTTCATCATTTTAATAAACATTTCTGTATCACGAGGGTTAGCTATTAAAATACTGTGCTCGCCCTGCTCACACAGCGCCATTAAATGAACTGTAAAAGCGTAAATGTGATAAAGAGGTAAAGGTGCTACCACTACAGACTGCTTGTCACCCTTCACTAGGTTACCGCTGTCATCAGTTTGCAACATCATTTGCTTGGCTTGTAACATGTTCGAGACAAGATTTAAGTTGGTAAGCTCAGCACCTTTTGCTACACCTGTAGTGCCACCCGTGTATTGTAAAATGACCGTATCATCATTACCGGTAGGCGGTACCGCTTTAAACGGTTTAGCGTTACCCAGCTTTAAGGCTTGACGAAAACGAACAGAATCGGGCAAAGAATAAGCAGGCACTACTTTTTTAACGTACTTAGTGGCGAAGTTAATCAGCACACGCTTTGCTGTCGGCAACATATCGGCAAGACTGGTGATAATAACCGTTTCAATACCTGTATTGGCCACAACATTTTGTACCGAGCGTGCAAACACATCCATGCAAACTAAAGCCTTAGCTTCAGAGTCATTGAATTGATGCAGCATTTCGCGTTCGGTGTACAAAGGATTTGTATTGGTAACGATTAACCCTGCTCGCATAGCGCCGTACATCGCAATAGGGTATTGAAGAATATTAGGCATTTGGATGGCAATGGTATCGCCAGGTTTTAAATTGGTGTGGTTTTGTAGATAGCTGGCAAAGGCCGCACTTCTTTCATCAATATCGGCATAGGTCATTGTAAGACCAATGCTAGTGAATGCAGCTCGGTCGGCATAGTTTTTAAATGACTTTTCAACTACTTCGATAACTGAACCGTACTCACTAAAATCAACGCTGTCGCTGATACCAGGTGCACGTTTACCATCCCAAAATGATGCTTCCATCACTACCTCCAATTTAGAAGAAATTTAACCACAGGTTATAGCTTTGATTGTAAACCACTAAGAACGCCATACAGGTATGGCGGGTGATGAACCCAAGCTAACTATTTTATTTTTAAAATTAGCCGTGACTATGGCCTATATTGAGGAAAATAAGAAGTGGCCAATCTTGACAAAATACAAGTCAAAATTCGCCACACTAAAGAAGCTGTCAACATTCACCCTATAAATGCATAAGTACATTATCCAAAGCCAAGAACAGAGCTTAAATCAGTCCTAATAGGACAATTGAACTACCGACAGTCCTTAAATGACAAACTTATTTAGAATAACCAAATGGCCAATGGTTTTAAGTATGAATTATCTTGCAGGGTATTTTTTAAAAGCAGCAGAATCTTTTTACGTAAAACTAAAACTCTATTATTTAAAACGAAAAAAGGTGCTAAAAGCACCTTTAATAAAATGGGTAAGAAAAATGAACGACTTAAAAGAACATTCCAGTTTCAAGTTGAGCTTCTTCACTCATCATTTCTCGTGACCAGGGTGGATCAAACACTAGTTCAACGGTAACCGATTCAACATTTGGTACTAAGGCACTGCGATATTTCACATCACTAACCAATACCGGCCCCATACCACAACTTGGAGCTGTTAAGGTCATATCGATACGCACACTTTTTTTACTCTGATCAATAGTAACGCCGTATATAAGTCCCAACGCAGCAAGACTAACCGGTATTTCAGGGTCGTAAATAGTTTCTAATGCTTGCCAAATATCACTTTCGCGTATGAGGTCACCGTCCTTTGGTTCAAAGGTTAACACTTCTGGCTCCAATCCCAGCGCAGCCGCATCGGTACCATCCACACGGGCCATATTACCGTTATAAACCACGGTATAGTTGCCACCTAAAGATTGCGTTAAGGTGACAAAACTACCAGAGGGAATTGTTATTTTCGTTCCCACTGGAACTAGGCGCGCAGGACAATCCTCATGCGCCACAACCATGCGTTTTTCCATAGGACTACTACTTTTGAAGTTAATTTTTTGAAAGTATATCGCAAGTGCTAAATATTAAAAGATTCGCCACAGCCACATTCATCTTTTGCATTTGGATTATTAAATACCATGGAACTGTTTAAACCTACGGTGGCGTAATCTATTTCAGTGCCATTTACATAGGGTAAAGCTTCACTGGTAATGTATAGAGTAACGTCATTTGCCACTTGAATAATTTTTTCGTTGCCTTCAATAATTTTAGCTAGCTGCAGATCATACATAAAACCTGAGCAACCGCTTTTTTTAACACCTAACAAAATGCCTTTTGCATCCTGACTCGATGCTAACTGCTTACGGGCGTAATCCAGTGCTTTTTCTGTCATGGAGACAGTGATCTGTGAAGGTGAAAATGTTTCGACTTCACTCATAAGCTTCTCCTTAAAATTTAGCTAAATGTTCTTTAGTAAAAATTAACATAAGAACATTTTAACTTTTTCTATGGCTTCAAATAACGCGTCTATTTCTTGCCTGGTGTTGTAAATAGAGAAAGAGGCTCTGGCCGTTCCAGGAATACCAAATTGATCCATAATTGGCATAGCACAATGGTGACCCGTTCTTACTGCAATACCCTGCTGATCTAATAACATGCCCACGTCGCTAGGATGCGTACCCTCTATTAGAAAGCTCAATACGCCCGCTTTATTTTTAGCCGTACCTACCAAGCGCATGCCTTCACACTTTGCCGCACACTGATGGGCGTAATCTAATAAATCATCTTCATACTGACTTAATGCATCACGATCTAAATCCATTAAATATTTAAGCGCTGCATCTAAACCAATGGCTCCTGCAATATTGGGGGTGCCTGATTCAAATTTAAAGGGCAACCCCTGATAAGTGGTACCACTGAAACTCACTTTTTCAATCATTTCGCCGCCGCCTTGTACAGGAGGCATGGCATCTAACAATTCTTTTTTGCCGTACAAGCAGCCTATTCCGGTGGGACCAAATACCTTGTGCCCAGAAAAAACATAAAAGTCTGCATTTAACTTTTGTACATCCACCGTAAAATGAGCAACTGACTGAGCGCCATCAATTAATACCTTTGCACCCACTTTGTGAGCCAGCGTAATAATTTGTTCAACCGGATTTACCGTACCCAAAGCGTTGGATACATGTACCACCGACACCATTTTAACCTTGTCGCTGAGCATGGATTCATAAGCCGCCATATCCAGCTCGCCCTGCTCGCTCACAGGAATCACTTTCAAAATGGCACCGGAGCGCTCACATAGCATTTGCCAAGGTACAATATTGGCATGATGTTCCATGGCACTAACGATGATTTCATCGCCTTCCTTTACAAAGACACTGCCAAAACTTTGCGCCACTATATTAATACTTTCAGTGGTGCCTCGAGTCCAAATTATCTCTTCGCTATGGGCCGCATTTAAAAAAGTTTGAACTGTTTTTCGGGCATCTTCAAAGGCAATGGTGGCACGATCGCTTAATACATGAGCGCCGCGGTGCACATTACTATTATCTTTACGGTAATAGTTTTCTATCGCTTCAATCACGGCCAACGGCTTTTGCGTAGTGGCACCGTTATCCAAATATACTAAAGGCTTATCGTGCACCTGCTGATCTAGTACCGGAAAATCTAAGCGAATTTTTTGCACGTCTATGCTCATTACTGAGCACCTTCAGAATGCACACCATTTTCTTCATCAAGAATGTGCTGAGTCAGTGATTCATTGGTAGTGAATTGCTGAGCCAATAAAGGGCGTAACTTGTGACGCAAGGCATCAAGAGGAATGCTTTCTAACAACTCATTAATAAAGGCAAAGCTCAGCATGATCTCTGCTTCTTGACGGCTAATGCCACGGCTTTGCAAATAGAAACGCGCTTTGTCATCTAACTGAGCCACCGTTACCCCGTGGGCGCAACGTACGTCATCGGCATAAATTTCCAATTCAGGCTTACTATTAATTTGCGCCTTATTAGAAAGCAACAAGTTTTTATTGCTCAAGTTTGCTAACGTTTTTTGAGCGTCAGGATGAATATGAATACGACCATTAAAGACCGCTTTTGATTGGTCGGCCATAATGCCACGATAGGTTTCATCCGTTGTACAGTTTGCCGCGATATGTTCAATGTAGCTGTGAATATCCACATGCTGGTTATTCTTTGGCAAGTACACGCCTTTCATTTCACAATGACTGCCTGGTTGATTATGGCTCACTAACACATCCAAGCGCTTAATTTTGCCGCCCAAGGCAATCTGATAACTTTCAAACTGGCTATCACGATTAAGATCTACGTACACACCACCAAAGTGCAAACTACTTTCATCTTCAGTGTGCAAACGATAATGATTTAATTTTGCACCATCGCCAATTTGAATCTCAGTCACTTGATTCAATAAAATATTCTGTGCCTCTGATGTAGAGACAAACTGCTCAATTAATGTGGCTTCTGCTTGTTGCTCAAGCACCACTAAACAGCGTGAAAATGCGCTAGAGTTTTGCCCCTGAGCACTGGTTATATTAACCACCTGAATAGGCTTTTTAAGCTGCACATTTTTTTCAACATGCAACAACACACCTTCTTCCACGGTGGCATTGTTTAACGCAGTAAATAAATTACGGCGTGTTTCTGCAATGTTACCCACATGCTGTTTAAATAATTCGCGCTGAGCGTCATTGGCAACACTTAATGGCGTTGCGCTAACACCTGGCTCTGAAATCTCATCGGACAATTCACTAACAAATACACCGTTAATGAAAACAAGCTGATAAGCATTTAAACCATCTACTTCATAAAGCTCACTGGCGTTGTCTAAATCAAAATTATCCGCTGGGCGGTTATAATCCTGGGTGGTAAGCGCATGAAGCGAAGTGTATTTCCAGTCTTCGGTTTTACGAGTTGGAAAAGGTAAACTTTCGAAAGCCGCCATTCCAGACTCACGCACTTCCGCAAAATCCCCTGATACTTCAAGAGATTTCACAAAGTCCAAAGCACTTTGAGTAAACGGGCTTAATACTGCGTTAGAAGCTTCAGTCATGATTAAGCCCCCTCGTTTTCAATCCAGCCGTAGCCTTTTTCTTCAAGCTCAAGGGCTAATTCTTTGCCGCCACTTTTAACGATCTTGCCGTCAGCCAATACGTGCACAAAGTCTGGCACTATGTAATCAAGCAAACGCTGGTAGTGCGTGACAATAATAAAGCTGCGATTAGGATCACGCTGGCTGTTCACGCCTTCAGCGACAACTTGTAGAGCATCTATATCCAGGCCTGAATCGGTTTCATCAAGAATGCAAAGTTTTGGCTCAAGCAACATCATCTGCATAATTTCATTACGCTTTTTCTCGCCACCACTAAAGCCTTCGTTTACGCCACGCTTTAGGAAGTTTTGATCAAGATTAACCGCTTTGCATTTTTCACGCGCCAGCTTCAAAAACGTCATACTGTCCATGGCTTCTTCACCACGGTGTAAGCGTGCCGCATCGACAGAGGCTTTTAAAAATTCTAAATTACTGACACCCGGAATTTCTACTGGGTATTGAAACGCTAAAAACAAACCTTCACGGGCACGTTCTTCTGCTTCCATGTCTAGGATATTTTTACCTAGAAAAGAAACTTCGCCACCTGTTACGGTATAGCCATCGCGACCCGACAATACATTACCCAAAGTACTTTTACCGGCACCGTTTGGCCCCATAATGGCATGCACTTCACCAGGCTTAACATCTAGGTTTAGGCCCTTTAGGATGTCTTTTTCTTCAACTTTTGCCTGTAAATTCTTAATGCTTAACATTTTTTTTCCTATCATTAGGTAGGTGTTTAATCGGCGCTTTCACAATTAAACACCTCAACACAGCAATCTTTTAATACCTTGACCGCGTCGTTTTTAACGCTGTCAGCGGAACTATTTTTAGCCTACGGATCCTTCGAGCGATACTTCCAATAACTTGCCCGCTTCTACGGCAAATTCCATTGGCAGCTCTTTAAACACTTCCTTACAAAAACCGTTCACAATCATCGACACGGCTTTTTCTGGATCTATGCCACGCTGTTGACACAAAAACATTTGGTCTTCACTTACTGTTGAAGTCGTGGCTTCATGTTCAATTATCGCGCTAGGGTGCTTACTTTCGATATACGGGAAAGTATGAGCGCCACATTTATCACCAATTAACAATGAATCACACTGAGTAAAGTTACGTGCACCTTCAGCACTTGGATTCATACGAACCAAGCCTCGGTAAGCATTTTGGCTTTTGCCCGCAGAAATCCCCTTGGAGATAATAGTAGACTTGGTATTTTTACCAATGTGAATCATCTTGGTGCCTGTATCGGCTTGCTGATAATTATTGGTTAAGGCAACGGAGTAAAACTCACCAATAGCGTTATCGCCTTTTAATATACAGCTTGGGTATTTCCAAGTGACCGCCGAACCAGTTTCAACTTGTGTCCAGCTAACTTTGGCATTTTTATGGGCCACGGCACGCTTGGTTACAAAGTTATAAATACCGCCCTTGCCTTCACTGTCACCTGGGTACCAGTTTTGAACAGTGGAGTATTTAATTTCAGCATCATCCATTACCACCAGCTCAACGACTGCCGCGTGTAATTGATTTTCATCACGCATGGGAGCGGTACAACCTTCAAGGTAACTTACGTGAGATCCTTCATCGGCAATTATTAAGGTGCGCTCAAATTGGCCCGTTTTCTCTTCGTTAATACGGAAGTAGGTGGATAATTCCATTGGGCAACGCACCCCTTTTGGAATGTAAACAAAGCTACCATCAGAAAACACTGCGCAATTTAGCGCCGCATAATAGTTATCTTTTTGCGGTACCACTGAACCCATGTATTTCTGAACCAGTTCAGGGTGCTTATGCACCGCCTCGCTGATAGGCATAAATATAACACCGGATTCAGATAGTTTTTCACGGAAGGTAGTGGCTACCGATACGGAATCGAAAACAATGTCTACCGCTACATTTGCCACACCCGCCAGCACAGCTTGCTCATGCAGTGGAATACCCAGCTTCTCATAAGTTTTTAAAAGCTCAGGGTCCACTTCATCTAGCGATTGAGGTTTATCCTCCATGCTCTTTGGTGCACTGAAATAAGATATTTCTTGAAAATCTATTTTAGGGTAGTGAACATGCGCCCAATCAGGCTCTTCCATTTCTAGCCAAACTTTGAATGCTTTTAAGCGCCATTCCAGTAACCATTCAGGCTCGCCCTTTTTATTGGAAATAAAACGAATAACATCTTCGTTTAAACCAGGCGGCAAGGTTTCGCTTTCAATATCGGTTACAAAGCCAGCTTCGTAATCGTTTTTTATGTATTGATTGATTTCTTCAGTCATTAAACTTCTCCAGACATGCCCGCTTTACGCGGCCATTCCTTTCAGTTTTCTTACCGCCGTGGTGACACTTGTCACGGCCTGATTTATTTCTTCTTCGCTGGTATAGCGCCCCATTGAGAAACGAATGGAGGCATGGGCCAGGTTATCGTCTAGGCCGATGGCTTTTAGCACGTAAGACGGCGCCATTGTGGCGGAGTTACATGCACTGCCCGAGCTCACCGCTAGGTTAGCCAGTGACAGTAATAAAGATTCGCCATCCACATCGGCAAAACTCATATTTAAAATACCCGGTACACAGGTTTCAGCACTGCCGTTTAGGGTTATTCCATCAAGCTCTTGCAAGCCATTTAATAGCTGCTTTCTAAGTGCACTTAAACGTGCCTCTTCTTCTTTAAATTCGGCTTGAGCCACTGCGATCGCTTCTCCTAGCCCCACTATTTGGTGAGTCGCTAGAGTACCGCTGCGCATGCCACGTTCGTGACCACCGCCATGAATTTGTTCCGCAATTTTAACGCCGCGCTTCACAAACAAAGCGCCAACGCCTTTTGGCCCATAAAATTTATGGGCACATATAGACAGTAAATCTATGTTGTCAGCCTGAATATCCACAGGGGTTTTGCCTATGGCTTGAGCACCATCCACATGCAGCAATACGCCTTTCTCGCGACACAACTCTCCAATTTCTTTAATTGGATTAATGCAGCCTAGCTCGTTATTCACATACATGACCGACACTAATATTGTATCTTCTCGTAAAGCGCCTTGAACCTGACTCGCTAGAATTCGACCGTCCGATTGAGGCGTTAAATAAGTCACCTCAAAACCTTGTGACTGTAAATATCCACAAGGGTCTAACACGGCTTTATGCTCAACCGTGCTGGTAATAATGTGCTTGCCTTTAATGCTGTGCTGCTCAGCCACACCTTTGATGGCAAGGTTGTTGGCCTCAGTGGCACCTGATGTCCAAACTATTTCACGTACATCGGCATTAATAAATTGAGCCAATTGGCGACGAGCGGTTTCCACTGCTTCTTCAGCCATCCAGCCATAGCGATGAGAGCGAGAAGCGGGATTGGCAAAGTTTCCGTCAAGGGTTAAACAAGCCGCCATTTTTTCAGCCACTCTTGGATCCATGGGCGTGGTAGCCGCGTAGTCTAAATAAATTGGACTCATTCTTGTGGGCCTATACATTTGCTAGCTGCGTTGCTCTGACCTGTGGGGGTCATCATAGTTAATCTCTTGTTAGACGTTTAAGCCGACGTTAACTGAATTAGCGTTTGTTCTTCAGTATTTTGCTTGGCATTTTCGTCTTGACGCTTGGCCACATCGCGAATTTCCTTGCGACTTACCAGGTCCTGAATACTAATGTCACTTAAAAAATCGTGAATTTGGCTGCTTAAATCCTGCCAGAGGTGATGGGTAAGACACTGATCTCCTTCCTGACAGTCGCCCTTGCCACGACAGCGTGTGGCGTCCATGGATTCATTTACCGCATCCACCACCTGGGCAATACTGATCTCGCCTTCTTCGCGAGATAAACGATAGCCGCCACCCGGGCCGCGAACGCTGCAAACCAAGCCACAACGACGCAACTTGGCAAATAACTGCTCTAAATAAGACAAGCTAATGCCCTGACGCCCTGAGATGTCATTCAGGCTGACCGGTTTTTTCTTGCCGTGTATGGCTAAATCCAGCATGGCGGTCACTGCGTAACGGCCTTTTGTAGTCAACCTCATTCGAGCACCCCACACTTATGTGCATTAAAGAATCGATGAATTAAAGTGATTATCTTAAACCCGACAAAAACAGTCAACTATTTACTTGAGTAAACAATAAGGTTATTGCCTATACCATGCTTTAAATCATTTTTTTGATTAAAAGACACGCTATATAAATGTCTGAAAACGTCTAATTTTAGGGTGGCGAATTTTAACAGGATTTCACAGGAATTGCTTAAAAAACCCACACTAGGCCCGTTCAATCAGGGCCTTTATGGATAAGCTTAAAAATGGGGTAACGCGGGTAGCGAGAATGAAGATCTACCTAACAGGCGTATCTTCATTCATCAACACTTAGGATTTCTCAGGGGCATCGCCCAATTCATCTTGCAGCTCTGGCAAAACCCCGGTGCACTCGGTATGCCCCATAGAGGCCAGCGCATTGCTCATACGCTCCATTTTATCATCCACCGCATGCATGTGATCGAGCATATTGTGAATTGAGCGGGCAATTGGGTCAGGCATTTCATCTGTCATGCCATAGGCATCAAAGCCTATTTTATCGGCCATGGCTTGGCGCTTACGGTTCACTTCATCACTGGCCTTCTTGGTGATGATACGCCCTGGAATACCTACAGCCGTGGCGCCAGCTGGCACAGGTTTGGTTACCACTGCATTGGAGCCGACTCGACCATTTTCACCAATTTCAATGGGGCCCAGCACCTTGGCACCGGCACCAATAACCACACCATCACGTAATGTTGGGTGGCGCTTGCCTTTATCCCAACTGGTGCCACCTAGGGTCACACCATGATAAAGCGTGACGTTATCACCTATCTCAGCGGTTTCACCAATCACCACTCCCATGCCGTGATCAATAAAAAAACCACGCCCAATCTTGGCGCCTGGGTGAATTTCAATGCCAGTAAACCAGCGACTGAAAAAGCTAATAATGCGCGCAATGTAAAGCAAGCCATGCTCCCAACACCAATGGGACAAACGGTAATGCAATAAGGCATGCAAACCGGGATAGGTGGTGAGCACTTCCAAGGTATTTCGAGCTGCTGGGTCTCGATCAAAGACACACTTAATGTCTTCCCGTATGTTTTTAAACACACTTATTCCTAATTAATGTTGGAAAAATCAATGGCGCCTATCATTTAAGGACGCCTATCACTCAGTGGCACTTATTAAAGCTTAGCATCCACTTTATTTATCGTGATTACGCTTCACCATGTTCAAAATGCCGCGCAAAATATTTATTTCAATTTTATCGGGTACCGCTCGCTGAAATAAGCGACGCAATCTTGGCATTAACTGCCTTGGGTTAGTGGGGTCTAGAAATTCTATATCCACCAAGGTGATTTCTAAATGCTTAATAAAACCATTAATATCATCCTGAGTGGCCAGGTCATTATCCCAAGACACCCCCCAATCGCCACTATAGTCAGCTTCCAACTGCCCAGTGTGAGCCAATACCGCCATGCGCATCTCGTAACTTAAGACTTGAACCGCCGAGGCTACATTTAAGGAGGAAAACTCTTCATTGGTAGGAATGTGCACATGCACCTGACACATTGAAAGCTCTTCATTGGTTAACCCGGTGCGCTCACGACCAAACACTAAAGCGACTTTTTGCTTGTTTTTAAGCACATCCATGGCCTTGCCTGCCGCCGCTCTGGGCTGCATTAATGGCCACGGGATATGACGGTTACGAGCACTAGCCCCCATAACAATGGCCACATCGGACACGGCTTCTTCAAACGTGGATACCACTCTAGCCGATGACAAAATATCAACAGCCCCGGTTGCCATTGAAACGGCCACCTCAGGGAGGTTATCTGGGTCAAATTTCTGCGGATCCACCAGCACTAGATCGGTTAAGCCCATGGTTTTCATGGCCCGAGCGGCAGAACCTATATTGCCCGGATGACTGGTATTGATAAGAACAATGCGAATATCTTCAAACATTTACGACAACCTAGAGGGGATTTTGCAATAAAACGAAAAAATAATGCTAAGTGTACCTAGTTTTACTTCGAGTCTCGAAAAGTTTTTGCTAGAATGCGCGGTTCCCCAATTTAAGAGTTTATGAATCCATATGCAACCCATGGTTAATCTTGCCCTGCGTGTTTTGAGGGAAGCCGGTGAAGAACTGGTACACGCAGTTGAGCGCTTTGACTTCGAACGCTCCTCAGACCAGGAAATCAGTAAATTTGTTACCGATTCCGCTATTCGTACTGAGAAGCAGATCATTTTTAAGCTGCGCAAACATTTCCCTGAAGATACTTTTCAAGGCCGTGAAACAGGTACACAAGAACGTGACGAGAAAACGGGCAACAAGTGGTTAATTAACCCACTTGAAGGTCAAGACAATTTCCGTGGCGGTTTACCTCTTTATAGCCTTGTATTGGCTTGCCAAATTGATGGCAAAACCGAGCACGCCGTCATTATCAACCCAATCACAGGCCAGGAATTTACTGCTAGCCGTGGTCGTGGTGCTGAATTAAGCGGTCGCCGTATTCGTGCCTCTGAAAAAATAAAGCTAAGCCAATCAACGGTTGCCATTAAGTTCCCAGGCATTGCCCAGGACGAACGCAACGACCGTATTCGCCAACGCATTGGCAACCTAAGCCAAAATACCCGTATGATCCGTGCGCTGGGCGATGATGCTTTATCACTTGCCCACCTAGCAGCCGGTCAAGTGGATGCCGCTTGGTTGAACAATGTCGATAGCATTACGCTACAAGCGGGTGCATTAATCGCAAAAGAAGCTGGTGTATTAATCACTGACTTTAGTGGTGGTCCTGACTACGAAAGTGAGGGTGATGTGATTGCATCTAACCCTAAGCTTTTAAAGAGCGTTATTAAAAGCTCTTTGTAAGCCAATTGCTTAAACTAAAAGTGCAGAGGCTTTGCTTCTTTTAGTGATTAAGGCGCTCAATTTGAGCGCTTTTTTTTGCCTGCTACTTTCTCAGCTACTTAAAAACTCGACTCCCAGTCGCCAAACAATAAAGCCTGAACTCAATATGGCGCATTGACCTCTACTGTCTATACTCAAGTTACAGATAGCAGGAGTTCACTATGTTTGCTTTATGGTTTGATTCTATCCGTGTCTTTTTCCAGCAATTGGCTGAGTCTCAACAGCCCACCCCCATTGCCCTTCATATTGAAAATAATAAGCCTATTCAGCATGGAATACGTAGAAACTAATTGGCGGCTTTAAGTTTTGAAGGGATATAGTCAGGAAGCACAAAAGAGGGGCTTGAGTCACCTGGCGACATTTCATCGCCAGATTTAGTAATCTTAGGCTTTATGCTCACGAGCCAAGTACTCATGACTCTGCATTTCCAGCATGCGAGAAGTAGTACGTTGAAATTCAAATTCCAGACGACCCTTACCGTATATATTATGAATTTCGGAATTTGCCGACATTATCACTTTTACACCACGATCATAGAATTCATCAATCAGGTTTATGTAACGACGAGCCAGGTCATCATTCTTGGTGCCCATTATTGGCACGTTGCTAATAAGTACAGCATGGAATAAGCGACCTAATTCAATGTAATCATTCTGTGAGCGCGGGCCGTCACATAAGTCGTAGAAATCAAACCAGGCAATATCATCACACACCGCCAGCGCAGGAATATCCCGCCCCAGAATTTCCACATCAATATTTTTTTCAATGTGAGCCGCATCAGGAATGAGACTATCGAAACTTTTTTGCAAGCTGGATTGGGCGCTATCATCTAATGGAAAGTGATAAAGCTCGGCTTGTTCCAATGTACGCAGGCGATAATCCACACCACTATCAACATTGATTACGTCTGTGTATTTGTTTAGCAATTTAATGGCTGGGATAAAGCGATCACGCTGTAGACCATTTTCATAGAGGCCATCAGGAATAATATTTGAGGTACTAACCAAGGTCACGCCGCGCGCAAATAACTCTTGCATAAGCCCACCCAGAATCATGGCATCACCTATGTCCACCACGAAGAACTCATCAAAACAGATCACCACGGCTTCTTCCGCAATATTATCGGCAATGATGGTAAGCGGGTTTTTCTGACCCGCAAGATTGTTCAGGTCTTTATGTACACGCTGCATGAAGCGGTGAAAGTGAGTACGCATTTTACGCTTAAAGGGTAAAGCGTCGTAGAATGTATCCACAAGGTAAGTTTTGCCTCGCCCTACTCCCCCCCAGAAATAAATCCCCTGAACCGGAGCCTTGTTTTTAGTACCACGAGAACTGAAAAATTTGCCCAAACCCGATTTTTGTTTATTACTTTCATAAGCGGCCACTAACTCATCATATAGACGCTGTAGATGCTTAACCGCCTGCTCCTGGTCGGCATCATAGGAGAAATCATCGCGCTCTAAATCTTTTTGATACAGTTCTAGTGGTGTCATGGTTGCTCT
>ERZ1027231.253-NODE-253-length-20919-cov-259.995543_pt1 | contig 20919 bp, 21 predicted proteins | sample MGYA00520866_ERZ1027231 | MGnify/ENA primary metagenome ERZ1027231 (study PRJEB33311, sample SAMEA4378411) | marine metagenome | biome: Marine biome; feature: Fjord; material: Water | collected 2014-07-20T08:00:00Z/2014-07-... | depth 75 m ...
TTGAAGATTACCCTGTACCGGCACTGGAAGTTTCCAGTGAAGAGTGGAATAGGGTCGCTGCTAAAAACCGTCGATTAGAATATGAGTTGACACCATAACGAATCACACTGATATTAATAGCACCACCAAGTGATCATAAGAATAAAAAATGTTTAACCGAATTCGTAACTGGCTTGAAAACCGACGCATCAAAAAAATGGGGTATACGGCTCAGCAATGGGAGTCTGCCATTGCCGATTGGCCTGTGATGGATCGTTATCAGGGCGCAGATCGTGATGCATTGCGTGAGATGACGTTTCGGTTGTTGGTGCGAAAAAGCTTTGCTTCGGGTGCCGAGTTCTCGTTTACCGATGCCATGTGTTTGAAAATTGCCACTATGGCGTGTGTGCCCATTTTAAAGTTGGGTTTGGATTGGTATGACCATTTGTATACCATTATTATTTACGAGGGAGACTTTGTACCAAACCGCGCTTACCGAAGTGATGATGGGGTTGTACATGCAAAAAGCCCGGGTTTGAGTGGAGAGGCTTGGGCACGAGGGCCAGTGATTTTATCTTGGGATGCGGTGTGCAAAAGCGGGCCAAATGCGAGTAATGGTAAAGCCAGTAATGTGGTCATTCATGAACTGGCCCATAAACTTGATATGCTACGTGACGGAGCCAATGGTGCGCCGCCCATGCACCCAGAAATGGCGGCAGGTGAGTGGCATGAAATATTCACAGCAGCATGGAATCGCTTAGAAAAAGATTTACATCAAAATCAATCATTGCCAATCAATGATTACGGCATGACCAACCCTGCGGAGTTTTTTGCGGTGTGCAGTGAAACCTTTTTTGAATCACCTGAGAGTATGAAAGAACAGATGCCAGAGGTGTATCGATTACTGTGCCAGTTTTACCGTCAGCAACCTGTGCCTCTAGCCATTTCGGGCATGTAAGAACAGGAGTTAGTTTCTTAATAGCATTAGCAAAGCTGCAGTTTTTACACTTTTATAATGAACTGCCGCACTGACTTTATGGCCACTAATATTGATGGGGTGCCATGCATGAGTAAATCAAAAATATCCATGGGTTTGGCAAGCGTGCCCTGAAATAGCATGCGCAGTTTTTCGAGAAGATGCGGCTCGGGTTGAAACGGGGCTAATCCCATTATTACTGCAATGATGATTAATATTGTCCAATCTATTTTATCTAACCAGATCATCATCTTTCACCTTGTTTATTTAACGACTGAATAACTAATTAAGCATTCTACGAATGGCTTTACAAGCTAACAAGCCAAGGTTACATGTAGAGCCAAATAACCTTGTGGCACAGTTAGACTAAAGGCGGGCTGGTGCCATATATACTTATTGCCATACGGACTGTGCTTTACTAGAAAAAAATGTTATCCATTTCACACTTTCTACGCTTCCGTTCTTTAATCTTATAAATCTCTACCTATAGTCGTAGGGGCAATATGTACGGTTTGAGGGATGATACGTTCATCCAATCGTTGAGTGGCAGTCATGTCTGAAATTACACCAAGAATAATTAAAAACCGAGCTCAAGCTGTACAAGTATTACACGCATTACGCGATTACAGTGATGAACGAGAAAAAGCGATTTTAATGCCTGAGATCCGGGTGATTGTTAAAAGCATTACTACTCGTGATATAGATTTACTGGTGCCAGCTACTAATCGATTAGTGGCCAGTTATATGGAAGATTATGGTGACTTTAATGGTTCGATTAAAGCGGCTTTATCGAATGAGTTTAACCTTAAATACAATTAGGCTTCACAGTTAGGGATCTCCTCCCTAACTCAATCTTCTCTAACTCTATCTTTGCTCTCTTTATGTTATTGTAAGCTCAGTTTATGTAATTTTGGGTTTACTGTATGGCGATCACTGGCGAATGTTTTTGCGGCGACATTAAGTATCAATATGAGGGCACTCTTCAGGATGCGCGTTCTTGCCATTGCTCTCGTTGTCGTAAGGCGTTCAGTTCTCAGGCCTCAGCGTACGCTTTAATTGATTCGGATAAATTTAATTGGTTGTCAGGTAAAGATCTGCTGACGTCATACGTAGGCAAGCATGGCTTTGGGCTACAGTTTTGTCGACAGTGTGGTTCTACCTTATGCGGTGTGTATCAAGGGGCGGTACATGGGGTTACCTTGGGTTGTGTAAATGGGGATCCTAACGTTGAAATAGGTCGGCATATTTATGTGGGATCAAAAGCAAGCTGGGAAGTGATGCCTGATGGTGTGGTGCAATATGATGAGGCACCCCCACAAAACACATAAGAGTGTTTATTCTTTCACCGCTATAGGGAATGATAATTTCAAATCGATTCCTGATTCAGCATGCAGTACTTCCACTTCACCATCCAGTAATTGTGTGATGATGTTGTATGTCAGGTACATGCCTAATCCTATCTTGCCTTTAGAGCCGCGCATGGTGGTATAAAAGGGATTAAATAATTCTTTTTGTCCTTTTGCCGATAACCCTGATCCATTATCTTGATACTCAATTTCTATCCTGCCATCAACTTCTGCTGCGTTTATGAGAATGGTATGTGGTTCTTCACGGTCAAACCCATGGTCTAGACTATTGCTGGCCAGCTGATGAATAACTTCGCTTATGGCTTGGTTGTAGCTGTATAGATTGAGTTCTTCAGGGCAGTTAATTTGAATGGTTACATGCTTGTTATATATATCTGTTTTACTGCGTTCTACGCCATTTTCGATGGTGTTAAATAGAAGCTGATCGAATGCTTTGTAATCCAGTTGGCTGACGGATATGTGTTTAAATTGCTGTAGTAAGCTTCGAATGCGTACCAGATTTTCTTCAGTGAATTGAAGTGATTCAGTTTCTTCGGTGATGATGTCTTGGAAAATGGCTCTTGTCAGTTTTTTGTCTTCGTATGAATGGGCTAGATTGTTAATAAGGTCTTTTATGTGACTTAATCCTGTAATGGATGAACCAAGCGGTGTATTGAGTTCATGGCATATTCCAATGATCAACTGCTCTAGAGTATTCATCTTGTCTTTTAACGCTTGTTCTTTTAGGTATTCATTTTCTTTGCGTTCAGAAATGTCGATCATAGATCCTTCAAAGTAATCGATCTCTTCTTCTTGGCTGTGAACAGGTCGCATGTTCAATGAAATCCATACGTGTTTGCCTTCAGAGTCTATTACCTTGTCTTCAAAATCGACTAGCTCACCTTTCATTTTCATTATTTTCATTAGCTTGTTGGGTACGCTGCGATTAACAGAAATGTCAGAAATATTTTTAGATATTTTTGATGACATTAATGCGTCGATTGATGCGAAGCCCAGGATCTGGCAAAAAGCCTTGTTTACTGACATGACTTGGCCAGAGGCTGTTACTTGGAAATTTCCTGATACGGATTCGCTATACAGTTCTTTGTATCGGTTCAAATTAACAATGTTTTCATTTTGAGCATGGATCAGCTCTTTTTTAGCAGCATCTATCTTTTGTGCCAATGCTAATGACAGCACAACCATTTCAATGAAAAAACCTAATTGATAAGCGTGCTGGGTAAAAAAGTTATTGGGAAGCAGTTCTAAGCTTTTTAAATTACTGCTGACTAGTCCTACAGTGAACAAGGCCACTGCAACGGTAAAGTACTGAGCCGATTTATTGCCTTTAATTGATAGATGCAACCCTATCGCAATGGATGAACCGTTAACAAGCAATGCAAACAATACTTCCACAGGGACAATTTTTGAATAAGGCAATATGGCGCCTAAGAATGGAAAAAAAGAAACAATGCTTAACAAACCTAAAAAGTAAGTTCGATACCAGGTTTTTACTTTTAGTACTTGTAAAAGTACTAACATAAACAGAATGCTGGTTACTTGAATTAATCCATTAAATATAGGAAATACATAGTTATTCAGATTAGGGTTGTTAGGCCATACATGCTGAAAAGCGGCGCCATCGTATGCGTATGAGGTGACCATGCAAGCAAAAATATGAATGACATAAAAAAGGTATACACGATCTTTAATTGCAGCAAATATAAAAAAATTATAGAACAACATTAGCCATAAAATACCGCTAACAAATCCCCTAAAAAATGTGTTGGTGCGCTCTTTTTTTGTAAACTGTTCTTTGCTAACAAAGTCTATGGGGATGTCTAAGGCACCGTTTGTGGCAGCCCGTAAATATACGGTTAGGGTATCACCTTGTTTTAGGTTGTAAGGGAAGGCGAAGTCAATGTAGTCGGACTCTCGAGTATCAAAATTGCGAGAGTCTCCAGTGTGGATTGGACGTAATGCCTTGCCATTAATAAAGCTGTAATTATCGAGGAAGTCGATCAGGGGGTATGGAATATGTATGACGTAGTCGTTGCTGTTTGTGACCTTGATCGAAAAACGTAACCACAATGCAGATGATCGAAAACTAAAATTGATGTTATCACTGGTGATGGGGTGCCAGTCAGTTACATTCTGTATGTCATCAAGTTCAAGCTCGTAGGTGTCATCAAATAAGTATTCCACCTCGTGTGATAATCGGTGGCTGTTAAGGTCTTGGATCGTAGTGGTGCTAGAGGCACAGGTATAACCAGAAAATATAACCATTAAAATAGTTATAAATATGGCGTAAGGGGTTTTGGATAAATGTTTGATTTTCACCCTCACTTGATCTGTGTTTAGATGTTATAAGCCTAGACCAGGTTGCTGTAGATCGAAACTTATAATGAATGGAGATATATGAGTTTTTGGCTTATGGGAATAGAGGATAAAAGGAGTATTAGAATTCATAAGATACCGTTCCATAGATACCCTGGGTGTGAGTTTGAGGGTATGTATTAACAATTTTTCGCCCTAGCTCTGGGTACCAAACATCCGAATCAAGAATGTTATTGGCATAAATGGATACGTTAAAATCTTTAAGCTTATCTGAATTGAACAGGTAACCTAGGTCGCTTGAGATGTTAATGCTTAATAAATTTACCGATCTAGCTTCAGGATTTACGATGATGGTGGAGCTATCAGGAATGTCCTCTAATTTATTCGCCGATCCTATGTAGCTATTCCAAGCGCCCACAAGCATTCGTGCATTGGCTTTATATACAAGTCCAAACTTAACCATTTCGTTGGCGGCGACCATAATGTCTTGAGTGTTATTTTCGTCTTCATTTTGTTGATATGAAGCGTTTCCTTGAAAGCGTAGCGAGGGGATAAGCTGCCAATTCCATTCGGCTTCTATCCCTTTGTAGTAAACTTTTCCTGAATCATTAGTAAACACGTTCGCACCATTGACAAATTCACGTTCAATTAAGTCTTTTGCGATACTGTGATAGGCGGTTAAATTCAAGGCGATTTTATCATCAGCATATATTGCCTGGACTTCGTTTGTTTGGATTGTTTCAGGCTTTAATTGTGTATCACCTAATAAAAATACCGAATCGAAAAACAACTCTGACCCGTATGGTGAGCGAAATGCTTTTGCGTGCATTGCTTTGAGCGTCCAATTATCTGCGTATTTATAAACCATGGCTAAACGTGGGGATAGGTCGGGATCATGGTCTTCAGCTTTATTGACTTGAAAGCCTGTTGTGATTTTTAAATTTTCGTTTGATTGGTAATCTAGTTGACCGTAAAGCGCTTGGCGCTGTGTTTCATATGGGCCACCCAGTAAATTCAAATCGCCTTTTACTATATCTTGCACGACACCTGAAATTATCTTTATCTCGTCAGTCAATTCACCTGAGATTTCTAGGGTATATACACGGCTATTGGATTCGTACAAAGAGCTGCCTGTTCCTGGACCTATTACATTACGCTCTTTCTCATTACTGATTATATTTGCACTGAGTAACCAATTTTGAGTTAACTGCGTTTTATAGCCTAAATCATAAAATTGTCTTTTGATTAAGAAATCGGCTTCATTGGTCCATAAGAACTTACCACTGGCTGCTGGTGTTCTAATATCATTATGTAAGCTAGTTAAAGAAAAGTCATGGATGTTTAAATTGATAAAAAAACTGTCGCCATCTTGCGCGGTGGTTTGACTGCCTGTATTGCCGTCTTCATCGAAGGCGCTATAACTGTCCCCTGAATTTTTTAAGGTATTTGCGGTTATTTGTAAGTTAATATACTCATTGTAACTAGAGCTAATTGATACTGAATGAGCCCCAAAACTGTTTGTGCCGTTTTGACTGCTTATCTTGCCACTGAAATCTTCCTGACTGTCTTTGGTTATTAAATTTACGGTGCCGCTATAAGCATTGCTGCCATATAACACAGACCCTGGACCTCTAATAACTTCTATACGTTCTATTATGTCGATGGGAAACAGTAAGTTGATATCGGTATGCAGTCCACCATTTTGAGATTCTCTAAGTGGGCTGCCATTTATTAAGTACAATACATGATTGTTTAAATGCTGGGTTGCCCCAGCTCTTAACATGGCACCTGAAGCTTTGAATGTTGATGAATCAAATATAAAAAAGTTAGGCAGTCTCAGTAATACATCTTTAAGGCTGGTGGCCCCATAGTTTTTAATATCTTCAGCTGTAATAACGGATATGACCCCAGGGGCTTCGCTGATCGATTCTTTTCGCTTGGATACAGTCGTCACTTCTAAGTTAATCAATTCTTGTAAGCTTAATGAGAATAAGCCTTCAAAATCATCGGCAGAGGTGATCGCTGAGCTTGTAAATGTACAAATCAGAAGGAGTTTTGATAATGTTTTCATAGGCTTAAAAGAGCTATCTTGGAATCACCTTTATAATAACTATAGACGATATAAGGGCTGTAATTGAATTTTTGGCTCGATATTTAGTGTCTGTATATGGCCAGGTGTACGTATCTTATTGATTAGCCTTATGAAACCTTGATCCAGCTTGCTTACGTTAAAACGGTACATTCGCTATAATGGCGGCTTTCACCATTACCTAGGTTTCAAATCTCCAATTATGGCTATTACCGTAGAAGAATTAATGCAGCCCGTAATGGACTATCTTTTGTGCTTAACCCCAGATGAATGGGTCGAGTCAGCGCTAAAATACCCTGATATCATCTTGATCGATCATGCGGCAAACGAGCTAAAAGCGGCTCAGTCGGCCATGACACTAATGTCTCGTAACCCGCATAAAATAGATGTGTTAAATAAGATGTCTCGATTGGCTCGTGAAGAGCTGGTTCACTTTGAACAGGTTATGAAAATATTGAAGCAAAGAGGCATTAAATATCAGGCGCTTAAGGCCAGTTCGTACGCGTCAAAAATGGCTAAATTTATGCGTAAAACCAATGATGAGATTTTGATCGATAACTTGATTATTGGCAGCATTATTGAAGCTAGATCATGCGAGCGATTTTATAAAATTGCGCCGCATTTAGACGCTGAGTTAGAAAAATTTTATATGTCGCTGTTGAAGTCAGAAGCACGACATTTTACAGACTATTTAGAGCTGGCTCAGAAATACAGTAAAGAACCCATTGAAGAACGCATTCAATTCTTTTTAGAAGCAGAGCGTGATGCAATTTTACAACCTGATAACTTGATTCGTTTACACAGCGGTATGCCCACTGACAATATGCGTGTGTAAATTGAATGAGAGAACGGAATGCTTAGTTGTTATTCAGCTTGATGAGAAATAGAAATGGCCAGCTTAATGCTGGCCTTTTTAATGCTGGCAGGAAAAACAGGAAAAGGGTTTGCGTTCAGTACTTGTCGGTTTACCCATTGTTGGTAGACTTTGGGCCCATCTATTAGTTGAACATCAATGCGGGTGGCAATGCCCATCTTTAATATATTTAAGTGCACAACGACTTTACCGTGAGTAGGGGCGCTCTTGGCTTTTTTTAATAAATGTTGTGTGACCAACTGGCGGTAATGCTCTTGTGGGGTTTGCTCTTTACCAGATTGATCAAGTAAGGCGCCCTGATTGCTTGTACTTTTCGCTTTTCGGGTTTCTTTGTGCGGACTATTAATGTGTAAGGTTTGCTGTGTAATATTTTCTACGGGCTTGGCGTGTTTACCATTGATGCCACTGGTTTGGGCCAGATCAGATTTTTGACTAGCCGCTTGGGTATCAATGGTTTGATCGGTGACTTTAGTAGGTTGCTCGGCGACATGCTCAAGCAAGATCACTTGCCCTTGACCGAAAGATGATTGCTGTTGCGTATCTGGCTGTAAAAAAATAACCGCAAAAAATATAAGGTGAAGCGCTACCGAGATGGCAATGGCCACCCCTAATATTTGATCAGTATTTAAGCGCTTTAATATGTTGATCATTTAAGTGATATCGACTCGCATTTGGCTACTTGAGTGCCCTTATAAACCCGCTATGCTTGGTCTGTTCAATTGACGTATATTATCCGACATAAACGGTAGGATTTAGCTTTTGAGCATTGTATCATATCCGGCATTCTAGGCTTGAGCCTGAATTTATATCTCTGCGGTTACATTCCCGCAGCAACAACAAAAATGGAGCATGACATGAGCGTATTAGTAGGTAAAAAAGCCCCTGATTTCACTGTACCAGCGGTATTGGGCGACGGAACAATTGTTGACGAATTTTCTCTTTCAGCAACGATCAAAGATAAATATGCCCTTATTTTCTTTTACCCTCTAGATTTCACATTTGTTTGTCCTTCTGAGTTGATCGCACTTGATCACCGTATGGATGCATTCAAAGCATTGGGCGTTGAAGTAATCGGTGTTTCTATCGATTCACACTTCACTCATAACGCTTGGAGAAACACTGCAATTAACGACGGCGGCATTGGCCAAGTTAAGTACACTCTAGCGGCTGATATCTCTCATGATATTTGTAAAGCTTATGACGTTGAATCTGACGGTGGCGTTGCTTTCCGTGGAGCATTCATCATTGATAAAGCGGGCGACGTTCGCTCACAAATCATTAACGACCTTCCTCTAGGCCGTAACATGGATGAGCTAATCCGTATCTTCGAAGCGCTTCAGTTCCACGAAGAGCACGGTGAAGTTTGCCCAGCGGGTTGGACTAAAGGCGATAAAGGTATGGACGCTTCTCCTGAAGGCGTTGCTAAGTACCTTGCTGGCGAATCTGACAAGCTTTAATAGACATTGCTTAAGCCGTTTAGACGACTTAAACAAGAGTCTTACTTGTTAGCATAAAAAAACCGAGCCATAGGCTCGGTTTTTTTATGGCTGCTATTTAGGTGTTTAATTTAAGGCTTGAGTTAGGCAGGGGTAATAACATTTTGTAGGGTGTATTAGCGCCGTGGGCGCGTAATACACCAGTATGAAAGATCGGTCGCGGGGCAACCTCGTACAGAATTAGGTAAAACGTGTAAAAGCAAGCTTGAGCTAAATCACAGGGCTGCAATAGCCCCGTACGAGTCCAGTTTCTGGACGATTCCCCCTTTATTTTTGCAGCTGATGAGCTTTGGCTCCTACTAGCATGGCAGCGACAAATATAAATACATCGCCATACCCGTAGCCTAATGCTGCAATGGCTGGTCCAGGGCAGTAGCCTACAATAGCCCAGCCCATACCAAATAAAATGGCGCCTAAAATTAGGTCCTTATCAATGGCTTTACTAAGTGGCAGATAAAAGCGTTTGGCAGAAAAGGGTGTGGAACGATAACGCATTAAAATTTGAAAGCCTGGGATCGCAATGATCAGCGCGCTGCCCATAACAAACATCAAGGCAGGGTCCCAATTACCAAATAAATCTAGAAACCCTTGAACACGTTCAGGGTTGTTCATATCTGATGCAGCCAAACCTGCACCAAACAGTAAGCCGCTTAAAAGGGCGATAAATAACTTCAACATTAGATTGTCGCTCCTAATAAATGTTTAGCAATGTACAGTGTTGCTATGGCGCTGCCCATAAAGGTAAGGGTAGCGACTAACGAGCGCGGCGATAATCGAGCTAGGCCAGATATTCCATGGCCACTGGTGCAACCATTACCCATAGAAGTGCCATAACCAACTAATAACCCTGCAACGATTAATAAAGGTAGGGATGTATCGGGAGCGGGGGGATAGGCTGCACCCGTTAGGTAGTGATAAAGCAAACTGCCTGAAACGAGACCCATTAAAAATACTATGCGCCAAATATTTTTATCAAGACTGGTGGCCATTAGTGAAAAGGCCATGCCGCAAATACCCGCTATGCGTCCATTAAATGCAAACAGTAAAACCGAGGATAGCCCGATCAGTGCACCGCCCAGTAAGACGCTGGAATAAGGCACATTTTGAAATGCTTCAAACATAATTATGTATTCTGATATTTAAGATGGCAGTAGTTTAGCGAAAGGTAATATAAAAATAGAATATTATTATATTCTAATATAAGAATGTAATGATATAAGGCCTAATTTACAGGTGTTAAAGATGTGCGGCAGAACCTGCTGTAGGCAGTGCAATAAAGAGAATCAAGATAGGAGAGGTGGAGTAAACATACGCCAAAGGTGGTTCCCATGGCGTACTGATTAAAGAAGACTAGAGGTTAATCTTCTTCTAAAGAATAGCTGTCTTGTTTCATGTGCTTACGTTCAGCCCATTCCCAGCCACCCATTCGGTTCCATTGGTTTACGATCAAGGCGAATAATTCAGCGGTTTTTTCAGTGTCATATAAAGCACTGTGCGCTTCTTTATTATCAAAATCGATATCAGCAAGCTTACAAGAGCGCGCTAATACAGTATGGCCTAAGGCCAAGCCTGCAAGTGTAGCGGTATCAAAGCACGAAAAAGGGTGGAACGGACTGCCTTTCATATCATGGCGTTCAATAGCAGCATTGATGAATCCAAGGTCAAAGTGCGCGTTATGGCCCACTAGGATTGCACGCTTACAGCCTCTGACTTTCATGGCTTTGCGTATGGATTTAAACATGCCAGCTAAGGCTGTTTCTTCTTTTTCAGCATTGCGATCAGGGTCATGGGGGTCAATACCCGTGAAATCCAAAGCGCTTTGTTCAAAATTGGCGCCTTCAAAAGGCTCAATATTAGCCGACATAGATGGGCCGGGGATTAGCATGCCGCGATCATCCATATCCATGATGACCATTCCAACCTCTAAAAGAGCATCTGTTTGAGCGTTAAATCCGGCTGTTTCTACATCAACCACAACTGGTAGGTAGCCACGGAAGCGAGAAGCCAATGGATTAGAAAGATGTTCAGACACAGTAAGCCTTAATTTTGGTCACAAAGAGCGTAATTATAACCTATGCGTGGCTAGGCTTCACGTCTCAATTTTATTGACACCAATTACACTTGAATATTATGCGTATCGGCCGATAACTAAGGCATAAGAATCTAACCTGTATTGGGCTGTGTTTAGGCTGGTGTATTTCGATGGGTATCGAACTGGGTAAAGTAATGAATATAAAAGCATTGGTAATAGCAGGAGTATTTGGCGTTTTAGCCCAATTTTCTCATGCGTTAACGTTTCAGGCTCCGGTTGAGGAAACCGAGTGGCGTTTGACCCCATCTATATTTGAATGCGTTTTTTCTCAGCCCATTCCTAATTATGGCGAGGCTGTGTTTTACCACGAGGCCGGCGAAGACTTAATGTTTCACCTTAAGGTGAAAAAGAACCTCATGAACCCAGGCAAGGCAGGATTGCATTTAGAGCCGCCTATTTGGGGGCCTAGTCGCTTTGCTAAAGATTTAGGCTTGGTCGAAGTTAAACATGCATCGCGGCCACTTAATGTAGAACCCAACCGAGCCAATCAAATGATGTTGGCTTTAATGCACGGACTGCAGCCCACATTCACCCGAAAAGCCCGGTTCAGCCCAGACGAGCCTATTAGAGTCGCATTATCGGCTGCTAACTTTAATAGCTTTTATAAAGATTATTTAGGGTGTGTGACGGGGCTATTACCCGTTAACTTTAGGCAGGTGGAAAAAAGCAAAGTGTTATTTAAAAAAGGCGTGAAGCTAGACGCTAAATCGAAGAAAAAACTAGACCTGATAATTTTGTATGTTAAAGCGGACCCGGCTGTAAAAGCCATTTATCTAGATGGCCATAGTGATGGGGCGGGTCGCCGTTATCATAATCGCCGCCTATCAGAGCAGCGCGCCATTAACGTTAATGACTACATGATTAAAAAGGGAATTGACCCTGAAATGTTTACGACTCGTTACCATGGTGAGCGCTACCCTGTTGCTAGCAATAAAAACTACAATGGCCGTTATCAGAATCGGCGAGTCACCATTCGCTTAGAAAAAGAAGATGAAGAAGAGCTAGAAGAATTTTAACCTTGCTATCTTTATTCAGATATCGATAATAACTGTATATTAATACAGGTGTTGGTTTGTGCGTCAGGTTCTTCATGTTGATTGTGATTGTTTTTTTGCGGCGGTTGAAATGCGCGACCAGCCCGAATTTCGCAATGTGCCTTTAGCCATTGGGGGGTCGTCTGATCGCCGTGGTGTTATATCTACCTGTAACTATCTTGCTCGAAAATTCGGTGTACGTTCGGCAATGGCCACAGGGCAGGCTTTGAAGTTGTGTCCCGATTTGAAGTTAGTGCCGGGTAATATGGAAAAATACCGCACTGTGTCCGCTCAGGTTATGGATATATTACGCATATATGCGCTTGAGTTTGAGCAGGTCTCTATTGATGAAGCCTATCTAGAGTTACCTCCCGCCAGTAACGCTCCTTTAATCGCTAAGCAGATACGACAGCAGGTTGAACGTGAGCTAGGCATCACTGTATCAGTGGGCATGGCCCCTAATAAGTTTTTAGCCAAAATAGCCAGTGATTGGGAAAAACCCAATGGTCAATTTTGTGTACTGCCCAGTGAGGTGCAGGATTTTGTTGAAGCGTTGCAGGTCAGGAAAATCCCAGGTGTTGGGCCTAAAAGTGCCGAGAAATTAAATAACCTTGGACTGCATACCTGTAAGCACATTAAAGACTTACCCTTAAATTGGTTAATTAAAAAATTTGGTAAGTTTGGCAAGGTATTGCACGATCGATCATATGGCATTGACCACCGTACATTAACGTCTCATTACAAGCGTAAGTCGATCAGTATTGAGCACACATTTATAGAAGACATTCAGCAAGGGGAGCCAATAGAGTTAGCTTTAAGCGACATGTGGCCTAAGTTCTTAAAGCGTATTGAGAATGCAGGGTTAGAGCTTGAAAGCATAGCCCCATTTGTGAAAGTAAAATTTGCTGATTTTCATGTGACAACGCTGGCGAATCATCAGAAAAAAGCCACATTAGAAAATTATTTACAGTTATTAAATGAAGCCAGTATTCGTGATGAACAAGACATCAGGCTAATTGGTTTGGGTGGTCGATTAATAGAACAAAATATTGAAAGTGCTCAGTTGGTGTTACCGTTAGATATCAATAAATGTCATGTCTAATTGAATTTTTTCTAGATAGTTATTTTTTAATGTATTTTAAAATACAAAATAATAGCCTTTTTTGCGTTTAAATATGCTGCGTATCTGTTGTGGGATTTTGCGTAATACACTGATTAATTATGATTATATATGGCGTATTACGAATCTAGCAGGCTTTTTGTTATTGCAATTCTGCCGTTATATTTTTTAGATTAAGCGGCTTCATCATCAGACATTAGGTTTTCTACCATGTCTTCTTTATATTCGTTGAATTCATTTTTATGTATGTCTAAGTAGTCCAATGCTGCATTCATGGACTTAAGTTGAAACTCGTCTTCTTGGATATTCCAATAATTACGGTAATCATTACTGATATTTTTTGCCAGGGTTAGGATGGCAAGTAAAGCAGTGGGCTTGTCTCCGATTTCTTTTTTCCCGGTTAAAATGCTTTGAGCAATGGGTTGGTATCGAATGGCTTGGGCCACTTGTGATGGCATATACCAAGATTTGGCTAAAAGTGCGCCCTGTAAAAAGTGATCGGTATTAAATTCTTGTCTTTCCATTACGCATAATCGATCAATGGAATGATGAGAAGCTGTTTCCATGAAGTTGGTAAATTTGTCGAAATTGCTGTGCATGATGGCTAGGCCAGTATTGTGTAGCATGCCTGTGGTATAGGCATGTTCGGCATTCAATATTCCGTATTGCTTTGCAAGATTATCGCTGATGCTAGCGACTTCGGTTGATGAGTCCCAGAAGCTTTGTTGAAGGGGAGACTCTTTAAAGCAAGCGCGTACTAAAATCGCTTGAAGGAGATTTACCACTTTTAGTTGGCCCATCAGGCTGACGGCTGTCTCTATATTTTCGACTTTTTGTGGCAGGCCAAGCCATGGGCTGTTTACGGCTGACATTAATACAGAGAACAAAGACACGTCTTGTTTGATCAACTTTGAAAGAGTTGAAAGCTCTAGGTCGTCAGATTTGATTAGCTTTTGCACTTCAATTAATACATCTGGCCTTGGCGGTATTACAAGCTCTTTGCTCATGGTCATGTCCCTGTATTTTTTCAATATGATTTCAATTGGCGGCACTATACTGATAATGGAAATGTGACAGAAGTCTCTTTCTGTTGACAGATTGTTACCTTGTGTAAACCTAGAATGGACCTAAATCCAAGTCTAATTCTGATTGTTAAGCCAAAAGCCGATAGAATGGCCGCGTTTTCACTCGCTTTACCCCGTATTTAAACCAGTTATAAGGATAGTTAATGAGAGGCATGGGCAATGATTATGACCCTAATCAAGAAGTTGATTGGTCGGTTGTTAAGCAAATTTGGCCTTATCTAACGGAGTTTAAAGTTCGGGTTGGTATCGCTTTATCCTGTTTGTTTGCTGCAAAACTTGCCAGCGTTGGTATGCCATTTATTTTGAAACAGATCGTTGATGATTTAGATAGCAAGCTTTCAGCCACGTCTTTGGCATTTATATCCGTACCGGTAGGTTTATTGTTAGCGTATGGGTTTATACGGCTTTCCAGTGTATTGCTTGGAGAGATACGAGATACCTTGTTTGGTCGGGTGACCGAGCGTGCCATGCGTAGAATAGGGTTAAAGGTATTTGATCACCTGCATAGTTTGGATTTAGCCTTTCATTTAAATCGCCGTACCGGTGGTTTGTCTCGCGATATTGAACGGGGAACGAACGGTATTAGCTTTTTAATGCGGTTTTTAGTTTTTAATATTGTGCCTACATTCCTTGAGTTGTTTTTGGTCATGGGGATTTTGTGGGTGCAATACCGATTTGAATTTGCCTTGATCGTATTTGTATCCGTGGTGAGCTATGTCTGGTTTTCTAAAACCACAACCGATTGGCGTACGCAATTTATAAGAGAGGCCAATCAAGCCGATAGTCGCTCTAGCACACGCGCGATAGACAGTTTAATCAATTTTGAAACCGTTAAATATTTCACTAACGAAAAATATGAGTCTGATTTATACGATCAAGAATTGGATAAATGGGAACAAGCCAAGCGTAAAAATCGATTAACCTTATTTGGCCTGAACTTTGGCCAAGCATTTATTATTACTATATCGATGACATCCATGCTCAGTTTGGCGGCTTATGAAGTAAGCCGTGGCGTAATGACCCTGGGAGATTTTGTATTGGTGAACGCATTCATGATGCAAATCTTTCTGCCGCTTAATTTTTTAGGCTTTGTTTATCGAGAGATTAAAAGCTCAATGACGAACATAGAGCGTATGTTTGCCTTGATGAAAGCATCAAGCAAGGTTGCCGACGCTGAAGACGCAAAAAGCTTAGAGTTAACCAAAGGCAAAATAGAGTTTAAAGATGTGCACTTCTCATATGATGCTGAAAGGCCTATCTTACAGGGGTTAAGCTTTACATTAACGCCAGGTGAAAGATTGGCACTGGTTGGCAGCAGTGGTGCGGGTAAATCCACCATCGCTAAGCTTTTGTTTCGATTTTATGATGCAACATCAGGGACAATTGAGATCGATGGACAGGATGTATCTTCAGTGTCTCAATTAAGCTTGCGACAAAATATTGGAGTCGTGCCGCAGGATACAGTGCTGTTTAACAATACTTTAATTGAAAATATTCGTTATGGTCGACCTGACGCCACAGATGAAGAGGTTAAAGAAGCGGTTAAGCAGGCGCACCTAGAAGACTTCATTAGTCAATTACCAAAAGGGTTTGAAACGCAAGTTGGTGAGCGTGGTCTTAAGCTGTCAGGTGGTGAAAAACAACGAGTGGCCATTGCACGTACGTTACTTAAAAAGCCCAGTATTTTAATTTTTGATGAAGCCACCAGTTCATTAGACAGCCAGTCAGAAAAAGCGGTTATTAATGCAATAGATGACGTGTCCGCTGGTAAAAGCAGCGTGGTCATTGCTCACCGGTTATCAACGATTGTGAACGCTGATCGTATTCTGGTTTTAGAAAAAGGTCAGGTGGTTGAACAGGGTGATCATAAAGCTCTGATGTCATTGAGTGGCCGTTATGCTCAATTGTGGCAAATGCAACAGCACGAAGAGAGTCTGTAGGTGTGGAAGTGTAAATAATGGATTTATTATTACTGGATGCGATGAATTTAATTCGACGGATCTATGCGGCTCAACAAAAAAGGTCGGCTGACCCGGTTGAAGACACCATTTTACACAGCCAAAATGCCGTGCTTAAAAACATAGAAATTACCGACGCAAAGCATGTTGCCTTGGTATTTGATGGTAAAGGCCCAACTTGGCGTCATGATTTGTATTCTGATTACAAGGCCGATAGAAAGCCCATGCCAGATGAGCTTGGTGTTGCACTCCCTGGGCTGATAAAGCGCTTCGAGGCTCTGGGGATTCCGTGTTTATTATACGAAGAGTACGAAGCTGATGATGTGATTGCCACTTTGGCAGTTAAAATCTCTAAGCATGGAGGTTCGGTTAGCATCGTTTCCACAGATAAGGGCTTTATGCAGTTATCGGATGAAAATGTGCACCTGTATCATCATTTTGATAAGCGCGTTCTCAGCCTTGATGATGTGAAAATGCAACTTGGATTAGAGCCGCTGCAGTTAATCGATTTTTTAAGTCTAGTGGGTGATAACACCAATCATGTGCCAGGCGTTCCGGGGATAGGCCCTAAAACCGCCGGTACCTTACTTGATCAGTATGGCGATCTAGATACGGTATTGATTCATAGTGAAGATGTAAAAGGGAAGGTTGGGGACAGTTTAAGAGAGCATTATCGGCGAGCGTTGTTTGCTCGAAAATTGGTCACTCTAAAATTGGATTGCCATCTGGGACTTAATTTTAAAAGCCTTCGCTATAATAAACCCATTTAAGCTGTATTTAATTGTATACATGTGGGTTTAGGGCTGTCTAATGTATAAGTTAAGCCAAAAGGCCGGTCTGGATCATTGCATGTAAGCTGGGCTAGGTGGATAATTCAAGTAAATCGATAGAGTGTCATCAGGAGATATGATCAGAATGAAATGGATGAAGGCTTTTTTTAGTTTGAGTATCGCGTTACTGATCATTTTTTGCGGTGTGGTTTTTACCATTAACAACCCAGCTGCAGTTCAACCAGATTTAATTGTTTGGAAGGCGCCAGAGTTGTCCCTAGGTGTGATGCTAACGGTTACCTTATTAGTTGGTTGCATGCTGGGCATATTGGCGAATACGATTTGGACATGGCGTATCCTACGTCAGCGTAATCGCTTACAAAAGCAGCTTGATCTATCGCAGAAACGGTTTGAGCAGCTCCAATAGTTCATTGGTTTAATATAAGTTAATTTAATATTCTATGTTTGATTTTGGTCTACTAATAACATTGATGCTTGCCGTTGCCGCAGGCTGGTTTCTTGGGCGCCACCAGAAAGACAAGAAGCAGGGGTCGGTTCCATACCCCAGTATGGATATGCTTGGCATAGATCGTCAAAGCGAAACCATGCAGGCCATTTTAAATATGGCTCAACGAGAAGAAGCGGTCGAGCTTCAGTTAAATCTGGGCACGTTTTATCGTCGCCGAGGAGAGCTTGATAAAGCGATCTCTATTCACCAAAGCCTTTTTGCTCGTCCAGATCTCGATAAAAAACTATCTGAAGAGGTGCAGCTTGCACTGGCCACTGACTACCTTAATTCCGGTTTGTTTGATCGGGCTGAACGCCTACTTAGAGAATTACTGAAAAGTAATTCTCCGTTAAAAACTAAAGTGATTACAAAGCTGGTTACTCTTTATGAAGAAGAGCAGGACTGGGAGAATATCCTAAAGCTGGCTGGTGAAACAAAGCAGTTAAAAGATACCAAGTCTATTGCCTATGCGTGTTGTGAATTAGCAGATAAAGCCATAAAGGTTCAGAACTTCCGTGAAGCCGATAAGTTAATCGAACGGGCTTTAAAGTTAGATAATCGCTGTATTCGGGCCATTTTATTAAAAGCACGGATGTCTGAATTAGAAGGGTTTCCAAATAAGATGCTCGCCTCTTTTAAAGAAGCGTTGACGTATGATCCCGCCATTCTGTCCGTCGTACTGCCTAATTTACAGAAAGATTTAGAGTCCAGGCACCGACCAGAAGAATTAGAAAAGTTACTGGAAGGCTTGTGGTATGAAAGCGAAACCCCGCTAACATTGCACCGTTATGTGGAGCATCTCGCTCAGCATAATGATTTGGATACGGCTATTTCACAGTTAACCTATTCAATAGGGCAGGTGCCAACGCTGTCAGGGTTTGGCTTGTTGCTGGATATTTTAGTGGAAAAAGGTGAGCCGTTGTCGGTTGAATACATGAGCCACCTAAAAGAAATCCTGCATCAATTAACGGATAAGTTCGAAGAATATTTGTGCCGCCAGTGTGGTTTTGAATCGGATAAACATTATTGGCGTTGCCCAAGTTGCAAACAATGGGAGACATTTACTCCCCGGCTGGCCCATATGCCCTCAGTGCAGTCAGCGTTAGATTAGAAGTAAGGATAAATTATGCAAAATAAACCAATTGTTGTGGCGTTAGACTTTGATAATACGTCTCAAACATTAGATCTAGTTGATCGTTTAGATCCAAACCGTTGCCGTCTAAAAGTTGGTAAAGAGTTATTTACCAGTGCGGGCCCTCAGTTAGTAGAGACGCTTCAAACAAAAGGGTTTGATGTTTTTTTAGATCTTAAATTTCATGATATTCCTAATACATGCGCAAAGGCCGTTAAAGCCGCTGCCAATATGGGGGTTTGGATGGTTAATGTGCATGCTTCTGGTGGTCAGCGCATGATGGAAGCGGCACGAGAAGCGCTTGAGTCTTTTCAGCAGAAGCCAATCTTGATTGGTGTAACCGTATTAACCAGTATGGAGCAGCAAGATCTTGCAGGCATTGGCTTAGACATCGAGCCTCAGCAGCAAGTAAAGCGCTTGGCTGAGCTGACTAAGTTAAGTGGTCTAGACGGCGTTGTATGCTCTGCACAAGAGGCTTCGATGCTTAAACAGCAGTGTGGGCAGGACTTTCAGTTAATTACACCAGGCATACGCCCTAGTTTTGCTCAGCAGGGTGATCAACGCCGTGTGATGACTCCAGTGGAAGCCATGTCTGCAGGCGTAGACTATATGGTAATAGGGCGCCCAATCACGCAAGCAAAAGACCCTATTGAAGCGTTAGCACTAATTGAGCAGGAGATATCGGCTTAAATTACGCAATCCTGCTTATCTTTTCTCCTTAAATAACTTGTTAGTCTATCTGGGCTTACACATTTAAGGAGAAATGTATGCCTATCAACCTTTTGAACCAACCTCGTCAATACTTTAATCGTCTGGTTAAGCATTCCTGCACGCTTTTAGGCCTGTTACTGATTGCATCATTAAGTTTTAGCGTAAACGCGCAAGAAGATGTCTTACAGGAAAGCCAGTCTATTAATATGACAACCGGCACCTCGATAGATGACGTTTCTATTGATATTAATACAGCCAATGCCAGTCAGTTAGCCACACTTGCCAATATTGGTTTAAAAAAAGCAAAAGAGATTATTGCCTATCGCGAAGTTAATGGTCTGTTTGTTTCGATAGATGACCTAAGTAAGGTGAAAGGGATAGGTTCTAAAACGGTTGAAAAAAATCGTCATAGAATACAAATCGCAAACAAATAAACCAATTTTGCCAGATATAAATAGAACCCAGCATTTGCTGGGTTTTTTATGGGTTTGATGCAGTTGAAGGGCTAACTGAATGATAATGCGAGTTATAGCTGAGTTTGTTGCTTAATTAATAATCAAAATGCGCTAAGTCTTTCAAAACAATAAATATTTTCGGATAAAGCATTGACTCACACCTAAAGTTCTATAAAATGCGCATCTCGCTTGGCAAGGGTGATTAGCTCAGCTGGGAGAGCACCTCCCTTACAAGGAGGGGGTCGGCGGTTCGATCCCGTCATCACCCACCAATTTAAGATGACTCTTTTATTGGTTGAATCAAAAGATAAAGTGGACTGGTAGTTCAGTTGGTTAGAATACCGGCCTGTCACGCCGGGGGTCGCGAGTTCGAGTCTCGTCCAGTCCGCCACTTTTACACAAAGTATAAAGGGTCGTTGAGTAAAACGTTAAGTTACCATCGCTCAGATGTAAATTGAGTATTATAAAGCTAGAGTTTCTAGGTTTATAATAAATAAGCTTTTGATTGGGTGATTAGCTCAGCTGGGAGAGCACCTCCCTTACAAGGAGGGGGTCGGCGGTTCGATCCCGTCATCACCCACCAATTTAAGATGACTCTTTTATTGGTTGAATCAAAAGATAAAGTGGACTGGTAGTTCAGTTGGTTAGAATACCGGCCTGTCACGCCGGGGGTCGCGAGTTCGAGTCTCGTCCAGTCCGCCACTTTTACTTAACTTAGTTAAGTCATCCTTATCAGATGTAAAATGAATTTCAGCGGGTGATTAGCTCAGCTGGGAGAGCACCTCCCTTACAAGGAGGGGGTCGGCGGTTCGATCCCGTCATCACCCACCAATTTAAGATGACTCTTTTATTGGTTGAATCAAAAGATAAAGTGGACTGGTAGTTCAGTTGGTTAGAATACCGGCCTGTCACGCCGGGGGTCGCGAGTTCGAGTCTCGTCCAGTCCGCCACTTTTAC